>Ga0247829_10000684_pt1 | contig 13834 bp, 11 predicted proteins | sample 12C_Control_Day4_FD_207765 | JGI IMG/M metagenome (GOLD analysis project Ga0247829, IMG submission 207765) | Soil microbial communities from agricultural site in Penn Yan, New York, United States - 12C_Control_Day4 | ecosystem: Environmental > Terrestrial > Soil > Agricultural land | place... | reverse complement strand
CAGGTTGCCTGCGCCCACGACCTGCGCCGGATCGCCCTGCGACGAGTTCGACGACCAGACGTAGAGGTAGTAGCGCATCTTCGGCGTGAGGAACCACCCCGAGAAGGGCGCGAAGAATTTCTGCAGCTGAATGTCCTGGCGGCGAGTAACGGTGTGTGTCTCGCCGAAAGCGTCGACGTAGCTGTCGTCGAGGTTTCGCTGGTTCAGATATCGCGCGTAGCTGAAAAGCCGGAAATAGATCTGCCCCTTCTCGCCGTCGAACAGCAGAAACCCTACGTTCGGAATGTGCGAGAGCGGCTTGGGCTTGGTCGTCTGCGGTTCCGCGGCGGGGCCGGTGGCGAACACGGCGCTGCAGCCGTCCGCCACCCAGACGCTGGCCTGATCGTAGCCCCATGTCTTACCGAGCAGACAAGGCGCCTGCCCCGTGGACTGCAGCAGCACGATGCCTTTCGAAGTGTCCGCAGCGCACTGCGTTCGCTCTCCGGGCGTCGATGCGCACGAGACCGTCGTGGGTTGCGGCGCCGTAGCGCCGGACGCGGGCGCCTGCGCCGCAGCCGGCGCCTGCCCACTGGTAGCGGGAGCGCTCGCCGGATCGGCGGATTGTGCGGTGGTCGCATTTGCCGCACCGCACTGGACGCAGAGAACAACAAACACGGCGAAGGCGTGGCGACAGGCTCGCCACAGGGAAGTCCGACACAACGACATGCCGGGCCACAGAGCACTTCGAGTGCCACGTACTCGCATGACGGCGTGAGTCGAATGAACGTTGAAGAATTCGCTGGTCGCGCGTATGAAGGGGAAGGATTGATCGCAAGGAAGATCTCCGCTATTCCGGAGCGTCTCCGGTCTTGCGTTGCGGCTCACGGTCCCCGCATTTATTACGTCCTTACGGAGTTTGCCGGATCGCCAGTAAGTCTTGCGGCTGGGCGCCGACGCTCGAAAGCTGCACCGTGCGCTCGTCGTGGCCAGGCCTCGAGAGCGGACACTGGCCAGCACCGATCGATCGAATCAGCGCGATCCCGCCGCGGTGTTGGCGGCGCACTGCCTTCGCGCGCCGGCCTCGGATACGCAACGCACCGATAGAGTGGGTGGGCGATCCGCAGTGCCATGACCGGCAACAGCTCCGCCGTCCGCTGGTGAGGGAGGAGACAGAGGACGCTGCGTGGCGGCCGAAGGCACGAGGGAAAGCGACAGAAACATCGCGACGATCGAACAAACCAGCCTGGCCATGTGTCGCTCGAGTAGTGAGCACGCGAAGTGCCACTCGCAGGAATCGAGCGTTTTTGCAGTCCACACATGATTCACGCTGCCGCGCGAATCTGTGTGGACGGACGGATCCGCTTTGCGCTCCAATATTTCGGAGCAACTCCGACGACGCGACCCCACGAGCAACGCCCAGGATGGGGCAGGCATCAAAGTGGGTCGCACATTCGCAAACGCCCGAAACCCGCGACGATGCGCTGGCACGTGCGGTGGTCGAGTCTCGGCACCGGCATCATGCGCTGCGCACATGCACGAAAACCACATGACATCTTCTTCGGTGCCGCGACGCGGCTCTCGATGGTGACCTGCGTGATCGGCTGTGCGACCGCTGCAACTTCACCTCCGATGTCGACATGTCACCTCACGAGATCATCAGCCTGGACTGTGTTCGTAACCTGCGCGCGCTTTGCGATCCGTCGTTGTACGTGCGTTATTCCGTAGGCGCCGGTAGAGGTCGATCGCGCTGTCGGCGTGCGTCCACCGATACACGGATTCCTGGCGACCCTCCGGCGATGGTCAAGTCCCGTGGCGATTGTCCGGAATCTCCGAGATGTCGGATCGACTCCGCTATGCCGGAGTTCAGCGCACGGTCCATGGGGATTGGCGAGCGAAGTCGCGCACTCCTGGCGCACTCAGGAGCCGGTAACGGGCACGCGGTCAGCGGTACGACTGGTGCACACGCGGCCGCCAACTGGATCGAGGAAGGGAGAGGTGGGTATGACGAGGGGCCCAGTAGTGCGCCTGTCGCTGCTGATAGTGCTGGCATTGGTAGGAATTGTTCGCGGCGCCGAAACATTTTCGGCGGTGGCGACCGTGAAGACGGCTGGCGGAACGACGTCGACGACACCGGTCAGCATCACGGTCGATCGCGTCACGCCTGATCGGGAGGCCGAGACCCTCGTCGCCGCGTTCAAGGCGTCGGGCGTTGACGGTCTGCGCAAGGCGCTCAAGGGCGTGCCGTCGACCGGCTCCGTCACGCTCGGTGGTGGGGCGCCGACGCCCACGCGGATGACTATCGAACGGCGGACGGACAAGGGGCGCCTGCTCACCATCGTGACTGACACGCCGCTCTTCTTTCTCGGTGCAGGACAGCCCACCGCCAAGCCGAAAGCCGGTTATGACTTCGCCGTCCTCGACCTCGAGATCGAGAGTGGTGGAACCGGATCGGGCACGCTGGCGCCGGCTGCGCGGATCACCGTCAAGCAGGGCGCGTTCGTGGTCGAGGACTACGGGGCGGAAGCCGTACGTCTGACCGTCAAACCGGCGCGATAGGGAGCAGAGCTCGTGGCGGTTCCCGGGTCGGAACTCACCAACGAATATCAGCACGCATTCGATGCGCTCGCGTCGGCGATCGGCATCGTCGATCGGAGTGGCGCGATCGTGTTCGTCAACCGCGCGCTCGAACAGGAGTTCGGGTACAGACGCGCCGAGCTCCTCGGCCGCAATGTCGGGGTGCTCCTGCCCGCCGCCGTGGAGATCATTCAGGCGACGCTCGGCGACGCAACCGACGATGACACGGTGGCGGTGGCGCCAAGTCGTACGGTTGTCGGACGCCGCCAGGACGGATCGCCGTTCGATGCCGAGATCGGGCTGCGGCCCTTCGAGACATCTAACGGCGCATTTGTGATCGTCTCGATTGCAGATACTACCGAGCGTCGTCGCGCCGAGGCGGCTGCAACGGCGCAGCCGGTCGCAGTCGAACTGCTGATTGCCGAACTCTCCAGTCAGTTCATCAATCTTCCCGCCGATCAGATTGAAGACGCCATCCGCATCGGCCTCCACCGCATCTGTCAGCTCCTCGCTATAGATCGAGCGACGCTGGTGCGCATCACGCCTGACGGAATGCTGGACAATCCCATTGGCTGGACCGCTGAAGACGTGCTCCAGGTCGACCGCAGCATCGCCAACGCGGAACATTTTCCCTGGACGCTCGGTCGTGTTCTGTCGGGCGAGACCGTCTGCTTTGCGGCACGAGAGGAGATCCCGAACGAGATCGATCGGAGCAACTACGAAAGACTCGGTACGCAGTCGTCGGTCTCCGTACCGCTCTCGCTCGACGGACGCGTCGGGGCACTCGTCGCGTTCAGCGCAGTGAAGACGAAGCGCAACTGGCCGGCGGAACTGATCCATCGTCTGACGGTCGTCGCGAATGTCTTCGCGCAGGTCGTCGCGCGCCAGCAGCGCGACGAAATGCTCCACGCCGCCATCGAGGAAGCAAATCGGCTGAAGAACCAGTTGCAGGCGGAGAACGTATCGCTGCGCCACGACGCTCGAGACCGCTTGGGCCCGGTCCAGATCGTCGGAACGAGCGATGCCCTGAGGCATGTGCTCGCGCAGACCGAACAGGTGGCGGGCACCGATTCGACCGTCCTGCTGCTCGGTGAGACCGGCACGGGAAAAGAGCTCTTTGCGTCCTATATCCATTCCCTCAGCGCACGGCGCGGACGTCCGATGGTGCGCGTCAACTGCGCCGCCATTCCGGCGACGCTGATCGAGAGCGAACTGTTCGGGCGGGAGAAGGGTGCCTTCACCGGCGCGCTGGCGCGTCAGGTCGGGCGGTTCGAGCTCGCCGATCATTCGACCATCTTTCTCGACGAGATCGGCGATCTCACGATCGACTTGCAGGTGAAGCTGCTTCGTGTTCTGGAGGAGCGGAAGTTCGAGCGATTGGGCAGCTCGCGGCCGCTCACTATCGACACCCGGATCATCTGCGCCACCCATCGCAGCCTCGAGCAGCGCATCGCCGAGGGCGCCTTTCGCGAGGACCTCTATTACCGACTGAACGTGTTTCCGATCCAGGTCCCGCCCCTGCGCGACCGGCTCGAGGACATTCCAGCGCTGGTCTACAAGCTCGTGGAGGAGTTCTCCAAAAATTTCGGCAAGCGCATCGACGTCATCGAGCGGGAGTCCCTTTCGGCGCTGCAGCACTACGCGTGGCCGGGGAACATCCGCGAATTGCGCAACGTCGTCGAGCGGGCGATGATCGTGACCACGTCGCGGCGGCTCACGATCACACTGCCGGAAACCGCCTCCGCCGCGCCTTCGCTGTCGAGCCCCAAACTCGCCGATGTCGAGCGGGAACACATCCTCGCCGTGCTCAAGAGCTCCGCGTGGCGAATACGCGGAACCGGTGGAGCGGCGAACCGTCTCGGCATGAAACCCACCACGCTCGAGACACGGATGGCGAAGCTCGGACTCAAACGGCCCGATCACGGTTAGCGCGTCACGTCGGTGCCGCCGGAGTCCGTTCTCTCCTCCGGAATTCCGTGGCTTCGTCCTGATAGTTGGGGCGGCCTCACTCGCGCGAACGACAACTGCGCTGTAAACCGGAACGAATCCGCGCTGCGGCCTCACGAGGGCGGCTGGAACGGCCGCTGCTTTACACCGCACTATGCTCCGGTTGAACGTCACGCTGGGCGCCGCCTCACCGCAGAATGCGGAGAACCTGCTGGAGGGACTTCAATACCAGGCGCCAGGCACCCGGCTGGAGCACGGCTGCCTCGGGTGCGGCGCCTGGCTGGGCGCGGACGCGTCGGTGCGCTACTGCGAAGACTGGGCGACGGAAGACGACCTCCGCCGTCGCGTGCAGTCGGACCGATTCACGCTGCTGCTGGCGGTCGTCGAGGCAGCCGCTGACGCCCAGGTGCAGTTCGACTTCGTCAACAAAACTCGTGGTCTCGACTACGTATTGGAACTCCGCGAGACCGCGACCGACCCCCCGCCTTTCTCCACGCCTTTCCCCCGGCCGCGACCATCGTCAGAGCCAAATCGATGAAACGAGCCCGATACGAGAAGGAACTGGGCAAGCTGCAGGTCCAGTTGGCACGGGCGCAGGCCTGGATCAAGGAGAAAGGACTCCGGGTCGTGATCGTCTTCGAGGGGCGTGACGGCGCCGGAAAGGGGGGAACCATCCGGGCGCTTACCGAGCGGCTGAGCCCGCGCGTGTTCCGGGTGGCCGCGCTGCCAGCCCCTTCCGACCGCGAGAAATCGCAGGTCTACATGCAGCGTTACCTGCAGCACTTTCCTGCCGCCGGTGAAGTCGTCATCTTCGATCGAAGCTGGTACAACCGCGGTGGCGTCGAGCACGTCATGGGATTCTGCTCGAATAAGGAGCATCGGCGTTTCCTCGAGTTGTGCCCGCAGATCGAGAAGTTCATCGTCGACGGCGGCGTCATCCTCATCAAGCTGTGGCTCGAGGTGAGCAACGAGGAGCAGCAGCGCCGGTTCGAAGCACGCGTCAACGACCCCGTGCGGCAGTGGAAGCTCAGCCCCATGGACCTTCCTTCGCGTGAGCGCTGGTACGACTACTCGCGCGCCCGCGATCAGATGCTCGAGAGCACGGATACCAGTTTCGCGCCGTGGTACGTGGTGCCCTCCGATGACAAGAAGGCAGCGCGACTCAACGCCATCCGCCATTTGCTCCGTGAGATCCCTCACAAGAAGCTGCCGCACGAGAAAGTCAAGCTGCCGAAACGTTCGACGAAAGGCGCTTACGACGACATGAAGTCGATCGCACGACGACGTTTCGTAGAGGACTACTACGGCAAGTCGAATGGCAAGTCGAATGGCAAGGCCAATGGCAAAGCGAACGGCAAGTCGCACGGGGAGGACTGACCCGTGAAGATGTCGAATCAAAGCTCCGGAGCCAGCGCGCCGCTCGGCGCTGCGGTCGTTGCCGGCGGCGTCAACTTCAGCGTGTATTCGAAGCACGCCACCGCCGTCGATCTGCTCCTGTTCGACGACGCTCGAGCGCAGCAGCCATCGCGCGTGGTCGGCTGCGATCACCGGACCTATCACTACTGGCACGTCTTTGTGCCCGACCTGGGAGCCGGGCAGGTCTACGCCTATCGAGTACACGGTCCGTTCGCGCCGCAGCGAGGATTGCGGTTCGACGCCGGAAAGGTGCTGCTCGATCCCTACGGCCTCGCAGTCGCCGTGCCGGAGACGTACGACCGGCGCGCCGCCAGCTTACCGGGCGACACCGTGGCCACTGCGATGAAGAGCGTCGTCGCCAACCCGCGGCTGTATGACTGGGAAGGCGATCGTCCTCTGGAACGGCCGTTCGGCGAGACGATGATCTATGAGATGCACGTCGGGGGTTTCACCCGCCATCCGAACTCGGGCGTCGCGCCGGTGAAGCGAGGGACGTACGCCGGCCTGATCGAGAAGGTTCCGTATCTCGAGAACCTCGGGATAACCGCCGTGGAGTTGTTGCCGATCCACCAGTTCGATCCACAGTCGGCACCGAACGGCGTGAACTACTGGGGATACCAGCCGGTGTCTTTCTTCGCGCCACACCACGGCTACAGTTCGGTACGCGATCCGCTCGGCACGATCGACGAATTTCGCGACATGGTCAAGGCGCTGCACAGCGCGGGCATCGAAGTCATTCTCGACGTCGTCTTCAATCACACCGGGGAGGGAGGCGCAGACGGACCCACCTTCTGCTATAGAGGGTTCGCCAACGAGGTTTACTACACTCTCGAGTCCGACAAGTCGTGCTTCGCCGACTTCACGGGTTGCGGCAACACGCTCAACGCAAACCATGCCGTTGTGCGCCGGATGATCGTCGACAGCCTGCGCTACTGGGTGACGGAGATGCACGTCGATGGGTTCCGCTTCGACCTGGCGTCGATCCTCACCCGCGACGACACCGGCCACCCGGTGCCGAACCCGCCGGTACTCTGGGACATCGAGTCCGATCCGGCGCTCGCCGGGGCCAAACTGATCGCGGAAGCGTGGGACGCCGCCGGGTTGTACCAGGTGGGCAGCTTCATCGGCGATACCTGGCAGGAGTGGAACGGACGATTCCGCGACGACGTACGGCGGTTCTGGAAGGGAGACGACCGCACGGTGCCCGCGCTCACCAAGCGCTTCCTCGCCAGCCCCGACCTGTACGGCCACGAGAACCGCGAGGCCGAGCAGAGCATCAACTTTGTCGCGTGCCACGACGGGTTCACGCTGAACGATGTCGTCTCGTACAACAGCAAGCACAACGAGGCGAACGGCGAGAACAACCGCGACGGCTCGAACGACAACGCCAGCTGGAACTGCGGCGTCGAAGGACCGACGGAGAATCCGGAGATCGAGGCGCTGCGCAACCGGCAGGTCAAGAACTTCCTTGCCATGCTGATGCTCTCCGCCGGCACGCCGATGGTGCTGATGGGCGACGAGGTCCGGCAGACGCAGCGAGGCAACAACAATGCGTACTGCCAGAACAACGAGATCAGCTGGTTCGACTGGTCTCTGGTCGACCGCCACGCCGACGTGCACCGGTTCTTCAAGGCGCTCACCGCGTTCCGGCGCCGGCTGGACATGGAGGAGACTGACAGCCTGACGCTGAACGAGCTGCTCCATCGTACCGAGATCGAATGGCACGGGGTCGACCTCGGCCGACCCGACTGGGGGGACCAATCGCACTCGGTCGCCTTCACGCTGCGCACTTCCAATGGGCGATTCCTCTTCCACTGCATGATGAACGCGTACTGGGAGCCGCTGTCGTTCGAGCTTCTGCCGACCGAAGCCGGTGAACCGTTGTCGTGGCGAAAGTGCATCGACACAGCGGCTGCGTCACCCGACGACATCCAAACACTGGCGGGCGCGCCCCTGGTTGTGAACCAGCGCTGCACGGTGTCAGCGCGCTCGCTCGTTCTGCTCGCTGCCCGGCTGACTGCCGGCGGTTCGGGCGCCAGCCGGGGTTGAATCATGCGTAAGCTGCTCACCGTCATCAGCGCGATGTTGCTCGTCGCAGGCAGTCCATCGGCCCTGACGGCCATCATGTCCGCCGCTGCGCAAGCGACGCAGGCGCCGGCGTCGGCCAAGGCTACGAAACCGCCACCGAACGCCGAAGCACTCGACCGGCTGCTCGCGCCGATCGCGCTCTATCCCGATCAGCTCCTCGCGCAGATGCTTCTCTGTGCGTCCAATCCCGGCAAGGTTGCCGCGCTGAACGAGTGGCTCGCGAGCCATCAGAACGAGAAAGGCTCGGCCCTGCAGGAGGCCGCGGCCAGCTCCGGATTCGACGCGAGTTTCGTTGCACTGGTCCTGTTTCCTGATGTCGTGGGCAGGATGGCGCAGCAGCTTGACTGGACGACGCAGCTCGGCCAGGCGTTCGCCGCGGATCGCAGCGCGGTCTTCGGCAGCATTCAGCGGCTCCGCGCCCAGGCGCAGAAGGCGGGCACGCTCAAGGACACGCCGCAGCAGGACGTCGAAACGAAGACCACATCATCGGGTCAGCAGGTGATCGTGATCGAACCGGCCAACCCCCAGGTGGTGTACGTACCGCAATACAACCCGCAGGTCGTCTACACGCAGCCAACGTCTACCGTCGTGGTGCAGCAAAGCGGCAGCAGCTCGGACGCGGTCGCGGCGGGGCTGATCGGGTTCACCGCGGGGATCGCGATCGGCGCGGCGTTCGACAACGACAACTACTACGGCCCGTACGGATGGGGCCGCGGTGCCTACATGTACAACGACGCGTGGGATGACTGGGCGGATCACCGCGAGGATGCGCGCGAGGACTGGATGGATCACCGCGAGGACATCGTCGAGGAGCGCGGCGATGTGGCCAAGAATGCCCAGGAACAGCGGACCGAGCGTGCCAACAATGCGCAGCAGCAGCGGAGCGAACGCGCCAATACCGCGCAGCAGAACCGGGCGGACGCGCAGGGCACCGCGCAGCAGCGGCGCTCCGATGCGAACGCTCCCGCGGCAACCGGAACGGGTACCACGCGTTCGCGACCTGAAGGGGCGGCCACAACGCGGGTGACGCCGGAGTCCCGCGGGTACAGCGGTACCGAGCGCCCGACGGGCGAACGCAGCGGGACGCGTTCGGATGCGTTCTCGAACTATTCCAGCGGCAAGTCGACAAAGGCCGCGAGCGAGCGCGGTCAACGCAGCCGCAGCAGCAGCTCGCGCAGCTCCGGCGGCCGCCGCCGCTGACAGGACAACGAGATGCGATTGAATATCCCCTCTGCTATCGCCCGTTCCCTGCCAGTTCTGGCGCGCCTCACGGCGACAGCGCTGCTGTGCGTGGCTCTCGCGATCGTGTCTTCGTGCCGCAAACCATCCGCTGCGTCGTATCACACGTTCGCAACGCCCGAGGACGCGGTGCAGGCGCTGATCAAGGCGGCGTCGACCGAGAAGATCGATGGCATCCTCGAGATCTTCGGACCTGAAGGGAAAGAGCTGATCGATACCTCGGATCCGGCCAGCGCGCGCCGAGCGCGAGAGGTTTTTACGGCGGCCGCCGCGGAGGGGTGGCGGCTCGTAGATCGTGAAGGCACCAGCAAGACGCTCGTCGTCGGCAACGAGGAATGGCCGTTCCCGGTTCCGCTGATCAGAGAGGCCAGTGGATGGCGATTCGACACGCCGGCGGGGCGGGAAGAAGTCGTCGCCCGCCGCATCGGCCGCAACGAGCTGTCGGTCATCGATACGTGCGAGACCTACGTGCTCGCTCAGCACCTCTATGCGCGCGATGCGCACGATGGCAAGCCCTCCGGGGTCTACGCCATGGTGTTGCGCAGCGACCCCGGGAGGGAGAACGGTCTCTACTGGCCCGCGACGCGAGGCGGACGGCGCAGTCCGCTGGGCGATCGTCTTGCCGGCGCAGATCTGCGCCGCATCGTCAGTGAAGATCGCGGCAAACTGGCGCCGTTTCACGGCTACTACTTCCGCATCCTGACCGCGCAGGGCGCATCAGCGCCCGGAGGCGCGAAGAACTACATCGCCAACGGTGAAATGACGGGTGGGTTCGCGCTCGTCGCGTGGCCCGCGCAGTATGACTTCACCGGCGTGATGACATTCATCGTTGCCGTCGACGGCGTCGTCCGTCAGAAGGATCTTGGCCCCGATACCGATGCCATCGCCCGCGCGGTGTCGGTCTACGACCCGGACGCATCGTGGACGCCTGCCAGATGATGCCGATCCTCACACCGAGCAAGGGTGCGGTCTTGGACGAACGCGCTGAGGCCAGCGTCGGAGGTCCGTGAGTCTCGCGGCCGCCGCGCCGGCGGCCAAGCACACGTCGACCCGCCAGCGCGATCGGGTCCTCGATCCGATCGCACGGACCTCGGAGGCGTTGTTCGGCCTGATCATGGCGCTGACGTTCACAGGAACGCTTGGCGCTGCGACCGCCGGACGCGAGGAGATCCGCACGCTGCTCATCGGCATGATCGGCTGCAATATCGCCTGGGGTCTTGTCGACGCGGTCATGTTCCTGATGACGTCGCTGACCGAGCGCGGCCGCGGGTTGCTCATGCTCCGGGCCGTTCACGAAGCGCCGGAGCCGCAGCTCGCGCATCGACTGATCGTGGACGCGCTGCCGCCGCTGGTGGGATCGGCGCTGACCGCCGACGAGATCGAGAACCTGCGGCTCCGACTGATGCGAACGCAGGATCTTCCAGCCCGGGCCTCGCTCAGGCGCGAGGACTGGATCGGCGCCCTCGGCGTCTTTCTCATCGTTGCGGTATCGACGTTCCCCGTCGTCGTCCCGTTCCTGGTGTTGCGCGAAGCACAGCTCGCGCTGCGGGCGTCGAACCTGATTGCCATCGTGATGCTGTTTTGTCTCGGCTATCGGCTCGGACGGTACAGTGGGCACCGTCCGCTGCGCACCGGGTCGAGCATGGTGCTGCTCGGATTGGTCCTCGTCGGACTCGCCATCGCGCTGGGAGGGTGAATGCAGTCGTGTTTGGCTGCCGGTACGGGCACGAAAACCGGGTACGAACCGTCACCGAGATTCTCGTCATCGCAGCGGTGAACATCCCCGTGCCGCCCGCGCGAGTCGTCAGTTAGTCCGATTCATCTTCAATCGTCGACGAGTTCAATTCACCGGATCTCTGGCGATGGGACATGTCATGCAGTGGCCGCCGCCCCGCCCTCGGCCAAGCTCGGCGCCGCGTACCGTGATCACCTCGACGCCGGCCTTGCGCAGCAGCGCATTCGTGTGCGTGTTGCGATCGGACCCGACGATCACACCGGGCTCGAGCGCCACGACGTTGTTGCCGTCGTCCCACTGTTCCCGGTGGGCCGCCCAGCTGTTGCTGCCCGTTTCGACGATGCGCAGCTCCTTCAACCCGAGCGCAGTTCTCACCACCTCGAAGAGATGCCCCTTGTCGGCGTGGACCTCGACGCCGCCGTAACCGTCCGGACGCGCGCTGTAGCAGCGGACCTGGTCGGCGACCTCGCGGGACGCAGTGCAGACATCGCGGTCGCAGAAGCTGAGCACGGTATCGAGCGGCATGGCGCCGCGGGTCCTTGGCATCAGGCAACCGATGACGCGTGTGGCGCCGTCGTGTTTGAACAGCTGCGCCGCGAGCTGGAACATGCCCTGCCGTGTGGTGCGCTCGCCTATGCCGACGAGAACGACACCGTTGCCGATCGGCATGACATCGCGGCCTTCGAGGGTGGCAGCGCCGAACGACGCGTCGGAATCGCCCCACCAGATGCTGAAGCCTGCACCTTTGAAGCGCGGGTGGAACTTGTAGACGGCACGCTGTACCAGCGCTTCCGGCTTGCGCACCTGCCAGTACATCGGGTTGCAGGTCACGCCGTTGTAGATCCAGCAGGACGGGTCGCGCTGAAACAGCGTGTTCGGCAGTGGCGGAATGATGAAGTCCGTGCCGCCATACGCCTCGGCCAGCATCGTCGACATCTCGCTCCGAGGCACATCGGTGACGGCGATGCCGCCGATGAGGTGTTCGGCAAGGGACACCGGCGAGATCTCCTCGAGCCACGGCCGCAGCACGCTCTCCATCCCGAGCCCGATGTCGTTCGGGGTCAGCCGCCGATCCAGCACCCAGCGCCGGCCGGCAGGATCCTTGAGCACGTCGGCGAGCATGTCGTGGAGCTCGAGCACTTCGATACCGCGTTCGCGCATCTTCAGTACGAAGTCGTAGTGGTCATTCTTCGCGTCGTGCACACACAGCACGTCGTCGAAGAGGAGTTCGGCGCGGTTCCCAGGCGTGAGGCGCTGGTGCGCAAGCCCGGGCCTGCAGACCAGCACGGTGCGCAGCCTGCCCACTTCGCTGTGAACACCCAGCGCGGCCACCGTGCGAGACACGACCATGCGCATGGGCATCTGAGGTCTCATCTCAATTTCCTTAATGACGCAATGGACGAAGTGAGCACGAGCGCGATCCCGTCAGAAGCTGTAGGCGACGTACGCCATGCCGTAGGAAAAGTTCTTCGTCCGTCCCGACGACTGCTGCACGGCTTTCCCTGGATCGGCGAACGCGCCGATGAAGCTGAGAGTGAAGTTGCCATTGAGTTCCCACTCCGCGTAGGCGTCGATCTCGAAAGCGACGTCACTGGCCGTGACCTCCGGTCCGGCCGCCTGAGGATCGTCGAGCAAGAAATCGAAGAACAGCAACCCTCCGCTCAGGCTCTCGAGCGGCGTGACGTGCACGCGTACCAGATGCGACTTCAGGTTGGAGTTCGACAGGAAGTACTCGCCGGCGATCTCCCCCTGCCACCACGTGCCCCAGTCGGAGAACCCGGGCAGCAGCGGATCGAAGTTCTCGTTCGCCGTCGTGGATGCATTGTCACCTTCGAAGAAGGCGTAGCGATACGTGAGTGTGGGCTTCCACGTCAGTCTCGTGAGCTCGTACGCCGCCTGGAGCGTCCACGCGTTCGACTCGAGTGCGTCGCCGTTGCGCTCCGACGCGTACTCGAACTCGAATGACAACTGCGGCGTCTTTGCCAACGGCGCGGTATACGTGCGAATGTTGAAAACGTTGAGGCCGTCGCGGTCCGGATTGAGGTCGGCATCAGCGAACAGCCTCAGGTAGGTAGCGCCGACGGTCGTCTGCGATCCGAAGCGGTATTCGTAGTTGGCGCCCCACAGCCTGGTACCGGTGTCGTGCTCCTCCAGTTCGTCCTTATCCAGGTAGAAGGTCTCCATCGTGTGGGCGCCCGGCCTCAGCCTGCCAATCGCGGCGAACTGGAACGCCTTCCGAGCATTCGTCCAATAGCCGCCGCGGCTGCCGCCTTCGGCCGCGCCGTCGTACAGCAGGAAGCCCTGACCCAGCTGGTACTGGCTGCGTCCGATCGTGACGTCGACGACGTTGTCGCCGAGCCCCGGGAGCGAGTTCCCCGATCGCCACCCGAGATAAAGATCCTCGGGCCCGAACGAGGACACGTCATGCCCGAACTGCGCCGGCACGGATCCGTATGTCCGTTCGCCGACGACGCTGGCCTTTCCGTAAAGGGCACCCGACGAATCGAGCGCGTAGACCGCCGAGAGCGCCGCCTTCACGTAGCCCTCGAACCACTGATCGCTCAGGTTTTCTTCGACGCCGGGCTCCCTTGGATTGATAAAAAGAGAGTTGGCGAATCCGAAGGTGCCCCACCCCGCGTCGAGGTTGCCCGTCCACTTGATTCGCGGAGGCAATCCAGTCGATCGCGTCTGTTCACCGCTGCCCTGGTCGTTTGCGTTCTGCGGTGATTTGTCGGCGCCTTCCTGCGCCCGGAGGGTTGACGGTACGAGAGCGATCGCCGCGAGGAACAGCGCAGGTCGGATTCCCCGGATCATGTCGGCTCCCGTTTGATCACGCGACTACGCGGCCCCCCGAAC
>Ga0247829_10000683_pt1 | contig 13834 bp, 13 predicted proteins | sample 12C_Control_Day4_FD_207765 | JGI IMG/M metagenome (GOLD analysis project Ga0247829, IMG submission 207765) | Soil microbial communities from agricultural site in Penn Yan, New York, United States - 12C_Control_Day4 | ecosystem: Environmental > Terrestrial > Soil > Agricultural land | place... | reverse complement strand
CCCTACGCCCTGCGCGCATCAGTGCGGCGACGGGCGTGTGGCGGCCGGTGCCGCGGCGTGGCATCTATGTGCACCGTCGGCAACCACAAGGCGGAACCAGTGTGATGATCGAGAAGTCCGCACCATCGCGCTGGGCTGGGTTCGTGAGCGGACTTCTCGATCTGAATCACACTGGAATCGTTGATTCGCTAGTGTCCTTCAGATCGCGAAATTCGTTCCGAGCCCGCCGCACACTGAGACGAATTTCGCGATCAGGACACTAGCCGTGGACACCTTCGATTACATCATCATCGGCGCGGGCTCGGCGGGGAGCGTGCTGGCAAACCGGCTCACCGAGGGCGGCACCGCGACCGTGCTCGTGCTGGAGGCCGGGCCCAGCGACTGGCACCCCTACATCCACCTGCCCGCCGGCTTCATCAAGACCTATCACAGCCCGCGCGTGAACTGGCTCTACACCATGGAGGCCAGCGAGTGGACTGGCGGACGGCGCATCCTGGCGCCCCGCGGCAAGACGCTCGGCGGGTCGAGCTCCATCAACGGCCACATCTACAACCGCGGCCAACGCATGGACTACGACACCTGGGCGCAGATGGGGAACCGCGGCTGGGGCTATGCCGACGTCCTCCCCTATTTCCGGCGCATGGAGCGGCGCCTCGGCGACGGCGACCCGACCTACCGCGGTCGCGACGGCAGCCTGACCGTCTCCGACCTCGACTGGCGCCATCCCCTGTGCGAGGCCTTCCTCGAGGGCGCGGTCCAGCTCGGCATCCCGCGCAACCCCGACTACAACGGCGCCATCCAGGAAGGCGTCGCCTACGCCCAGCGCACCATAAACAACGGCCGTCGCGTCAGCGCCGCCACCGCGTTCCTGCATCCCGCGCGCAAGCGACCGAACCTGACAGTGCGCACCCACGCGCACTCGACGTCGCTGGACTTCGAAGGCAAGCGCTGCGTCGGCGTCACCTATTCCGTCGGCGGCCGCGGCGGCTACACGCAGAGCGTCCGCGCGACGCGCGAGGTGATCCTCTCCGCCGGCGCCTACAACTCGCCCCAGCTCCTGCTGCTCTCGGGCGTCGGCCCTGTCGAGCACCTGAAATCGCTCGGCATCCCGGTGCGGCATGAGCTCGCCGGCGTCGGCGAGAACCTGCGCGACCACTACGCGCCGCGTTTCACGGCGCGGGTCAAGAACATCGACACCATCAACGAGCGCGCCCGCGGCCTCAGGCTCGTGCGCGAGGTGATCCGCTACGCGACCACCCGCAAGGGCATCCTGGCCCTCAACCCCACCCTCATCTACGGCTTCTGGCGCTCCGTGCCCAGCATACCGACCTCGGACCTGCAGTTCACATTCACGCCAGCGAGCTACCGGGAGGGCGTGCAGGGCCAGCTCGACCTCGAGCCCGGCATGACGATTGCCTCCTGGCAGCAGCGCCCCGACAGCCGTGGCTACGTGCGCCTGCGCTCGGCAGACCCCTTCGATGCGCCGATCATCCAACCCAACTATCTGGCCGTGGAGGGCGACCGCCGCGTGCTGCTCGCCGCCATGAAGCTCGCGCGCCGCCTGCTCAAGTCGAAGCCGCTCGCGCCCTACTACGACTTCGAGGAATATCCGGGCGAGAAGGTGCAGACCGACGCCGAGCTGCTCGAGGTCGCAAGGGAGCGCGGCACCACCACGTTCCACCCCAACGGCACATGCCGGATGGCGCCCAAGACGGACCCGCTGGCGGTCGTCGACGATCAGCTGCGCGTGCACGGCCTCGAAGGCCTGCGCGTCATCGACGCCTCGATCATGCCGACCATGCTCTCGGCCAATCTCAACGCCGGCACCATGATGCTGGCCGACAAGGCCTCCGACCTCATCCGCGGCCGCGCCGCGCCGGAGCCGATTGTGCTGGCTTCGTAGGGCGCAATAGGCGTCAGCCGTATTGCGCCAATTGATTGACCTTGCTGCCCAGCGGCGCAATACGCCTTCGGCTATTGCGCCCTACTTCTTGGGCTCTTCCGCGGGAAGCTCGGCGGCGGCGGCCTCGGCCACCAAACCCTGCGCCTGGCGCACCCAGTCGTCCTTCTCGATGCGGCCGCCGAGGGAGAGCAACTCGTCCACGTTGGCGATATCGTCGTCGGAGAAGTTGGCGATCTGGTCGAACTTGATGACGCCGATGCCATTGAGCTGGCCCGCCAGCTCCGGCGTCACGCCCTTGATGCGGGCCAGATTGTCGGCCTCGCCCTTCGGCCGCTTGAAGCCCTTGAAGGCCGCGTTGAGGCGCTTGGCGCGCGCGTCGGTGCGCTCGAAGATGCGGGCCGACTTGCCGCGCCGGCCGCGCAGGTAATAGAGCTTGGCGCGGCGCACCTTGCCGCGGCGCAGCACCTCGATCTCGGCGATGTAGGGCGAGTACAGCGGAAACACGCGCTCCACTCCCTCGCCGTAGGAGATCTTGCGCACCGTGAAGCTCTCGTTGATGCCGCCTCCCGAGCGCGCGATCACCACGCCCTCGTAGGCCTGCAACCGGAAGCCCGGCCCCTTGTCCTCATCCTTCTTGGCCGCCGCGCCCTTCTTCTTGGCCTTGTCGTCCTCCGCGCCCTCGATCACCTTCACCATCACCTTGACGGTGTCGCCGGGGGCAAACTCGGGCACGCGGCGCTTGGCCGTGATGGCGTCCATCTGGCGCCGCTCGAGGTCGTGGATGATGGTCGTGGATGCCATGAGGAGGGCCTCTCGAACGAAAGCATACCCGCGCCTCCGCGCCCCGAGGGCGGGACGCACGGCCGGCGTCTGATGCGGAAATTCGCCCGCGTTCTAGCCCAGGCGGCCGGGTGGCGCAACGAAGTTGTTGGCGCTCCTCGTCCGGCTACTGGAGCCCCGAATTGCACCGCCGCTCCCGCCGACGTGGCCGCAGTGGCGGATTTCGATCGCGCCACGTGACTTACGGCGCGCACCTGACACTCCGCAAATCGTCGGCGCCCCGTTTTTACCAATTGTTTACTGGTCCTGCGAAGACGAGTCTGCGAATCAGCAAGCTTGATGCTTTGAAGTCACACTCAATACTTTGCGAGAATTTACGCACCGCCAATCGTTGACGGGGAGAACCACTGCGCGTACCCGCTTCTCTACAAGACGATCGTTGTGATTCGGGGGCTATCGGATGATCGTTATTGTTGATGAGCGGGAGGCCGTAACAGAGGGTTACCGCGCCTGGTTCGACCGCGAGGGTGTATCCGCAACGGGCCTCGGCACCTCCGATTTCGACAATTGGGTCAAGACCGTCTCCGAGCCCGATATTCTGGCGGTCGAGGCTTTTCTACTTGGGGACTGCCGCGACCGGCATGTATTTCCCAAGCTGATCAGGGGCCGCTCGCACGCCCCGGTCATCGCCATGAACGACGACAGGTCGCTGGAGGAGACGCTCGATCTGTTCGCCGCCGGCGTCGACGACGTGGTGCGCAAGCCCGTGCACGTGCGCGAGATTCTCGCCCGCATCAAGGCCATCCGCAGCCGCGTGCAGACGCGGGGGGAGGGCACGGTGGTGGGTGACATGTGCGTGTTTCACGACGGCCGCGACCCCGAGGTGGCCGGCGAGATGCTGCCGTTGCCGCGCCGTGAGCGCCGCATCCTCGAGTATCTCGTCAACAACCGCGGCTGCCGGGTGACGAAGTCTCAGATCTTCAACTACGTCTACGGCCTCTTCAGCGAGGACATCGACGAGAACGTCGTCGAGAGTCACATCAGCAAGCTGCGCAAGCGGCTGCGCCATCGCCTCGGCTACGACCCGATCGATTCCCAGCGATTCCTCGGCTACCGCCTGGTGCACGGCTGAGGCGTCGGGGCCCGCGAAGGCCAGCCTCGCACAAGCTGTCTCTGCTCTACTTCCCCACCTTGGAGCAATACGCCGACCGGGCGTGAAATCGCGCGCATAGGACAGGCGAGCCCGCATGACGCTCTCGATCGGACTCGATGCGGCGCTTTCCGCGCTCTCGACCACGGCCGACCAGACGTCGATCGTCTCGCGCAACGTGGCGAGAGCCGGCGAGCCGGGCGCCTCGCGCAAGATCGCCAACCTCGTCACGCTGCAGGGCGGAGGCGTCAAGGTCGCCTCGGTGACGCGCGCTGCCAACGCCGCGCTCTATGACAAGCTGCTGGGCGCGACCTCCGACTCTGCCGCGCAGAAGGCGATCGTCGACGCGCTCGACCGGCTCGATGCGACGATCAACGACCCCGAGCTCGACGCCTCGCCGGCCGCCCTGGTCGGCAAGCTCGCCGACGCGCTCCACACCTACGCGACCTCGCCGCAGGATGCGGCCGCCGCTCGCTCCGCGGTCGCCGCGGCCGCCGACCTCGCCCAAGCGCTCAACGCCGCGACCGGCACGGTGCAGCAGCTGCGCACCGAGGCCGATGGCGAGATGGCGGCCTCCGTCGGCAACATCAACACGCTGCTTGCCCGCTTCGAGACCGTCAACACCGAGATCGTCAAAGGCACGCGGCGGGGTGCGGACGTCACCGATCTGCTCGACGAGCGCGATCAGATCCTCACCGGCATCTCGGCCGAGGTCGGCGTCAGGACGGTGTCGCGCGGCGACAACGACATGGCCGTCTACACCGACAGCGGCGTCACCCTGTTCGACGTCAAGGCGCGCGCCGTCACCTTCGACCGCACCTACAGCTTCTCGGCGACCACGACCGGAAACGTCGTCTATGCCGACGGCGTGCCGATCACCGGCAACTCGGGCCGCATGCTGGCCGGGTCTGGGCGCCTGACCGGCCTTGCTGCCATCCGCGACACCTACGCCCCGACCTACCAGAGCCAGCTCGACGAGATCGCCCGCGGCCTCATCACCACGTTTGCCGAAAGCGACCAGAGCGCAACTCCGACGCTTCCCGACGTTCCCGGCCTCTTCACCTATTCCGGCGCTCCGGCCATGCCCGCCTCCGGGACGCTGGTTGTGGGCCTCGCCGGCTCCATCAAGGTCAACGCCAACGTCGACCCCAGCCAGGGCGGCAATGCGACCCGGCTTCGCGACGGCGGCATCTCCAACCCGGGCAATCCCGCCTACGTCTACAATTCCACGGGGGCGGCGGGCTTCTCGCAGCGGCTGGAGCAGCTCATCGACGCGCTCGGCACGCAGCAGTCCTTCGATGCCTCGGCGGGGCTCGTTGCCTCCTCGACCCTGTCGGGTTTCGCGTCGTCCTCGGTGTCGTGGCTCCAGGAATCCCGCAAGTCCGCAAGCGCGGACAGCGACTACAAGGCGGCGCTGCTGGAACGGGCCTCCGACGCGCTGACCAAGGTCACCGGCGTCAACCTCGACGAGGAGATGACGCTGCTGCTCGAGCTCGAGCGCTCCTATCAGGCCTCCACGCGCCTCGTCACCACCATCGACAACATGCTCGCAGCCCTGCTGCAGGCGGCGGGATGACGAGGCCATGACGAGCACATTCATCGCCAGCAGCGCCGTGTCGGGGGCCGTCCGGTCCTCGCTCATGAAGCTGCAGGCCAAGCTCGCCGAGGCGCAGAAGGAGGTGGCGACCGGTCGCCTCGCCGACGTCGGGCTCTCGCTTGGCTTCAAGGCCGGCCAGACCGTCTCGCTGCGCCAGGAGCACAGCCGTCTGCAATCGATCACCGATTCCAACGGGCTCGTCGCCTCGCGCCTGGATGCGAGCCAGGCCGCCCTGAAGGCGTTCGCCGAGGGCGCGCAATCCTTCCTGGGCCAGCTGGTCGTCGCCCGCAACAGCGACACGGCCGCAGCGACTATCGAGGGACAGGCCAAGGCGGCGCTCGCGGGCTTCACCGACCTCGCCAACACCACGTTCAACGGGGTCGCTCTGTTCGCAGGCATCAACACGGACGTGAAGCCGATCACCGACTATGCGTCGAGCCCGCCGGCGGCCAACGCTCTGGCCGTGGCGAATGCGTTTACGACGGCCTTCGGCATCTCCCAGTCCAACGCGGCGGTGGCCAGCATCACGCCGGCCGCCATGCAGACCTTCCTCGACGGGGCGTTCGCCAACCTGTTCGATCCGACCGCCTGGAGCAGCACCTGGTCGGCCGCCGCCGATCAGAACACCAAGAGCCGCATCTCCACGAGCGAGCTGGTCGAGACCTCGGTCAACGCCAACGACGAGGCCTTCCGCAAGCTCGCCAGCGCCTACACGATGCTGGCCGATCTCGGCACGGCAAATCTCAGCCAGACAACCTACCAGGCCATCGTGGACAAGGCGACGCTCGTCGTCGGCGACGCCCTGCAGGGCATCACCGCGCTGCAGGCGAAGCTCGGCAGCGTCCAGGAGCGCGTGAAGAACGCCGATACGCGCATGGGAATCGAGATCGACATCATGACCAGTCACATCGGCGCGCTCGAAGGCGTCGACCCCTACGAAGCCTCCAGTCGCCTCTCCACGCTGCTGACGCAGGTCGAGACCGCCTACGCCATGACCGCCCGCATCCAGCAGCTGACGCTCCTCAACTACCTGCCGACCCGGTGATCAACAAAGCCTTGGATGGAAGCCGATGTACCAGTTCTCCTACGCGGAAGTTCTCGATGAAACCCCCAAGGGCGCGCGCGAGCGCGAGCGCCAGGCGATCGACCGCTCGATCGAGTTGCTGCGCGAGGCCGAGGCGCAGGGCGTGCGTTCGCGCGCTGCCATCGAGGCCATCCTGTTCGTGCGCCGCCTGTGGGGCTACCTGATCGAGGACCTGGCCAGGCCCGACAACGACCTGCCGCAGAAGCTGCGCGCCGACCTCATCTCCATCGGGCTGTGGATGATGCGCGAGGCCGAGCAGATCCGACTCGAGGCCTCCAGCAACTTCAAGGGGCTGATCGACGTATCGACCGCCATCCGCGACGGCCTCGAATAGTCCGCCACCAAGATCGACCGGAGACCAGCCATGCAAGTCCCATCCACCACGAGCAGCACGACCCAATCCTCAACCACGACTTCGACAGCCGCGACGGACGCGAGCAAGAATATGCTCGACTACAATACGTTCCTGCAGCTGCTGATCGCGGAGATGAAGAACCAGGACCCCACCAAGCCGATGGACTCCGCGCAGTACATCGGCCAGCTCGCCTCCTTCTCCAACGTCGAGCAGGCGGTCAAGACCAACGCCAAGCTCGACGCCATGATGTCGTCCCTGGCGCTGACGCAGGCGGAGGGCTTCATCGGCCGCACCGTTACCGCGGCGGACGACAGCGTGAGCGGCAAGGTCACCTCGGTGCGCGTAACCGCCGACGGCGCGCTCGCCACCCTCGACAACGGCAGCGAGCTCCTGCTCGCACCCGGCATCAAGGTCGCCTGAGAGGCCCCATGAACCAGGCAGATGCCCTCGATATCGTCCAGTCGGCGCTGTGGACGGTGATCGTCGCCTCCGCGCCGGCAGTCGGTGCCGCGATGGCCGTCGGCATCGTCATCGCGCTGCTGCAGGCTTTGACCCAGGTGCAGGAGATCACGCTGACCTTCATCCCGAAGATCATCGCCATCCTGCTCGTCGCCTCCATCAGCGCGCCCTTCATCGGCACGGTGATCTACACCTTCGCCGAGCAGATCTACGCCAGGATCGAGATCGGGTTCTGAGGCGCTCAGGCCGGGCGAGCCAGGGGCGTGCCGCGGTAGAGCGCGCTGAGCTCGATCTTGAACCCGAACGCGGGCAGCTCGAAGTTGGCGTCGAGCCCCTCCAGTGTGGCGGGCCGCCAATCCGCTGCGCGCGCAAACACCTCCGCGCGCACGCGCTTCTGGTCGATCAGCAAGAAATACAGGTTGTCGGGATGCTGCAGGTAGCGCTGCCGCTTTACCGCAATATCCTTGTCCGTGTTGCTGTCAGACAGGATCTCGCCGACGCAGTAGAACTTGTTGGAATAGGACTCGTAGTCGGCCATGGCGTCGAGCACGGCCACGTCGGCCTCCGGCCGAAACAGCTCCGCCTCCGGCACAATCAGGCCCACCTCCTGGAACGCAAATAGCTCGGGCCGATGTGACCGAAAATGCGTGTTGAGCTCGAGGGCAAGATTCGAGGCTATGCGCTGGTGCACCAGGGTAGGTGGCGGCATCATCATGGCAACCCCGTCAATCAGCTGCCAGCGCTCTTCCTCCGGCCGCGATTCGATGAGCGCGAAGAACTCCTCGACGCTGAACTTGCCGTCCTGCCGAACCGGGAATGGCGTGTTCACCTCGGCACCTGCCTGCTGCGTGTCCGGAATATGGGCCTTACGGCCGTTATGGGCAACGCCACCTACTCCGCCGCAACCTTCGGCGCGTAGCCGAGCTGGGCGTTGAGCTTGTCGAGGAGGTCGGCTGCCGCGCGGGGGATGTTGGTGCCGGGCCCGAACACGGCCTTGGCGCCGGCGGCGTAGAGCGCCGGGTAGTCGGCAGGCGGGATGACGCCGCCGACCACGATCATGATGTCGCCGCGACCTTCCTTCTCCAGCGCGGTTGTCAGGTCCGGCACCAGGGTGAGGTGCCCCGCCGCCAGCGATGATACGCCGATGATGTGCACGTCGTTCTCGACCGCCTGGCGCGCGGCCTCGTCAGGCGTGGCAAACAGCGGACCGATGTCGACGTCGAACCCCAAATCCGCGAACGCGCTGGCGATCACCTTCTGGCCGCGGTCATGACCGTCCTGGCCCATCTTGGCGACCAGGATGCGCGGCCGGCGCCCGTCGTTCTTCTCGAACGCCTCGCACATGCGCCGCACGCGATCCACATCCTTGCTCATGGCTCCGGCCTCCGCCGTGTAGACCCCCGACACCGCCCGCGTCTCGGCGCGGTGGCGGCCCCACACCTTCTCCATGGCGTCCGATATCTCGCCAACGGTGGCCTTGGCCCTGGCTGCCGCCACCGCCCGCTCCAGCAGGTTGCCTGTGCCCGCGCGCGCCGCCTCGGTGAGCGCGGCCAATTCTGCGGCGACCGTGGCCGGATCGCGCTCCGCCCTGAGGCGCTCGAGCTTGGCGATCTGGCTCTCGCGCACGGCCTTGTTGTCGATCTTCAGAACCTCGATCTGGGCCTCGTCGGTGACCTGGAACTTGTTGACGCCGACGATCGTCTGCGTGCCGGTGTCGATCCTGGCCTGCGTGCGCGCGGAGGCCTCCTCGATGCGCATCTTGGGGATGCCGGCCGCGATCGCCTTGGCCATGCCGCCCAGCTCCTCGACCTCGGCGATGTGCGCTTGGGCCTTGCGCGCGAGCTCGTAGGTGAGCCGCTCGACGTAGTGGCTGCCGCCCCAGGGATCGATGACGCGGGGCGTGCCGGTCTCCTGCTGGATGAAGAGCTGGGTGTTGCGGGCGATGCGGGCGGAGAAGTCGGTCGGCAGCGCGATCGCCTCGTCGAGCGCGTTGGTGTGCAGCGACTGCGTGCCGCCGTGGGTGGCAGCCAGCGCCTCGATGCCGGTGCGCGTGACGTTGTTGAACACGTCCTGGGCGGTGAGGCTCCAGCCCGACGTCTGGCAATGGGTGCGCAGCGCCAGCGACTTCAAGTCCTTCGGCTTGAACTCGTCCTTGATGAGCTTGGCCCACAACAGGCGCGCGGCCCGCATCTTGGCGATCTCCATGAAGTAGTTCATGCCGATCGCCCAGAAGAACGAGAGCCTGGGCGCGAACGCGTCGATGTCGAGGCCGGCCTTGACGCCCGCGCGCACGTACTCGACACCGTCGGCCAGCGTGTAGGCGAGCTCGAGGTCCGCCGTCGCGCCCGCCTCCTGCATGTGGTAGCCGGAGATCGAGATCGAGTTGAACTTCGGCATCTTCGCCGACGTGAAGGCGAAGATGTCGGAGATGATGCGCATCGAGGGCTCGGGCGGGTAGATGTAGGTATTGCGCACCATGAACTCTTTGAGGATGTCGTTCTGGATGGTGCCGGCCAGCTTCGGCGGCGCCACGCCTTGCTCCTCGCCGGCGACGATGAACAGCGCGAGCACGGGCAGCACCGCGCCGTTCATGGTCATCGACACCGTCATGTCGGCGAGGTTGATGCCGCCGAACAGCGTGCGCATGTCGTAGATCGAGTCGATCGCCACGCCGGCCATGCCGACGTCGCCGCGCACGCGCGGGTGATCGGAATCGTAGCCGCGGTGGGTGGCGAGGTCGAAGGCGACGGAGAGGCCCTTCTGCCCGGCGGCGATGTTGCGGCGGTAGAAGGCGTTGGAGTCCTCGGCCGTGGAGAAGCCGGCGTACTGCCGGATGGTCCACGGCTGGGTCACGTACATGGTTGGGTAGGGGCCGCGCAGGAAGGGCGCAATCCCGGGATAGCCGTCGAGGAAGTCGAGCCCTGCCGTGTCGTTCGCCGTGTAAGCGCGCTTGACCGCTATGCCCTCGGGCGTGACCCAGGCATCGGAGGGGGTCAGACCCCCAGTCCCGCCCGTCGTTGCAGCACTCCCGTCGCCATGGGGTCTGACCCCATAGGCCACCTTGGTGAAGTCCGGTATCCGGCTCATGGGCGCGTGTCCGCTCGATTTTGGCCGCCATGCGACCGTTGCTGCGCCTGAATCTAGTGAAATGAACGGGCCAAAGCCAGTACCGGAACGCCTGCAAAGCTATCCGCTGGTGCCTACGGGGGAAGCATGCAGCGATCGCTCCGCAAAGCCGCGCCCGACAGCGCCGCCCGGCTGTGGGCCCCGCTAGCCCACTTCATCGAGGCGGAGGCGCGCATCGGCGATTGGGCCGAGCGCCGGGCCGCCACCCGCGCCCTCTACGAGTTTCTCCGCTTCGGGCTCAAGCAGGCCTGGGCGTGCCTGTTCGGAGCGCTGATGCTGGCGCTTCTCCTCGGCACCTACGCCTTCTACCCGAAGGGTGCCTGGCTTGCCCGCTACGACTTCCTGTTCCTGGCCGCGCTTGCGATCCAGGCGGGCATGCTCGCCTTCAAGCTGGAGACCTGGGAGGAGGCCAAGGTGATCCTCGTGTTCCATGCGGTCGGCACGGTCATGGAGATCTTCAAGACCTCGGTCGGCTCTTGGATCTATCCCGAGCCGAGCTTCTTTCGCGTAGGCGGCGTGCCGCTGTTCACGGGCTTCATGTACGCGGCCGTGGGCTCCTACATCGCCCGCGCCTGGCGCCTCTTCGATTTCCGCTTCACCGGCCATCCCCCATTGTGGGCGCTCTCGCTGGTGGCGCTGGGCATCTACATCAACTTCTTCGCCCACCACTATGTGTGGGACGCCCGTCTGGTGCTGTTCGCATTGATCGCCATCCTGTTCGGCCGCTGCTGGGTCTATTTCAAGCCGTGGCGCGCGTACCGGCGCATGCCGCTGCTGGTTGGATTCGGCCTGGTGGCGCTCTTCATATGGCTGGCCGAGAACATCGGCACCTTCACGGCGGCTTGGATCTATCCCAGCCAGCGGCTCGGCTGGTCGCTTGTGTCGCTCGGCAAGCTCGGCGCCTGGTTCCTGCTCATGATCATCAGCTACACGCTGGTCGCACTGTCTCATCGTCCGCAACCGATGGCGCTCGAGGCCGGCACACAACGAAGCGGGCGACCCGAAGGCCGCCCGCGAGAGCTTCGTAGGGCGCAGTAATCTAACCCAACCTACATCAGCAACGTCAGCTCGAGGGCGCGTCGAGCTTGCGGGTGAGGTTCTCGAACTCGCGCCGCAGCTCCTCGTTCTTGAAGATCTGGTCGAAGGTCGGCGCCTCGAGCTTCTGCAGCGCCTCGAAGGAGGCGGCAGAGTCCTTCATGAGGCTCCTGAGCTGGAAGCTCGCCTCCACCGTCTCGAAGGTGTTGTCGGCGATCCTGAGATCATGGGTGGCGCGCTGGCGGGCGCGGGCCACCTGCTCGCGCTGCTGCAGGAGGTAGCGCCGGTAGCCCTTGGCGGCCTCCTCGGCAAGACGCTGGCTCTCGCGGTTGCCTTCGAGCGCGCGCTTCTGGTCCTCGCGGTTCTCGGCCTTCAGCAGCTCCGCGGTCTTGGCGCGGGCGACGCGGATGTCGCGCTCGATTGCCGAGAGCTTGGGCAGGTACTGCTGGTCGACCTTGGAGATCAGCATGTCCTGCGAGTGCACCAGCAGGGCGAAGAGCGCCGCATGCATGGCGAAGTACTTGCGCGCGGCGCCGACGTTCTCGCCGGAGGCGATCATCAGCTTGCCGAGCTGGGCGTCGATCAGCTTGGCGGAGTTGAACACCGCCACCAGCCGCACGAGGTCGCCCGAAAGCACGCTGTCGAGCAGCAACTCGACCTGCGCCGGCTCCATCTTGATGCCAGCTTTCGCGAGCGCATCGGCCACCTCGAGCTTGGCCTTGGCGATCTCGTCGCGGTTGAGCTCGATCTTCTTCCTGGATTCGTCGATGTCCTTGCCCAGGCTGTCGACGGTGTCGGTGATGAGGCCGGGCAGCATGCCGTCCTTGGGCGCGCCGATCTGCTTCTCGCGCAGCTTGACGATGCGGTCGTCGAGCTCGCGGATGTTCTTGCGCAGGCCCTCGATCTTCTTCTGCACCTCCACGACCGGGACATCGGTGACGATGCCGAGCACGGCGTCGAGGAGGTCGCGGACCTTCTTCTCGCGGTCCTCGCGCGTCTCCGTCCACAGCGGCTTCATCAGGAAGTCCTTCTCGGAAGGGAGCTTCCTGGCCTCGCTGCGGTTCTTGGCGGTGTCCTGCAGGATGGCGTCGACGGCGCGCATCAGGCGCTGGGCATGCTCGTAGCCGGGGTCGCCCTCGCGCGGGTCTTTTTCGGGCGCAACGGGCGTGGCGGGAGCGCCCGCAGCGGGTGGCGGCTGCTTGGCCTGGGGGGCCGGGGTGGACTGTGCTTGTGCGCCGGCGGCAAACGCAGCGACACCGAGGATGAGCACCAGCGCCGAGGCCGACGCGCGCGACCCGAAACCTTGAACCTGGAGCATGGACCCGCACCTCCCGATCAGTTGCCGGGAAGATGGGGTCGCATGGCGGCTATTTCGTGTCTGGGTTGCGGTAGCCGGCTACGGCGCCTGGCTGTTGACCCGGGCATTGGCGGCCCGGATGAGACTAACCAGATCACCGCCCACCAGGCGGGCATCGGTCAGCACGGCCATGTGGGTGATCGCCGACCCCGATCCCCTGATCCTGGCGGGCTGGAGCGGCGGATCGAAGGGGTGGTCGCCGAGTGCCAGGCCGAGCCTGATCTCGGTGGCATGCAGGGTCGCGGCCGCGAACTCTTGCGGCGCGGCAAACGAGATGTAGCCGGCCTTGGGCATGACGGCGACGCCGGGAACGGCCTTGCGAATCTCAGCCTCCAGCAGCTGGTAGAGGGGGCGGTAGCCCTTGGCGCCGGCGATCAGCTTGTCGAGGTCGGCGGCTTCGCGCTCGCTCGGCGCACGCGGTACGGGAGCGGGCCTCGGCATGGCAGGCGGCGGTCTCGGCCCGGCGGCCGGCGCAGGCGGCGCATCGATATAGATCGGCCGGCCCCCGTTCTTGTAGATGCGCTCGAGCCAGGAGGCGCGCGCGAACGGGAAGCCCTGCGCGCGCAGCCAGTCGATGGTCTCGTTCTTGTCGGCAAAGCCGTGGGCCGAGATCGCCGCCATCCACTCGGCGAGATCGCGCCCGCTGCGGGCCTTGAGGTCCGACAGAAACTCGCGCTCCTCGTCTCGCTCGTCGCCCGTCATGGCGTGATGGGCCCCTCAGAACCAGCGCCGCGTGCGTGCCTTGTAGGCAAGATACGCCTCGCCGAAGCGCGCTTCCAGGTGCCGCTCCTCGGGCAGGATGGCAAGCTTCCAGATTGCGATTGCGAACAGCGGCGCCATGATCGCCATCCAGACGTTGCCCGTGGCCTGCGCCAGGCCCAGGAACAGGAGCACCTCGCCCATGTAGATGGGATTGCGGCGGAAGCGAAAGGCGCCCTCGGTGACGAGCCGGTCGACGCGCTTGTGCGGCAGCACCGTGGTGTCGGCC
>Ga0247829_10000682_pt1 | contig 13840 bp, 13 predicted proteins | sample 12C_Control_Day4_FD_207765 | JGI IMG/M metagenome (GOLD analysis project Ga0247829, IMG submission 207765) | Soil microbial communities from agricultural site in Penn Yan, New York, United States - 12C_Control_Day4 | ecosystem: Environmental > Terrestrial > Soil > Agricultural land | place... | reverse complement strand
GCCGCACACGTGCGCCGGCGGGAATGGCACGGGGACCGTGCCGTGCTTGTCGGTCCAGGCAAGGACTTTGCGCACGCCGCCCCGCAGCTGCTCCTCCAGATCCTGCGCCAGCGCCACCGGCCACAAGCCGATCACGGGATGCAGCTCGCCGTGCGATTGTGCGAGCGCGATGGCACCGGGCCGCTTGGAGATCGCCTTGAGGAGCCGCTGCACCAGATCGGACGGCAGCAGCGGCGCGTCGCCTGCAGCCGTCACCACCCAGCGCGCCTCCGGCGTATTCGCGGCCGCCCAGCGCATGCCGGCCAGGACCCCCGCCAGAGGTCCGACGAAGCCACCGATCGTGTCGGGCACCACGGGCAGGCCGAATGCGTCGAACCGCGCCGGATCGCCGTTGGCGTTGATGACGACGCGACCCACCTGCGGTGTCAGCCGGCAGATGACATGGGCCAGCATCGGCCTGCCGGCAAGCTCCAGGAGGCCCTTGTCGCCGCCACCCATGCGCCGCGACTGCCCGCCCGCGAGCAGCACGCCGGTAACATCCGTGTTGCTTGTCGCTCTAGTTGCCACGCCGTTATCAACCGCGATGTTCTTGACCAACCCGTCTCAGCGCTGCTTACCCGTCACAATGAATACCTGTGCGGCCACAAGCTCAATCCACCGGCTCCGCATGGCTGCCCTTGCGGGCGTGCCTGCGATCCTCCTCCTCCGCCTGCCCGAGGTCGGCGTCGAAGACGATGCGCTGCAGACCCGCGAGGGCGATAAAGCGCTTGCCGCGGGCGCGGCCGATGAGCGTGAGGTTGGCCTTGCGCGCGAGCTCGACGCCCCAGGCGGTGAAGCCCGAGCGCGAGACGAGGACCGGGATGCGCATCTTGACGGTCTTGATCACCATCTCGGAGGTCAGGCGGCCGGTCGTGTAGAAGATCTTGTCCTCGGGCGCGATGCCATTGAGGAACATGTAGCCGGCGATCTTGTCGACGGCGTTGTGGCGGCCGACGTCCTCCATATAGACGAGCGGCCGGCCCTCCTGTGCCAGCACGCAGCCGTGGATGGCCCCCGCCTTGAGATAGAGGCTGGGGGCCGTGTTGATCTTCTTCGTCAGCTGGTACAGCCAGGACGTCTTCACCATCGCGTCGGGGTTGAGCTCGACCTTGTCGAAATCCTCCATCAGATCGCCGAACACGGTGCCCTGGGCGCATCCGGAGGTCTGGATCTTCTTGCTGAGCTTGCCCTCGAAGTTGGTCTGGGCCTTGGTGCGCACGACCACGGTGCCGATGTCGTCCTCGTAGTCGACGCCGGTGATCTCGTCCTCGCTCCTGAGCATGCCCTGGTTCAGCAGGTACCCCACCGCCAGCAGGTCCGGGCGGTCGCCGATGGTCATCATCGTCACGATTTCGCGCGCATTGAGGAATAGCGTCAGCGGTCGCTCGGTGACCACGGCCGTCTCCACCGCGCGGCCCTCCTGGTCGATGCCCGGCACGCTGACGGACAGCCTGGGGTCCTCCGGGTCGGGACGAACCTCGAACTCCTTCAGATCCTGTGGAATACGGTCGGCCACGGAATCGTCTCCTGCAGCAGGGACATCGGCACTTTGCGGGGCGCGCGCGTTTGCCTCGATTTGGCGCCGGGTCTTGGTTAAGGACGTCCCTTTCCTGGCATCTTGCCCGCAATTCTATCATTGAGGGAGAAAACGTGTGCACCTAGAGTGCGCCATGGGCCCCGGGGTATTACCATCCGCCATCGAGACCGAGCGCGCGCGGAGAGCCAGCGCCCGCTCCACCAGCCGCTGCGCCACTGGGCGCGCGGCGCCAAGCTCGAGCCCCGTATCCCGCCGGCTTGCCATTCACCTCTTGCTTCGAGGAGGGCCGCCGTCATGGCGCGCATGAACCGTCGCGGCTTCCTGCGGACCGCCGGGGCGGCGGGCGCCGGCGGTGCTGCGGCCAGCCTTGCCGCCCCTGCCATCGCGCAATCGGCGCCAGAGATCCAGTGGCGCATGCCGACCAGCTGGCCCAAGTCGCTCGACACGCTGCAGGGCGGCGCGGAGTATTTCGCCAAGCTGGTCGCCGAGGGCACCGACGGCAAGTTCCAGATCCGCGCCATCCCGGGTGGCGAGGCGCAAATCCCGCCGCTGGAGGTGACCGAAGCGGTGATGCTGGGCACGGTGGAAGCCTGTCACACCGCGCCCTACTACATGTGGAACAGGGACCCCACCTTCGCCTTCGCCTGCGCCGTCCCGTTCGGCCTCAACGGCCGCATGCAGAATGCCTGGTGGCTGGAGGGCGGCGGCGAAGCGCTGATGAACACGTTCTACGCCAAGTACAACATCTACGGTCTGCTCGCCGGCAACACCATGGCGCAGATGGGCGGTTGGTTCCGCAAGGAGATCAACACCATCGACGATCTCAAGGGCGTGAAGATGCGCATCGCCGGCTTCGCCGCGGCGGTGATCTCCAAGCTCGGCGTCGCGCCGCAGCAACTGCCCGCCAGCGACATCCTCCAGGCGCTGGAGAAGGGCACCATCGATGCCGCCGAATGGATCGGCCCGCACGACGACGAGAAGCTCGGCATGCACAAGGTCGCCAAGTTCTACTACTACCCGGGCTGGTGGGAAGGCGGCGCCATGGTGCACGTGCAGGTCAACAAGGAGAAGTGGGAGGGGCTGCCCAAGACCTACAAGGCGGTCATGCGGGCCGCGGCCGCACAGGCCCACAACCAGCTCGTCGGCCGCTATGACACGCTGAACCCGATAGCTCTCAAGAAGCTCCTGGCTGCCGGCACGCAGCTGCGGCCGTTCTCCGAGAACATCATGGACGCCTGCTTCAAGGCCGCCAACGAGGTCTATGCCGAGATCGGCGCCAAGAACGAGGACTTCAAGAAGCACTGGGAGTCGATCAAGGCGTTCCGCGCCGACCAGTACCTGTGGCTGCAGCTGGCGGACCAAGCCTACGACAACTACATGGTGATCCAGCAGCGCAAGAAGACGCTGTAGCACACGCTGTCTCAGCGCCGAGCAGTCAGGGCGCCTGCTGCCGCGGCTCCGGGCTGCCTGAAAGCGGAACGACCCTGCGCGCCAAAGTGCCGAACCGGTGTGATCGCCACCTGGACCAGGACCAGGACACAGCATGGCGAACGACCTGCTGCTCTTCATTGCAGTCGGGTTTGCGGCCCAGTTGGTCGATGGCGCCATCGGCATGGCCTATGGCATAACGGCCACAACCGCCCTGTTGAGTATGGGCGCGGCGCCGGCGACCGCCAGCGCGGCGATCCATGCCGCCGAGGTGTTCACGACAGCTGCATCCGGCATTGCCCACTGGCGCCTCGGCAATATCGATCGCCGGCTGGCGGTACGACTGGCGGTCCCGGGGGTAGCGGGCGCCGTGGTTGGGGCCTATGTGCTCGCGACCGTACCGGGTGAGCGCATACGCCCCGTCGTCAGTGTCTACCTGCTGGCGATTGGTGGACTGATCCTCTGGCGCGCGTTCCGGAACCGGGAGCCCGATCCCAGTGGCGCAAGACAGCCCAAGCTGCTGGGCTTCTTCGGCGGCCTTCTCGATGCGATCGGCGGTGGAGGGTGGGGTGCCGTGGTCACGTCCACCCTGATCGGACGCGGCGTGACCCCGCGCTTTGCCATCGGATCCGCCAACGCCGCGGAGTTCTTCGTGACGTCCGCTGCCACCGTGGTATTCGTCGTCACCATCGGACTGTCGTTGTGGCCGATCATTCTCGGGCTGGTGCTGGGCGGCCTGTTGGCTGCACCGCTGGCAGCGATCGCGGCCAAGCAAATCCCCCCCCGACCGATGATGCTGCTCGTCGGGAGCATCGTGATCCTCCTCAGCTTGCGCAACCTCGTGCTCTCGTTGCATTAGTATGGGGAGCACGCGAGACGGCTGCCGGGACAATGGCTGTGGCCGAGCGTCAGCGGCAAAGCCTCACGAGAACGCGCAATGAGCCTCAGCAAGGATCAGGTCGTCGAGCGCTTGCGGCGGGTCAAGGGACCCGACATGCAGGGCAACATCATCGACCTCGGACTGGTGTCGGAGGTCCTGCTCAAGGACGGCCGCGTGTCGTTCTCTATCACGGTGCCGGCGGAGAGGGCAGCCGAGCTCGAGCCGCTGCGCCAGGCTGCCGAGAAGATCGTGCGCGACCTGGAGGGGGTGACGAGCGTGATCGCCGTGCTGACGGCGGAGAAGCCGCGCGGTGCGCCTGGGAGTGCACATGGGAGCGCGGGCAACGGCGGCAGTGCTCGCCCCGGACTGCCTCCCGAGAGTGCCAGGGTGCGCGAAGCGCGAGCGAGAGCCGCTGCGGCGGCTGGGCCGCCGCCGGGTCCGGCTGCGGCGCCTGGCGGCCGAGGGCCCATCGCGCAGATCGCCGGCATCAAGCACATGATTGCGGTCGCCTCCGGCAAGGGCGGCGTCGGCAAGTCGACGACGGCGGTCAACATCGCGCTCGGCCTGCAGGCGATCGGGCTCAAGGCCGGCATCCTCGATGCCGACATCTACGGGCCGTCCCAGCCGCGACTGCTGGGCCTCTCGGGCCGTCCGCAGGTGGCGCAAGGCAATACGCTGAGACCCATGCAGGCCTTCGGGCTCAGGGCCATGTCGATGGGCTTCCTGGTGGACGAGGGCACGCCTATCATCTGGCGCGGACCGATGGTGGTCTCGGCGCTGACCCAGATGCTGCGCGACGTCGACTGGGGCGAGCTCGACGTGCTCGTCATCGACATGCCGCCCGGCACCGGCGACGTGCAGCTCACCATGGCCCAGCAGGTGCCGCTGTCGGGCGCCATCATCGTGTCGACGCCGCAAGACCTCGCCCTGATCGACGCCAGGAAGGGCCTCAACATGTTCCGCCGGGTCGACGTACCCGTGCTCGGCATCGTCGAGAACATGAGCTACTTCATCTGCCCCAAGTGCGGCGAGCGCTCCGACATCTTCGGCCACGGCGGCGCCAGGACGGAGGCCGAGAAGCTGGGTGTGCCCTTCCTCGGCGGCGTGCCGCTGCACATGGACATCCGCGCCACCTCGGACGAAGGCCGGCCGATCGTAGCGTCGAGCCCCGACAGCCCGCACGCTCAGATCTACCGCGACATCGCCGCCAAGGCCTGGGCGGAGCTGCGGGAGAGCTCCGGCGCACGCCTCAAGCCGCCGACGCTGGATGTGCTTTCGGGCGGGGCAGAGCTCGGCGTCACGTTCGAAGGCGCCAAGCCCTTCACCCTGTCGGCGGAGATGCTGCGCGTCATGAGCCCGTCGGCCGAGGTGCAGGGACATTCACCCGACCAGCGCGTGACGGTCGGCAAGAAGCGCAACGTCAGGATCAAGGAGCTCAAGCCCGTCGGGAACTATGCCGTGCGCATCGTCTTCGACGACGGCCACGACACCGGCCTCTACGCCTGGAGCTACCTGCAGACGCTGGACAAGGAGCGCGACAAGCGCTGGGCCGAGTATCTCTCCGCACTGGCGCAGAAGGGCCTGAGCCGAGGGTAGCCTAGGTGGCGGCTCTACAGCGCGAGCACGAGCCTCAACCCTGCGTCAATTGCCGGCATCAAGCTGTCCGGCACCTTGCCGACTCTCTCCGTGAGGAGATTGCGGTTTGTGGCTGTTACAAGCATGACAATGGCTACAGAGGGTTTGCCAAGTCCCGTCGTCTTCGATGCCGGCAGACGGACGTTTCCCCGATAGTGCTCGCGCGTCAAATTCCCAGTCACCGGTACTGTGAGGACCGTCCTGAGTTCGCTGTCGTTGAGGAAATTTGCTGAAACGACGATGACGGGCCGCCTGTACGCCGCTTCTGACCCGGCGGGCTCGCCGTGGCCGGCCCACCATATTTCGCCCCGCCTCACTCGTCGCGCTCCAAGCAGGCAATCACCCGTTGGCCTTGCTCGAGCCAAGCCTCTTCGCCATCCGAAGGGTCACCATATCGTTGGATGTTGCGATTGACCTCCGCGGTCAGATTTGCTTCCCGACGTCGCTTCAAGAAATCCTCGAGCGCGGTCTGGATGAGCTTGCTGCGGGAGAGGCCGAGGTCCTTGGCGGCGGCCTCCGCTTCCTTGAAGAGCGGGTCGGGAAGGGATATGGCGGTTTTCATACCAAAAGTATAACAATATGGAATACCACGGGCAATACCGATGGCCCGCGGACTACCCTACCTGACCTTCGGCCTTCGGCGTTTGCGGGCGTGGGCAGCAGATTTGCCCGCTCGGCCGTCAGCAACGCCTGCGATTGCCTCTGCGACATAGCCGGGCAGCGCGAAGGCGGCCTTGTGCACCGCGGGCGTGTAGTAGCGGGTTGCGATGCCGCGTTTGCGCACGCGCTGCGTCAGCGTAGCCTCGGCGACATCCAGTAAACCGTCATCGTCGCTCGCCCAATTGAGCGCGAAGGGGCCGCCGAAGTAGCAGGGCTGCGTGCACAGGTAGGGCGCCGCGCGCACAAACAGCGAGGCGAAGATCTCGGTCGTGGCGCGCAAGTGCTCGGGGAACAGGAAGGGCAGGCCGTTCTGCGTGACCAGCACGCCGCCCGACTTCAGGGCGCGCTTGCAATCGGCGAAGAACTCCCGCGTGTGCAGCACCGCCGACGGGCCGATGGGCTCGGAGCTGTCGACGATGATGGAGTCGAACCTCTCGCGCGTCTCGGCCACGTACTTGAGGCCGTCGGCGATGACGACGTCGGCGCGCTTGTCGTCAAGGCAGCCGTCGGCGATCTCGGGGTAGTGCTTCAAGGAGAGGTCGATGACGGCGCGGTCGATCTCGCACAGCGTCGCCTTCTCGACCGAGGGGTGCTTCAAGACCTCGCGCAGCACGCCGCCGTCGCCGCCGCCCACTACCAGCACGCGCCGCGGCCGCGCCAGCACCATCAGAGGCACATGCGCCATCATCTCGTGATAGACGAACTCGTCTGACGTGGTGAGCTGGCACACCCCGTCGAGCATCAGCACGGTGCCCCAGGTTGGGTTCTCAAAGATCACGAGATGCTGGTGCTCGGTCTTGACCTCGTGCAGCACGCGCGACGCCTCGAGCCGCACGCGCCAGTGGGGATGGAACGTCTCTTCGACCCAGCGAGTCATATCCGAAGCCTCCGGGGAGATCGTCAGCGCCGACGTGCCGGCAACAGAACGGCGCGCGCGGTTCCCTGCTGGAACTGCGCGCGCCGCCTTTCTGTGAGACGCCCTCAGGTCGCGCCGTCAGGCGGCCTTGCGAGCCTTGGCCAGGCGGACCGGCGCCTTCTTGGCGGCCCCGATCTCCCACGTGCGTTCGTTCATCGAGTTCGCCCGCAGATGCTCCTTGACCACCACCCGCTCCGGCTTGAACGCGGCCTTGAGCACGTCGACGGTCTCGTGCGGCTTGGCGCAGCCGCACATGAACACGTCGAGCGCCGCGTAGCCGACCTCGGGCCAGCTATGGATGCTGATGTGGCTCTCGGAGAGCACCGCCACGCCGGACACGCCGCCGTTTGGAGTGAAGTGATGCAAGTGGATGTGGAGCAGCGTCGCGCCTGCCACTTCCACGCACCGCTTCAGCGTCTCTCTGATGTGCTTGAGATCGTCAAGCCGCCTAGCGCCGTACAAGTCTATGAGCAGATGGGTGCCCGCATAGCGAAGTCCATCTCGCTCGATGAAGTAGTCCTTCCTGTCGTCGGCCGCTACGAGCGCGGTTTGACCATGATCTTCCTTTTGGGCGGTGCTTGAACGGGTCAAGTCCATCCCCAATTGGAAGAGGGAATCGGTGTAAGCCATGGGACCCCTCCCCAACCAGTAGACAGATAACCCGCTGCCCCGCAACTCGCTTCCGAGCGCAGGGCAAACGGAGACGCGTGATATGAGGCCAATTGCCCCTGTGTGCAAGTGGAAACCTCGTGCTGCGACTAAAATTTTCGCAGCCGCTCTCTGCGCATGATCGGCCGGCGCGCCGACGCCATAGCGGTTACTGTTTCTTGAGAAATTTTTCGATCAGATCGCGTGGCTTTGTGCTCTGGCCATCGCCCTTGCCGAACAGACTCTTGAGCGCGTCGTCGACGTCCTTCGGCTTGATGTTCTTGCCGATCTCCTTCACCGCCTCGATGATCTGCTCCTGGCCCTTGATGGAGAAGGTCGGGTTGTCCCACGAGCCCGCGATGCGAATGGGGATCTCGACGTTCTTCAGATTGACGATGCCGGAGATGGAGACCCCGCCGGCGATCTTGGGATTGACTGTGTAGTCGAGCTGCCGCTTGGCGAGGTCGACGGTCCCCTGTCCGGTCACGCGAACCCGCGGGCTCACGAGCCGCAGGTCGTTGTTCTGAGCGACGCCATTGGCGATCGTGTAGCTGGCGGCGAACTCGCTGAAAGGCGTCTTCTCCGCGGGCGAGGTGCTGAAGTCCAGGCGGCCCCGCTCGATGTTGCTCAGGACCTTGTCGACGTCGACGCCGGCAATCGCGCCATTGATTGTCGTCATGTCGACCTTGCCATTGAGCGACTCGATCATCTGCCGCTCCGAGGCACCCTGGCCGGCAAGGACGATGGTGATGGTGCTGCGCCCCTCGAGCCAGTCGAAGCCCATGGCGTCCTTCAGGAACGGCTGCGCGGATATGCCCTCATAGGCGAAGTTCGCCCCCATGACCGGCACCTGGCTGCTGCCGTCGAGCGTCAGCGTGCCCCGACCGCGGCCGTCGTAAAGCTGCATGTCCTGCAAGGTGACCTTGGCGACCTTGTTGTCGAGCTTCACGGCGAGCCGGCTTGGGCCGATCTTGACGTCCTTGTTGACGATGCGGTCAGCGGACAGGGTCAGCTCCGCATCGGCCAGGCCGAGCAGCGCGAAGTCGATGGCGTCGTCGCTCCAGTCGGAGCCGCCGCCCTCCCGGCTGGCGGGACCGCGCACTCGCGCGGCGACGGGCGGCGCTTCGGTGCCGCGAGTCACGGGACCGGCGGGCTCGGACAAACGCCTTGCGGGGGCCGGAGCCGGCGCGCGCGGCGGCGCGGAAGCGGGCCCCTGGTGCATGAGCAGACGGCCGAAATCGAGCTCCGAGACGCGCAGATCGCCGGTGAGGCGGGGACGCTCGCCCTTGGTGGCGATCGCCAGCGAGCCCTCGATCGACGCATCGCCCACCGTTGCAGTGAGCCGCGACAGCGAGATCTGGTCGGCGCTGCTGCTGAGCGAAGCCGACAGGCTGAGCGCGCCCGGGTCCTGCCCGGCCGTCATCGGCCTGCCGATCCAGGTTCCCAGGGTCTGCACCGATGGCGCCTTGAGGCTCAACAGGCCGTTCAGCGATCCCTCGCCGGCGAGGTCCAGCGTGCCGTCATAGGTCGCGTCCATGGGCCGGCCCGACACCTTGCCGGCGAGTCTGGCCTTCTGCTCGACCAATGCGGAGCGCGGCGTCGACAGGGTGCCGTCGAAGACGAGCTTCTCCCCCAGCCAGGTCAGGTTGCCCTTGAGCTCGAGCGGAGTGTCGATGCGGTCGATTGCGAGATCTACGTCTAGTTCGGTCACCTCGTAGCCGAGCCGGGTGCGATCGTCGCGATAGCGCACCGTGCCGTTGGCGATGGTCACCCCGACCGGCACGATCTTCTCGAGCGCTGCGGCGAGCTCCGCGTCCTGCGTGGCGCGCCGCATGCGCGGCCCGTCATTCCGGGTGCCGGCTTGCGCCACCCGCACGAGGCCGCCCGCCGCCGCGAAATCCCAGCTCCGGCGGCCCTGCGCGTCGATGTTGAGATTGACGATCGGCCGAGAGAGAGTAACGCGCTTGACGCCGCCCTGCTGCGACAGGAGGGAGAGCAGGGACAGCTGCGCTTCGAGCGTCTCCACCCTCAGCGTAGGCTCGCCGCCCATGCCCGGAGGCGGAGAGAGCGAGACGTTGCCGAAGGATACCCCGAGCCGCGGGAACAACATGAGCGAGGAGGGGCCCGCCACCACCAGGTCGCGGCCGGTATGCTGCTTCACATCCCGCACCAGCTGGTCGCGGACCAAGTCGACAGGCGCCACCAGCACGACGAAGGTGGCGATCAGCAGCATCACGCAGCCGAGGCCGAGCCCGGTGTAGCCGGCGATGGTCAGCCACCGGTCGCCGGGTCGACGGTCCTGGGAGCGCGTGCGTTGAGTGTTGGCCATCGTCCGGTCCGCTCGCATTGCCGGTCCGCTCACCCCTCCCGTGAGCGCCGGGCGCCTCGCATGCTGGATGCCTTGCCCATGAATTATGTCACAGGCGCGGTCGAAAAAGACCACGCCGACCCGATTTTTTCCACGCCGATCATTGGTTAAGCCTGCCCGAGGCAATCCGGCAAGCAACCGGCGGCTTGAACCGCAGGGCCCCGTGTGAGAGACGGGAGCCCATGACCGATTTGCCGATCAATCCCGCCGGAAACATGGATCTGCAGGCCCTTCAGCAGCGGCGCAAGCAGGTGCTGACCGTCGGCGTCGTGATCTGGGTGCTGCTGCTGCTCTTCACCAAGTCGCACTGGGATACCGCGCCCACTATCCGCGCGGCCATCGCGGGCGTCGGGCTGCTGGCCATCCTGGTGTGCATCATGGGGCGCACGTGGTGCACACTCTACATCGGCGGCCTCAAGAAGCGCGAGCTCGTCACGGCGGGCCCCTATTCGGTCGTGCGCAACCCCCTCTACGTCTTCACGAGCATCGGCGCGGCCGGCATCGGTGCACAGAACGGGAGCATCGTGCTCGCGGTCCTGTTCTTTGCCGCGACGCTGGCCGTGTTCCAGGTGGTGGCGCGGCGGGAGGAAGCATTTCTGGCGTCGGCGTTTCCCGAGTTTGCCGCCTACTCGGCGCGCGTCGCCCGCTTCTGGCCGCGGCTCTCGCTGTGGCAGGAGGCCGATGAGCTGCGGGTGCGGCCGCGCCTGGTGCGCCGCACCTTTCTCGATGCGTGCGTGTTCCTGCTCGCGGTGCCCGCAGCCGACGTGGGCGCGTGGCTGCAGCAGGCTCTCCGGCTGCCGGTGCTCTTCACATTGCCGTGACCCGACGTCCTCGGTGGCGTGCGGCAGTCGCGGGCTCTATCATCGCGTGCCCCGCGTTGCTTGGAGCAGGAGCCCCGTATGGTCGCTGCGCGTCTGTCGATTGCCATGCTGCTGGGCGCGATGGCATGGTTCCTACCGGCGGCGGCGGCGGCACAGGTGGCCGATCGATGCCTGGCGGTGTCGCAGGCCCCGAGTCTCATCCAGCGCGCCGACTACCGGCCGGCTGCGCTCAAGCCCACGGAGGTCAGGCTCACCTTCGTCGGGCACTCGACCTGGCTGATCGAGAGCGCCGGCGCGGTCAGGATCGCCACCGACTACAACGACTACGTGCGGCCGCAGGTCGTGCCCGAGATCGCCACCATGAACCGGGCGCACACGACGCACTACTCCAACTTTCCCGATCCCGGCATCCGCCACGTCTTGAAAGGCTGGGACCCCGACGGCGGCGTGCCCAAGCACGACCTCACCTTCTCCGACGTGCGCGTGCGCAACGTCGCCACCAACATCCGCGACTGGAGCGGCGGCTATATCATGCACGGCAACTCGATCTTCATCTTCGAGATCGCCGGCATGTGCATCGGCCACCTGGGCCACCTGCACCACACCCTGACCGACCAGCAGATCGCCCAGATCGGCCAGCTCGACGTGGTGATGGTGCCGGTCGACGGCAGCTACACCATGGACGTGACCGGCATGGTGGAGGTGCTGAAAGCCCTGCGCGCCCGGCTGATCCTGCCGATGCACTACTTCAACCCCTATACGCTGAACCGCTTCCTGGAGCGGATCGGCGCCGACTTCGCCGTCGAGCGCGGCAATGACCCCACCATCGTCGTGTCGCAGGCCACACTACCCTCCGAGCCCAAGGTGCTGGTGCTGCCGGGGAATTAGCTTCGCCCGAGCGCCGGGGGCACCCCGCCGGCATCGCCGGCCCGACCCCGGCCTGTGGAAAATAGCTGCCATCCCCCCGGCGGCCTTGTTGGTGCCGGCTAAAGCGCGTAGGCCTCGCGGCCATGCGATCCCTCCGCGTGCTCGCCCGCGCCGCACCAATCCTCATCAAATCCCGCAATCGTTCCCTCTCACCGGTGACGCGCGCCTGCCTGCTGATGCTGCTCGCGACCGTCATGTTCGCGGCCATGCACACCGCCATCCGCTACGCCAGCCAGCGTCTTCCGGCCGTGGAGGTGGCCTTCTTCCGCAACGTTTTCGGCCTCGTTGTGATCCTTCCCCTGCTCGTGCGCCACGGTCTTGGCCTCTTCTACACCAAGCGCATCGGCCTCCACATGCTGCGTGCGGTGCTCAACGTGCTCTCCATGCTCGCCTTCTTCGTCGGCCTCTCGCTCACTCCGCTGGCCCGCGCCACCGCACTCTCCTTCACTGGCCCGCTCTTCACCGCCCTCTTGAGCGCCCTCCTCCTCGGCGAGGTGTTTCGTTGGCGGCGCTGGACTGCCATCGCGTGCGGCTTCATTGGCGCCCTCGTGATCCTCCGTCCCGGCTTCCAGACGCTCGATACCGGCGCCTTGCTGGTCATCGTCTCCTCGTTGCTGTGGAGCCTGGCGCTGATCGACATCAAGGTGCTCGGCCGCACCGAGTCGAGCATCACAATCACCGCCTACGTCACCGTCCTGATGATACCGATGACGTTGGTACCCGCCGTCATCGTCTGGGAGACGCCGCCCCTGGAGCTGTGGATCTGGCTGCTTTTCATCGGCGTCATCGGCACGCTCGGCCAGATCATCGTCACCGACGCGCTCAAGCTCGCCGACATTACCGTGCTGATGCCGCTCGACTTCCTCAAGCTCGTGTGGGCGACCGCCTTCGGCATCCTGCTGTTTGCCGAGATCCCCGACCTCTTCACTTACGTCGGCGCGGCGATCGTGTTCGGCAGCTCCTTCTACATCGCCTGGCGCGAGGCCAAGCTGCGCAAGGCCGCCAAGGCGCAGGCCTAGATCCCCCTCCTTGGGCCACCAGGGGCTCTCCTTGAAGGCCCGAGCGCCTCCCGAGCGCCTCATTGGCGCTCCTCCTTGGGCCCCTCAGGCGCCCCTTGCCGCCGCCTCGCGCTCGATCTCGACCTTCCACTTGGCCATCTCGGCCTCGTACTCGGGCCCGTCCCAGGCGCGGTGGTCGCCCCGGGCGTAGCAGCGCGCGTTGCGGAAATAGAGCATGGCGTTGATCTTGTTGGCGACGAAGCTGTCCCTCGTGCGCACCACCTTGGCGGGCATACCCATCACGACCGAGTTCGGCGGGATGATCGTATTGTCGGCGACGAAAGCATGCCCCGCCACGATCGAGTTGTCCCCGATCACCGCCCCCTCCATGACGGTGGCGCCGATGCCGATCAGGCAGTTGTCGCCGATCGTGCAGCCGTGCAGCACCACCCGGTGGGTGATCGAGCAGTAGTCGCCGACGACGGTGGGCTTGTCGTAGCCCACGTGCACCATCACGTGGTCCTGCAGGTTGGTAAAGCGGCCGAGGCGCACGTAGGAGCCCTCGGAGCGGATCACCGTGTAGGGCCACAGGCTCGCCCCCTCGCCGATCTCCACCTTGCCGTGCACGCGCGCCGTGGCGTCGATGTAGGCGGCGGCGGGGAAGCGTTGCATGAGCTCGGCGTTCATCTGGGCATCCTGGCTGTGAGCAACCCTCCATAGCATGCGGCTCCCGGCTTGACATCGCCGGCGCCGGCGCCACAACCCTTGGCCCGCCCGTCCCCCTCTCCCCATCCCTTCGATGGGGAGAGGGCCGGGGTGAGGGGCGGCGGCGAGCGCCGGAGCAGGCGCCTGCCCTTCACGCTAACCCGCTCCGCGCAAGCGGGGAGAGGAACGCATTGCAGGAGCCCCGCATGTCCGACGCCAGCGCCGCGAGAGCTCGCCTGATCGAGATCGTCAGGCCGCGCTCGTTCTCGACCGGCGGC
>Ga0247829_10000680_pt1 | contig 13863 bp, 11 predicted proteins | sample 12C_Control_Day4_FD_207765 | JGI IMG/M metagenome (GOLD analysis project Ga0247829, IMG submission 207765) | Soil microbial communities from agricultural site in Penn Yan, New York, United States - 12C_Control_Day4 | ecosystem: Environmental > Terrestrial > Soil > Agricultural land | place... | reverse complement strand
CAGCTCGGTGGTGCCAACCGGATCGGCGCCGGTGGGTCGCGGCAGCCGGATCGGCACCGGCACCCCACGACTCACCTCACGATTCGCGGAAGCGGTCAGGGCCGGCGTGGCGAAGCTGCCGAGTGGAGCCAGCAGGGCGGAGGCGATGAGAGTTCGGCGATTGAGCATGGCCCGACTGTGCCCGGACACCAACTATCCGTTCAGCTTGCGAAAGACACCTGTGATCCCTGGCGAAAGTCGGGTATGACGGGACAGGTGGAGCTGGATGTGCTGGTGATCGGCGGAGTAGGCATCGACACGATCGTGCGGGTGCCCGGCCTGCCGTTGGCGGATGTGGACACAGTCCCGGTCCAACCGATCGAGTCGTACCTGGCGCACACCGGTCACGGCGTCGCGCTCGGCTGCCACCTGCTCGGGCTGCAGGCCGGACTGGTGGACGTGATCGGCGACGACCCCGAGGGCGCGCGGATCCGGCGTGCGTACGACGAGCTCGGCATCCCGCTGCGCGTCGTGCTGCACCCGAGCGGCACCCGCCGGTCGGTCAACCTGGTCGCCCCGGACGGCCGCCGGCTGTCGATGTACGACGGCCGCCACCCGCGCGGTCTGCGCGTCGACCCGAACCTGTGGCGCCCGGTGCTGCGCCGCGCGCAGCACGTCCACGTCTCGATCATGGACTTCGCCCGCGACGCCCTCGGCGACGCGATCGCCGCCGACCGGTCGATCTCCACCGACCTGCACGACTGGGACGGCCGCAACGACCACCACAAGGACTTCGCCACCGCCTCCGACATCGTCTTCGTCTCGGCCACTGCGCTGCCTGCCGACGGCGTCGACTGGATCCTCGCCAACGGCCGCGCCGACGTGGTGGTCGCGATGGCCGGCGCGGACGGCAGCTACCTGCACGTCCGCGGCGAGCCGGTGCGGCACTTCCCCGCGATCACGTTCCCCGACCGCCCGATCGTCGACACCAACGGCGCCGGCGACGCCTACGTCGCCGCCTTCCTGGCCCGCTACCTCGACGGAGCCCCCTGGCAGGACGCCGCCACCGCCGGCACCGTCGCCGCCAGCTGGGCCTGCAGCTCCCCCGGCACCCACACCAACCTGATCACCGCAGAAGAACTCGCCGTTCGCAGCAGAACGCTCGGCTGAGGGTCAGCCCCGGGTCATCGGTGGGTGCAGCGTGGTGGCGGTGCCGCGGTGGAAGAGTTGGGCTGGGCGGCCGCCGTCGCGCGTCGTGGTGGTGCCTACGGGGGCGACGAAGTCGGGTGTCTTGGTGACCTTACGGTGGAAGTTCCGCGGGTCGAGCGGGGTGCCCCAGACCGCCTCGTAGACGCCGCGGAGCTCGGAGATCGTGAACTCCGGCGGGCAGAACGCGGTGGCCAGTGGTGAGTACTCGAGCTTCGCGCGTGCCCGCTCGACGCCGTCGGCCAGGATCCGGTGGTGGTCGAACGCCAGCCGCCCGGCGTCGTCCAGGACGTCGGTCGCGTCGACCCAGCTCGCCGACGCCGCGTCCGAACCGGCGACCGGCGCGGGCAGGTCCGGTACGAGGGCCAGGTACGCGACGCTGACCACCCGGCCGCGCGGGTCCCGGTCCGGAGCGCCGTACGTCGCGACCTGCTCGAGGTGGATCCGCTCCGCGGACAGCCCGGTCTCCTCCGCGAGCTCGCGGCGCGCGGTCGTCTCGAGGTCCTCGGCCGGCCGGACGAACCCGCCGGGCAGCGCCCAGCGGCCCTCGTACGGCGGGATGCCGCGGCGGATCAGCAACACCTGGAGGCGGCCGTCGCGGACGGTCAGGATGACCAGGTCGGTGGCCAGGCCAAGCGGCTCGAAGTCCATCACCCCACTCTAATCGTCACCTTGACGAAAAGTCACTCAACCCCTTATCGTCATAATGACGACAAGGAGTACGAGATGGCAGACATCACCCGGTTCCGCTTCATCAGCCACCTGCGGGCCAACCCGACCACCCACGTGCGGCACCTGCGCAACGGCAAGGTCGCGCACGACGGCGCCGGTCAGGCGTTCTGGTTCCGGGCGCTGAACTCGTCGCTGAGCGAGATCCCGATCGACGACCGCGAGCAGCCGTTGCTGTTCCACGGCCGCACGCAGGACTTCCAGGACGTCGCGGTGCAGGCCACCGTCACGTACCGGGTGACGGATCCGGCGCAGGCCGCGAGCCGGCTGGACTTCGGCATCGACCCGGGCACCGGGCTGTGGCGGTCCACGCCGCTCGAGCAGCTCGGCGGTCTGCTGACCGAGCTGGCTCAGCAGACCGCACTCGACGTGCTGGCCCGGATGACGCTGACCGAGGCGCTCTCCGAGGGCATGACCGCGCTGCGTCAGGCGGTCGGCACCGGCCTGCGGGAGGACCAGCGGCTGACCGGCCTCGGGATCGGCGTCGAGGACGTCCGCGTCGTCGCCGTGCGGGCCGAGCGTGACGTGGAGAAGGCGCTGCAGACGCCGACCCGCGAGATGGTGCAGCAGACCGCGGACAAGGCGACGTACGAACGGCGCGCGCTCGCCGTCGAACGGGAGCGCTCGATCGCCGAGAACGAACTGCAGAACCAGATCGAGCTCGCCCGGCGCGAGGAGCAACTGGTCAACCAGCGTGGCCAGAACGAGCGCCTCCGGGCGACCGAGGCGGCGGCCGCCGGTCAGATCGAGACGCACGCGGCGGCCGGTCGCCAGCGGGCCCTGGCCGAGGCGGAGGCGGACGCCAAGCGGGTGATCGGCGCCGCGGAGGCTGCAGCCGAACAGGCGCTGCTGGCGGCGTACGCCGAGCTGGACCAGGGGACGATCCTGGCGATGGCGATCAAGCAGGGCGCCCTGCCGGAGATCGGCACGCTGAACCTGACACCGGACCTGCTGACTCCGATCCTGAGCAAGCTGGCCGAACAGCGATGACACTTCCTCCGAGGGCGGTGATCGTGCACCGGGCGACCGAGCTCACCGAGCTGGTCGCCCGGCACGGGACGCGCCAGCAGGCCGGGTTCTTCCTGGCCGGGCGCGGACGGGATCTGGCGGAGCTGGATGCGCGGCACCAGGCGCAGCAGGACGCGCTGGCGACCGTGTCGGCGGCGATCCCGCTGGACTGGCGGCGCGCGGTCGCCGAGCGCGACGATCTCGACAGGTTCGGGTTCGGGCCGGAGGACGTGGTGATCGCCGTCGGGCAGGACGGCCTGGTCGCGAACGTGGCGAAGTACCTCGACGGCCAGCCGGTGATCGGGATCAACCCCGAACCGGCCCGCAACCCCGGCGTACTCGTCCCGCACGAACCCGAGGCGATCGCCGACCTGCTGGTGTCACGGCAGGTCGCCGAGCGGACGATGGTTGCCGCCAGCACCGATGACGGACAGCACCTGGTCGCGTTGAACGAGGTGTACGTCGGCCACCGCACGCACCAGTCCGCGCGCTACCGGCTGAGCGCGCCCGACGCGCTGGCGGAGCGGCAGTCGTCGTCCGGGATCCTGATCGGCACCGGGACCGGATCGACCGGCTGGTGCCGATCGGCCTGGCAGGAACGCCGCAGTCCGCTGGCGCTGCCGGCGCCGACCGACCCGGTGCTGTGCTGGTTCGTGCGCGAGGCCTGGCCGTCGCCGGCGACCGGCACCGACAACACCGAGGGGCTGCTGAAGGCGCCGGATTCGCTGACGGTCACGGCCGAATCGGACCTGGTCGTGTTCGGCGACGGAATGGAGTCCGACACCTTGAGCATCAGCTGGGGCCAGCGGATCGAGGTCGGCGTCGCCCCGGTCAAGCTGCACCTGGTGGTCTGAATCGTGGCCGGGGCGGCGATGGTGTGCACACCCGACAGGTAGTGCACCGGCGAGACACTGTACGCACGGACAGTCTCACGCTCAGGTGCACTACCCGACCGACCGACACCTCCTGTCGAGGGTGCACGCCGGTTAGTTCTCTCTCGACGGCTGGATGATGAGGTGCGGGAGGTTGACCTCGCGGGGGCGGCTGGTGATGTAGGCGATCAGGTCGGCGACCTCGGTGAGTGGGACGGCGGGGAGGGTGGACCGGAGGTCGTTGACCATCGACTGCAAGTCGGGCGGGAAGCTGTCGGCGAGTTCGGTGCCGTCGATCATGCCGGGTTCCAGGTCGGTGACGCGGATGCCTTCACCGGACAGTTCGGCGCGTAGCGTCCGAGTCAGGTGGCTGACGGCCGCCTTCGAGGCCCCGTACACCGCCATGCCGGGGTTGATCCGCTCGCCGGCCAGCGACGACACGTTGATCAGGTCGGTGGTGCGCGTCGCGGCCGACCTGCGCAGCGCCGGCAGGAACGCGTGGGTGACGTTGATGACGCCGGTGAGATTGACGTCGACCGTCCGCCGCCACGCCTCGACCGGCCCGTCCGCGAACGGGATCACCTCCATGACCCCGGCGTTGTTCACCAGCAGGTCGACGTCGCCCAACCGGTCCTGCACCAGCGCCGCAGCCTCGGCGACGGACTGCCCGGAGGTGACATCGGCCGGCACGACGAGCGCCGTGCCGCCCGCCTCGGCGATCTCGGCGGCGACCTTCTCGAGCCGGTCGCGGCGCCGGGCGAGCAGTGCGACGGACGCGCCGTCGGCGGCGAGACGAGTGGCGACGGCACGGCCGATTCCGCTGGCGGCGCCGGTGACGAGTGCGATGCGTGAGGTTGTCATGGCTCCACCTTCGTCCGCCCGGCGCGGGCTCAGGAGATCCGCTTCGACCCTAGGTCCGGCAGTACCACCCAGGCGGCGGGGATACTGGTCGGGTGAGCGCGAGACCGCAACTGGGAGAGTTCCTGCAGAGCCGACGGGCCCGGGTACGGCCCGAGGACGTCGGGTTGCGGCCCGGCCGGGACCGGCGGGTGTCCGGTTTGCGCCGTGAGGAGGTCGCGCTGCTCGCCAACGTGAGCGTCGACTACTACATACGGCTCGAGCAGGGTCGCGCCGGGAACCCGTCGACGGCTGTACTGACCGCAGTGGCCGACGCGCTGCGGATGGATGATGCCGAGCGGGACCATTTGCGGCTGCTCGCCTGCGCGGCGCCGCCCGTCGTACCGCCGAAGGCCGGGGTCCGCCCGCAGCTGAAGGCGATGCTCGATGCGATGCAGGGCGTGCCAGCGCTCGTCGTCGACCGGCTGAGCAATGTCCTCGCGTGGAACGCGGCGGCATGCGAGGTGGTCGCGGACTTCGAGAACCCCCAGCAGCGGAATCTCGCTCGTGTCTACTTCCTCGATCCCACCTCTCGGGAGTATTACGCGGACTGGCCGACCGTGGCGCAGGACGCGGTCGCGCTGCTTCGGCGGGCATCGGCCGAGTACGCCGACGACACGGAACTGGCGGCGCTCGTCGCAGAACTCCGCGCCGCCAGCCCCGACTTCGAGCGGTTCTGGATCTCCCAGAACGTCCAGAACCGCTCGCACTGCCCGAAGACGGTGAACCACCCGGTCGCCGGGCAGCTGACCTTCTCGCTGGAGTCGCTCCAACTCCCCGGCGACGACGGCCAGTACGTCCTCACCTACACCCCCGCCGACGCCGCGACGCGAGAGCGCCTCGCGGCGTTGGGGAGTCGACCGCTGTCCGGCCGGTCCTAGTCGCCGTTCGCGACGTCGTACTCGGGGTGGGTCTGGACCCAGCGGAAGTACACCGGGTCGTCGAAGGTGGCGGGCACCTTGCCGCGGGACTGAATCACCGTGGACAGACCGTTCGCGTGTCCGACGGCGTACAGGTAGGCGCTCTTGGTGTCCTTGTCGATGCCGAGCAGCAGCGTGCCGTTCTTGCCGCACGCGGCCGCGGAGAGGGTCTCGAAGCCCTGCCACGTCCGAGTCCGGACGGGCGTGACGACCGGCTTCGACGATGCACTCACCGGCATCCGGATCGTGTACAGAGCGCCGCCCCGCGTATTGGCGAGGAATGTCTCGTACGTCGGTGTCTTCGCGATCAGCGTCATCGACTTGACCGCGGCGAACCCGGCGTACGAACCGGCGGCCCGCCAGGCGCCGTTGCTGATCGTCCAGCGGTAGAGCCTGCCGTCGTCGCGGAGCGCGTAGGCGGTCTCGCGGTGGAGCGTGCTGGGGTACGGCGCCTGGTACACCGACACCTCGAGTGACCTGAACGGGCTCCAGCCGCCCCCGACGCGACGCAACTCGGGCGTACCGATGAGCTTGCCATTCGCATCGGAGACGTAGCTGCTCCAATAGAGCGAGTCAGCGGCCACGACGTACCCGGAGCTCGTCATCGAACCTCCCGCGTTCGGGAGGCGCGACTGGCGCGCACTGAGCCGGATCTGCCCAGGCTTGTAGGGAGCAGTGATGACGTCGTTGACGACCGAGATTCGCGCGGTCGCGTGAATCCCCAGCGATCGGTGCCCGCCGGCCGGCGTCACGGACCCGAGCCAGATCGAACAGGGCACCACCGCACTCGTCGCGACCGGCTTCCCGCTCGCCGGCAGCACGGTTCCCAAGGCGAACATCGCGGCACAGGCCAGACCTGCGCCGCGCCGCAACACCGAGATCACGTCAGTCACCGTTCGCGACGTCGTAGACCGGGATCGGGACCCAGCGGAAGTCGACCGGGTCGTCGAACGTCCCCGGGACCTGGCCGCGGGACTGGATCACGGTCGACAGGCCGTTCGCGTGCCCGACGGCGTACAGGTAGCCCTTCTTGGTGTCCTTGTCGATGCCGAGCAGCAGCGTGCCGTACTGACCGCAGCCCATCGCCGACAGCGTCTCGAAGCCCTGCCAGCTGCGGGTCCGGACCGGCTTGACGACCGGCTTCGCCGAGCCGACCGGGATCCGGATCGTGTACAGCGCCCCGCCCCGGGTGTTCGCCAGGAAGGTGTCGTACGTCGGGGTCTTGGCGATCAGCGTCATCGTCTTGACCGCCGAGAAGCCCGGGTACGATCCCGTGGACCGCCAGCCGCCGGTGCCGGTGTTCCACCGGAACAGCACGCCGTCGTTGCGCAGCGCGTAATTCGTCGAGCGGTAGATCTTGTTCTTCACGCTGTCCGGGCTCTCGTAGTCCGCGGACTCGAGGAACCGGAAGCTGCTCCAGCCGCCGCCGATCCGCTTCAGGAACTTGTTGTCGACGGTCCCGTCCTCGTACTCCTGATACCCGCTGAGGTAGAGCCCGTCGCCGATCACGACGTACCCGTAGCGGTCGGTGCCGGAGATGTCCGGCTCGATGGTCTGCCGGGCGCTCAGCCGAACCTGGCCCGGCTGGTACACCCCGTCCGTCTTCCAATCGTCCGGCACCGTTGGCGGGACGGTGGCGGTCGGGTCGGTGAAGTGGTGCCCGCCGGCGGCGTTGACCCCGCCGTGCCAGACGAAACACGCCGCGGCCTGCGCCGCGGTGATCGTCCTGCTGGTGCCGGGCACCTTGGCGCCGGGCTTGGTCGGGTCGGGCTTGGCCGTCCCTTGGGCGTGCGCGGCGGCCGGCATCAGCGCGGTCAACGCGAGTACGGCGCTCCCGGCAAGGGCAGTGAGTCGTGGATTCATGTCGCCCCCTCTCAGAACTCTTGATACGAGGCGGACACAGAAAGTTGCGGGTGAAGTATTACCCGTGCTTGTTCACGAATGGTGAGCGCGCGAGTGAGTTCTGTGCACAAAATAGAGCCTCACCTACCGCCCATAGGGGGAGATCCACCCATGCGCAGAACTCGGATACGTGCCGGGCTGGCCCTGGTCGTGGCAGCGGTCGTGGCTCCGGCCGCGTCGCTGACCGCCGCCGCAGGACCCACGGCCAAACCCTTCGTCCAGGGCACCGCGACGGTGCCCGCGTACGACTACGACAACGCGATCCACGAGCGCGTGCAGGTCGACGTACCCAAGCTCGACGGGGACGCGAACGGTGTCACCGACCAGATCACCGTCGACATCATCCGGCCGGGCGAGGCGGCCCAGGCCGGCATCGACGTACCGGTGATCATCCAGGCCTCGCCGTACTACGCCGGCGACCCGGCGAGCTACTTCGACGCCACCGGCACCCGGCAGGTGTTCGGGAGCTGGCTGGACAACTACTTCGTGCCGCGCGGGTACGCCGTCGCGTTCGTCGACATGCCCGGCACCTTCCGGTCCACCGGATGCAGCGACGTCGGCGCCGACCTCGAGGTGCTCGGCACCAAGGCGGTCATCGACTGGCTGAACAACCGCACCACCGGACACACACCGGACGGCGGCGCCGCCAAGGCCGACTGGTCGACCGGCAAGGCCGGCATGATCGGCGTGTCCTGGAACGGGACGATCGCGAACTCGGTCGCCGGTACCGGGGTTCGCGGGCTGGAGACGATCGTGCCGATCGCGGCCATCTCCAGCTGGTACGACTACACGCGCGGCTTCGGTGTGCCGTTCTACGACGAGTACATGGGCTTCCTGCACGACTACGTCAGCAACGACGCGTCGCCGCGGTGCGTCGAGATGACCAACGAGATCGAGCAGGACTCCGACACCCGCACCGGGTCGTACAGCAACTGGTGGGACCCGCGGAACTACCGGCTCGACGCGTCGAACGTCCGGGCGAGCGTGTACGTCGTCCACGGGCTCGGCGACGAGAACGTGAAGACCCGGCAGTTCGGCGAGTGGTGGGACGAGCTCGCGCAGCGGAACGTGCCGCGGAAGATCTTCCTGCACCAGGGCGTGCACCTGGACGGGTTCAGCTTCCGCGACGAGTGGGTGAACAAGCTGCACCCGTGGTTCGACTACTGGCTGCAGGGCCTGCAGAACGGCGTGATGGACACGCCGCAGGCGACGATCCAGCGTGAGGACGGCTCGTTCGTGGACGAGGCCCGCTGGCCGGCGGTCGGCGCCCGACCGACGACGTTGCAGCTCAGCAAGCTGTCCGGCACGAGCGGCCCGATCAGCTTCACCGGGACGGACAAGGAGTCGGTGGACACCGTCGTCCTCGATCCGACGGCCGCGCGGACCGATCGGGCGGTGTTCCTCAGTGACGAGTTGAGCAAGGCCGTCCGGGTGAGCGGCACCGGGAAGGTGTCGGTGCGGGTCAAGGTCAACAAGGTTGCCGCAGGCATCAAAGCGCGGCTGGTCGACTACGGTACGGCGAACCGGTACGTGAACGTCACGAACGTCCCGGACACGCGTGTCTGCTGGGGTGACGGGAACGCGCTCGACACCGGGTGCTACGCGGACACGCAGATCAACACCGCGGTCTCGGACACGTCGGTCGTCGTCCGGACGCTGGCCGATGTCGGGCACTACAAATCCCTGTACACCAAGGAATCGCTGCGGTCGGACCGTTGGTACGACCTGTCGTTCGAACTGAACGCCGACGACGTGGTGTTCGCGGCCGGGCACCGCCTCGGCCTGGTGCTGACGGTCGAGCCGGACAACCCGTCCGTACCGTTCACCGGCGCGACGATCACCCTCGACCCGACCCGCTCGTCCCTCACCCTCCCCCTCACGAGCTACACCTCATCCCTCCAAACAGCCGAGCAAGCCCGAGTCCCCTCCACCCGCCTGGCCCAGCCAGAACCGGAGAAGAACCCGGCCAAGCTGATGCAACAGATGGTCGAAGCCTCCCGGTAAACCACATTTGCCTGGTTGACCAGTCACATGCGGGGTTTGCCACCCGGAATCAGGGTGGCAAACCCCCAACCTGGCTGGTCAACCAGCCAAATTGTCTGGGGCTCGGCGGCGAGGGTGCGGTCCGCGTTAGGCGGCGAGGTCTGCGTAGGCGGCGACCAGGGTGGTTGCGTCTTGTTCCCAGTTGAGTTCGGTGGCGGCTGAGCGGACGCCGTCGGTGTAGGTGGTGTAGTTGTCGATGACCGAGCGGACGGCGGTGGCCAGGGACTGCGGGTTTCCGGGCTCGTACAGGCCGCCGAGCTTGTACTGGGTCACGACCGCGCGGAGTTCGGGGAGGTCGGCGGCGACCACGGGGACGCCGGCGCGGACGGCGTGGAAGAGCTTGTTGGGAAGGGCGAGGCGGTGGTTCTCGCAGGTGTTCGTCAGCGTGACGAGCGAGATGCCGTACGAGCGCAGCGTGTCGTCGACCTCGTCGATCGAGCGCTCCGCGACGGTCTCCACCGGCCCCAGATCCAAGCGATAGTTGGGATCCACCGACCCCATCAGCACCGTACGGAACGGCGCCAGCTGACGAGCCGCCGCCACGACGGTCGGCAGGTCCCGCCCAGCTCCGACGCGTCCGGCGTACAGCAACCCCTCGGGCTTCGAAGGTGCAGCCGGTACGTCGTCCGCGCGCGGGAACGTGTTCCGTACGACGCGCACGTCCGTCAGACCGCGCGAACGCAACCGCGCGGCGATCCCGTCCGACACGGTGAAGACCACCCGCGCACGAGACGCCAGCGAGACCTCGTATCGCCGCCCACGCGCACGCCACAACGGCGTCGGCCGTCCGGGCAAAGCGCGGTCGAACCACAGCTCATGACTGTCGTACACCAGCGCGGCAGACCATCGCGAGGCATACTCCGCGGCGAGCTCCAGCGTGTTGAAGTCGTGAGCATGCACGACGTCGACCGGACCGGCCGCAGCCACCAAGGGCGCCGCCGCGGTCCGCCACTGCTTCTCGGTGCGCAACCGGTGCTCGGGCAGCAGCAACCACCGCCCGAACCGTTTCGCCAGCACCTTCGGACCGGTGTGCCCGTGCCCGACCGTCAGCCCGCCGTTCCCGGTCCGGAGACCGGAAGAGCGGGAGACCGACTCGACCGTGATCCCAGGGCCTACCTCGAAGCCCTCGGGAACGTCGCGGCCGATCACGTGCAGCGTGTGACCGGCCGCGGCGAGCGCCGTCGCCTCCCGCAGGATCCGCGAGTCCCCGGCGATCGGGGACTGCGCGATCATGAGAATCCGCACCTACTCGCTCTCGTCCTGTTCCGGCAGCTCGTTGTTCAGGAACGGCAGCAGCACCTCGACCGACTTCCGCCCGTCGTGCAGGTCGCGGACGAACGACGGTCCCGCGTCGGCGATCTTGCGGGCGGTGTCGCGCTCGGCGACCAGCCGCTCGATCACCTCGGCCAGGTCGTCCGGGTTCGCCTCGGCGATCGGCAGGTCGGTCGGCAGCAGGTCCCGGACCGGGTCCGCGATGTGCCCGACGGTGACCCGGCCGGCCGCCATCGCCTCGCACGCGAACACGCCGTACGAACCGAGCAGCAACTGGTCGACCACGATGTCGGCGCTCTTCACCATCTCGGCGAGCTCCGCGTGCGGCACACCCTGGACGCGGTTGTACTTGATCAGCCCGCGCGCATCCAGGTCGGTGAGCACCGGGTCGACGTACGCCGAGCCCTTCAGCGCGGACGCCGACGGTGCGTGCAGCACCACCGGGACCTCACGCTCGAGCACCGGCTGGGTCGACACGAAGCCCTCGACGTCGACGGCCAGCGGCAACCAGATGCCGTTGTCGACGAACTCGAGCAGGTCCGGCGTCGTGACGAAGACCGGCCCCTGATAGCCCTCGAGGTGGTGCCGCATCAGGTTGTTCGCGGCCTGCAGGCGCACCGTCAGCTCGTCGTCCGGGTCGCGGAACGGCGAGTAGCGGTACTGCTCGCGGTGCTGGGCGGGATCGCGGATCTCCGACCCGTGGAACACCAGGCCGTGCTTGATGCCGGCCTGGTCGAGCATCGGGACGTCGGTCGTCCACATCTGCCCGCGCTGCTGACCGAACATCGGCCGGCCCGCCTCGAACAGCACGTGGGTGACCTCGCGCAACGCGTACGCCGTGAGCTCCAGCTGCCAGCGCAGATCCGACCGGTACTGGCGGTAGGTGCCCGTGCGGTGCACGCGGAAGTCGAACGCCCCGCTGCCCGTGGTGAGCGACTCCGCCTTGATGTCCGGCACCTCGCGCTCCAGCGCGGTCGCCCACAACCACGCCTGGCCCGCACTGTTGACCGGCCCGAGCAGCAGGTGCCGCCCGGTCTTCGTGATCTTGCCGCCCGGCCGCGTGATCTCGAGCTGCCGCCCGGTCAGCTCGCCGTACAGCGCGCGCAGCTTGGTCGCCTGCCCGGCCCAGGACACCTCTTGCTGGTACGCCGGATCGGCGACCCGCTCGCGGTAGGCGTCCAGGTCGCCGAGCACCGTCCGGACCTTCGACGCCAGGTCGTGCGCGTCGGCCGCGGTGAAGACCTCGCCGATCCGGGTGCGGTCGACGAACTCCTTCATGCTCGGCATGTCGCTGACCACCACCGGCAGCCCGGCGAAGGCGTACTCGAACAGCTTGTTCGGCAGCGCCATCTCGTGGCTCGGGTAGCGCAGGATCGGGATCAGCCCGACGTCTGCGGTGCGCAGGAACGCGACCACCTCGTCCGGCTTCACCGGGTCCAGGCAGTGCAGGCGGTCCTGCACCTCCAGCTGCACGGCCTGCGCCTGCAGCTCGCGAACCGCGTCCGTCGCCACACCAGGCACACACACGACGGCCAGATGCGCGTCCGGCAGGTCCACGAGCGCCTGGACGGCGGTGTGGATGCCGCGCGCCCGCGTGACGCCGCCGCTGTAGACGAGCAGCGGTACGTCGGACGCGAGGCCGATCTGGCTGCGAATGTCGGACACCTCGACCGACACGTCAGCAGGGTTCGGCGTGTTCATCACCACGGTCGGCTCGTCGCGCAGCTTGTGCTCACGCTGCAAGCGGGTTGCGATCGCCGGGCTGACGGTGATCACCCGGTCCGCCTGACCGATGTACTCGCGCTCGTGGTTGGCCCAGGCCGCGATCGATCGCCGGGTCCGGGCGCCGTACTGCGACAGTCCGGCGACGTACTCGTGCGCGTCGTACACGACCTTCAGCGAGCGGCCGCGGAGCTTCGCCCGGCCGGCGGCGCGGGTCGCGACGCCGATCACGTGCATGTCGTGCGCGTGCACGACGTCCGGCTCCAGACGGTCGATCAGGTCGCCGAACGCGATCTCCAGGTCCAGCGCCTCCGGGTGCAGCTTGCGCCACGGCGCCGGCCACGGCAGCCGGTGCAGCACCCCGTCGTACGCCCGCCAGCTGAACTTGAACGGGACGTCCGCCTTGTTGCCGACGCCCTTGCGCACCCAGGTCGCCCGCTCGGCGGCCTTCCAGCGCGCACGCCGGACCAGCCGGGTGGCGACGCCGGCCTTGAACTTGAGCGGATTCCCCTGGCCCGCCTTGGCCCGCGCGATCGCGTGCCCGGAGTCGGCCTTGAGCTCCTTGAGCTCGGCCGCGATCCGCTGGCTCCGCGCCACGTAGGACGCGCGGTACCGGTACCCCACCAGCGGCGGCCGCCAGTTGCGGCGCGCCGTACGGCTTCGTTTCCGTTCCTCACGCAGTGCGAAAGGCACCGCCACCCGGACGATCAGCGCACCGTCGAGCATCTCCCTCGACGGGAGGCCGCTGGCCGAGACCCCGAGCACAGTCACCTCTGCTCCGGTCTCGGCCAGTGCTGCGGCCTCTTTGCGGACCCGGCTGTCGTTGGTGACGTCGTTGGCGACCATCATCACGACCCGCAGGCCGGCATCTGTCACTGGCTGACCGACCTTCCGATCACAATCCTCCGCACGCCCGCCCACTTGGCCGCGTCGGTGCGGTCCCGGCCGTCGACGAGCACCTTGACACCCGGCAGGTCCGCCGGGCCCAGCTGCGCGTACTCCGCGTGGTCCGCCTGCAGCACTGCCGCGTCCACCGGCGCGCCCAGCGTGTACGGCGTGAAGCCGAGACCCTGGAGCTCCTCGTCGGTGTACATCGGGTCGTGCACGGACACCTCGGCACCGCGCGCCTTCAGCGCCTCCACGGCCGGGAAGACCCCGGAGAACGCCGTCTCCTTGACCCCACCACGGTACGACGCGCCGAGCACGACGACCTTCGCGCCCTTGAGGTCGCCGAACGCGCCCTCGAGCAGACCGATGGTGTAGTCGGGCATACCGGCGTTCGCCTCGCGGGCGGCCCGGACGACGGTGGCGTC
>Ga0247829_10000679_pt1 | contig 13865 bp, 9 predicted proteins | sample 12C_Control_Day4_FD_207765 | JGI IMG/M metagenome (GOLD analysis project Ga0247829, IMG submission 207765) | Soil microbial communities from agricultural site in Penn Yan, New York, United States - 12C_Control_Day4 | ecosystem: Environmental > Terrestrial > Soil > Agricultural land | place: USA... | reverse complement strand
GCATCGGCATGGGACGAGGCTGGGGCGCCGGCGCCGCCTCGAGCTTCACCTGAGAGTGGGACGCAGGCAGGACCGCCTCCGCGCTGAAGTCCGCGAGGGAGACCGGAACCGCCGTGGCCTGAACCGTGGCGATAGCCCAGGGCTGCATCGCCGCCAGTACCGGCAACGCACACGCGACCGCAGTGACCGCCAGCGCGGCCCTCACGGGCGAGACGCCGGCACGCGGCACCTTCGGGTCGAGGATCGCCATCAACCGGCCCTCGAGTTGCGAGCGGTGCGCCATGGCGAGCGTCGCGCCAGCCAGCAGCGCCGGGTATCGGCCGCCGCGCATGACGCGCGCGATTTCCAGCAGCTCCTCCGCGTAGTCCGACCCGCGCGTGCCACACGCAAGCACCAGGTCGTCACACGCACGCTCGCGCTCGGTCCTGATGTGCCGCGCCGCAATCCATGCGAGGGGGTTGAACCAGTGGAGGGCGCAGGCGAGCTGCGCGATGACGTGCGTCAGGCAGTCGCGGCGCTTCACGTGCGCGAGCTCGTGCAGCAATACGATGCGCAGCCGCTCGAGCGGCCAGCGGTTCGCGTCCTCCGGCATCAGTACGGACGGCGTGAAGATCCCCGCCGCCATCGGCATCGAGGCGCGAGCGCTCTCGAGAAATCTCAGCCGGCGCGTGATCCCGAGCCCGGACGCGAGCTCGACCGCCAACCCCAACCACGGTGCGTCGACGACACGTTCGGTCCGCCGCGACATCCACGCGACCGCGGCGAGCCCGATCGCCAGGCGTCCGACAACCGTGACGACGCCAGCCGCCCAGATCGCCAGCAGGACCATCGTCAACGAGACTGGCGGCGTACCTTTCACGTCGGGAGCCGCTACCGCCGCGCTCGGCGCCGGGGCTGAAGTCTGAAGCCTCGGTTCGCGGGAGGCGGCCGGATCGGGTGTGCGGCGGCTGAGCGCGGGTGCGGTTCCACGAGCTTCGTCAACAGCCGGTGGCGCTGGGGCCGGCGAGGCCAGAGTCACGAGCGGCAACTGCCAGCGCGGGAGCGCGACTGAGAGCACGGGAAGGATGAGCGCGCTCGTCAGCGCCAGCGTCCACACCAGGTGCCGGACGGCGGCCGACGCCCGAGCGAGGAGAAGCGAGACGAGGCCTGCGAGGCCCAGGACCAGCGTGGCCTTGAGCAGCCCGTCGATGGCCATCAGCCACGCCCCGTCGAGCTGGCCCAGGAAAGCAGTCATTTCTGCGGCTAGAGTCATGGTTACGCTCCGCTCCGACGGGCTTCGCTAATCATTCGGGCCAGGCGATCCAGCTCGACGTCCGACATCTTGGTGGAGGCATCGTCGAGCAGGGCAGAAATGGCCTGTTCCGCCGAGCCGTCGAAGAAGGTCTGCAGCATGTGTCGCATGGCTGAGCGCTTGGCGTTGTCCCTGGCAATGGTGGGCAGGAATACGTAGCGCGGGCCGTCCTGCTCGTGCCTGACATGGCCTTTTTCCTCGAGAATTCGCAGCATGGCGCGCACGGCCGAGTAACTCGGCGGATCGGGCAGCGCCGCCTGAACCTCGGCCGCGGTGCCCCGGCCCTGGGTATAGAGGATGTCGATAATCTGCCGTTCGCGCCGGCTGAGTTCGTGATGAGGAGGGGTCTTCATAAGTGTCAGTTTGTCGTCCACAACCCTTAGACGGATGAAGTCGGGAAAAGGTGCTACGAATTTAGCACGGAAAGACGGCTTAAGCTATCGCGTCGGGTTGGCCGGGTTAAACCCAACCAACTCTTGCGCTCATGAACTCCTGTAAGCCCCAGGCCCCGGACGCGAACGTCGATCCCGTGAACGCCAGGAGGAGCACTGACATGAATCGATCCGGAATCGCGGGGGTTGTCATCATCGCGCTCTCGATTGCCGCCGTCGCGGGGCAGGCGCCGAAGCCGGATCCGGCGAAGTTCCTGACGCCGCCGCTCGTCAAGGATCTCTATACCGCCGACCCGTCCGCGCACGTCTTCAACGGCAAGCTGTTCATCTATCCGTCACACGACATCGACGCGGGTGTGCCGCCCGACGATCTCGGCAGCCACTTCGCGATGCGTGACTACCACGTCTTCTCGATGGATGCCGTGGGTGGCAAGGTCATCGATCACGGCGTGGCGCTCGACATCCGCAACGTCCCCTGGGCGGGCCGCCAGATGTGGGCACCGGACGCGGCGGAGAAGGGCGGCAAGTACTACCTGTACTTTCCGGTGAAGGATCGAGAGGACGTCTTCCGCATCGGCGCGGCGGTCGGCGACAGCCCGACCGGGCCGTTTACGCCGCAAGCCCAACCCATCAAGGGCAGTTACAGCATCGACCCCGCCGTGTTCAAGGACTCCGACGGAAAGTACTACATGTATTTTGGCGGCATCTGGGGCGGACAGTTGCAGCGGTGGGCGAGCGGCACCTACACGCCGAAGGACACGTATCCGGCGAAGGACCAGCCCGCGCTCGGCGCCAAGATCGCGCGCCTCGGCGACGACATGGTGTCCATCGCGGAGGCCCCCAAAGACGTCGTCCTGCTCGACGAAAAGGGCAAAGCGCTCAGCGCCGGGGACACTGGCCGCCGCTTCTTCGAAGGGGCCTGGCTACACAAGCGCAACGGCACGTACTACTTCTCGTACTCGACCGGCGACACGCACTTCATCATGTATGCGACCGGCTCGTCGCCGTACGGTCCGTTCACCGTCAAGGGCAAGATCCTCGAGCCGGTGCTCGGCTGGACGAATCATCACTCCATCGTCGAGTTCCAGGAGAAGTCGTACCTCTTCTATCACGACGCACAGCTCTCGGGCGGCCAGACGCACCTGCGCAACATCAAGATGATCGAGCTGAAGTACCGGCCGGATGGTTCGATCATCCCGATCGATGCCTACATAGAGTGAGCGCTTCTGGCCTAGAACCGCAACGTAACCAGTAGCCCCTTTCGCTGCCCGGTCAGCCATGGTGCAACGCTGACGTGCGGCCCTGAAGTCGGCTGGCGCTGATAGATCAGATGTTGCCGTCTGATGAGTGCATCCACGCCGACGCCAATGCCGGTACCGATGGCGGCGTAGACTCCGAGCACGGTTACGACCTCCGACGCGTCCAACCCTTCGTCCGCGAAGATGATCAACGCGGTAGTTGCGAAGGCAGCTCCCCCCGCAGCCCCAAAGAGGGCGCCGTTGGCAAGCGAATCAGTCCGAAGCTGCTTTATCGTTCGAACATCGTTCTCGCCCAGTTCACGCCGAGTGCCCTCCGTCAGCAAGGCGAGGGTTGACCGGGATAGCTCGGCGATCTTCCCCTTGGTCTCCACCCCAGTTCCGTCCACGACCGTCACGGTGTCTCCGGGTTTCACGAGAACCTGCAATTGCTCGAAGGAACCAGCAAGTCCCTGAGCGGTAGCGGTCTGGGCAAGCGCCGTGAAGAGCAGGCAGAGGAGCGCCGATCTCCGACGCCGTTCGGCGACGACGGGTCTTGCCATAGTGGGCTCCTTCCGATCTCCTTCCGATTCGTCGGCACGGATCTCATCCGCATTAAACGTGCCGGCAAGCAGACGTAATAAGGGAGCCGATTTGACGAGGTGCCCGGAGGCCGCCGGTCCTGGTGGGATTCCTTCCCCAGAGCCGGGAAAATTTACCCAGCCCAAGCCGCGCAATGGGCCGCAGTTGTCGCAGCCGCGCCCGCAAACGCCGGGAAACATGATGGCTCGCCCGTTGCTCTTCTTCCGAGCATTCGGCTCGCCGTTCGCGACGAGGACCACACCACAGGAGGTCACGGAATGCCGCCAGTGCGCACAATGCGCCCGCTCTACGTCGACCGCCTGCCGCCGTGCAACCACGGCTGTCCCGCAGGCGAGAACGTTCAGGCCTGGCTCGCCGAGGCACAGGCCGGACGCTACCGCGAGGCGTGGGCCATCATCGTTCGCGACAATCCGCTGCCGGCCGTCCACGGCCGCGTCTGCTATCACCCGTGCGAGGACGCGTGCAACCGCAAGGACGTTGACGAGGCAGTCAGCATCCACGCGGTCGAGCGGTTCCTTGGTGACCTCGCGCTCAGCGAGGGCTGGACCGTTTCTCCCGACCAACCGCCCTCGCAGCGACGTGTCCTCGTCGTCGGTGCCGGCCCGAGCGGCCTGTCTGCCGCCTGGCATCTGGCCCTGCGCGGACATGAGGTCGTCATCCACGAGGCGGGCCCGATGGCCGGCGGGATGATGCACTTCGGCATTCCCAAGTACCGCCTGCCTCGGGAAGTGCTCGACGGCGAGATCGAACGTATCCGGCGCATCGGAGTCGAGATCGTCCTCAATCACAAGGTCACCGATCTCGTGACGGAGAGGATCGCCGGTCGATTTGACGCCGTATTCCTCGCCGTCGGCGCGCACCTCAGCAAGCGCCAGGAGATTCCGGCGCGTGATGCCGGCAAGGTCTACGACGCGATCCAGTTTCTGCAGGACGTCGAGACCGGCGGCGCGCCGCCGCGGATCGGCCGCCGCGTCGCCATCTACGGCGGTGGCAACACGGCCATGGACGCGGCACGAACCGCGGCCAGGCTCGGTGCCGAGCCGCTCATCATCTACCGCCGGACACGCGACCAGATGCCGGCGCACGACTTCGAAGCCGACGAGGCAATTGAAGAGGGCGTCAAGATCCACTGGCTGCGCACCATCAAGGAGATTGACGGCACGACGCTTCATGTCGAGGTCATGAAACTCGACGAGAACCGCTATCCGGTCCCGACCGGCCAGATCGAGACGCTCGAGGCCGATTCGGTGATTCTCGCCCTCGGCCAGGACACCGACACCACGTTTCTGAAATCGGTCTCCGGCATCGCGTTCAGAAACGACGGCACGGTGATCGTGGGGCGCGACATGCAGACCGGCTGCCCCGGCGTGTTCGCCGGCGGCGACATGGTGCCGTATGCCCGGACAGTCACGACCGCGGTCGGGCATGGCAAGAAGGCTGCCCGGCACATCGACGCCTGGCTCCGCGGCGAGACACGCGCAGCAACGCCCAAGCACGAGGTCGCCAAGTTCGACATGCTGCGCCTCTGGTATCACGCCGAGGCCAGCAAGCGCGGCCAGAGCACGATTGACCTCGAGCGCCGCCGCTTGACGTTCGATGAGGTCGTCGCCGGGCTGGAACCCGCGGCCGCGCGCTACGAAGCGCAGCGGTGCCTATCGTGCGGCAATTGCTTCGAATGCGACGGCTGCTACTCAGCATGTCCGGAGAAGGCCGTCATCAAGCTCGGGCCGGGCCTGCGCTACGAATACGACCTGGCCAAATGCACCGGCTGCGCGATCTGCTACGACCAGTGCCCGTGCGGTGCGATCACGATGATCCCCGAGCCCGTCGCGCCGGCGGCCAACCTCGAGAGCCACGGATAGGACGGACACTCGGAACCACGGACGACACGGACACGAGGACAGCGCAGCAGGAGCGGCAACTCAGGAAGGTGTTATGGCAACACGCGTCAAAACCCTGGACGGGAACGAGGCCGCCGCCTCGATTGCGTACCGCACCAACGAGGTCTGCGCCATCTATCCAATCACGCCGTCCTCGACGATGGGCGAGCTCGCCGACCAGTGGGCCGCTGAAGGCAAAACCAACATCTGGGGAACGGTGCCGCACGTCGTCGAGATGCAGAGCGAGGGCGGCGCCGCCGGCGCCGTCCACGGCGCGCTCCAGACCGGCGCCCTGACGACGACGTTCACCGCCTCGCAGGGCCTGTTGCTGATGATCCCCAACATGTTCAAGATCGCCGGCGAGCTGACGCCGGCGGTCTTCCACGTCGCGGCGCGCGCGCTCGCGGCCCAGGCGCTCTCGATCTTCGGCGACCACTCCGACGTCATGGCCGCGCGGATGACCGGCTGGGCGATGCTCTGCTCGAGCTCGGTGCAGGAAGCGCACGACCTGGCCCTGGTCGCGCAGAATGCGACACTGGCCTCGCGTCTGCCGTTCGTGCACTTCTTCGACGGGTTTCGCACGTCGCACGAGGTGAGCCGGATTCAGGTGCTGTCAGACGACGACGTGCGCGCGATGATCGACGACGAGCTGGTCGCGGCGCATCGGGCCCGGGCGCTCGACCCGAACCGGCCGGTAGTGCGGGGCGTCGCGCAGAACCCGGACGTGTACTTTCAGGGGCGCGAGACCGTCAACCCGTTCTACGCGGCCGTTCCGTCCCTGGTCCAGAGCGCGATGGATCGTTTTGCCGCTCTGACGGGTCGGCGCTATCGATTGTTCGACTACTTCGGTGCCGCCGATGCCGACCGCGTCATCGTGCTCATGGGGTCGGGCGTCGAAACCGTGCGCGAGACGATCGACTACTTGAACGGCCGGGGGGCGAAGCTCGGGGTCGTGCAGGTGCACCTCTTCCGGCCGTTCTCGGTGCGCCACCTGCTCGAGGCGGTTCCGCAATCCGTCGAGGCCATCGCCGTGCTCGATCGCACGAAGGAGCCCGGAGCCGCGGGCGAGCCGCTCTATCAGGACGTCGTCACGGCCTTTGCCGAGGCGGGGGCGGACGGCCGCCGTGCCGCCGTGCCGCGCATTGTCGGCGGCCGCTATGGGCTCGCGTCGAAAGAGTTCACGCCGGCGATGGTCAAGGCGGTATTCGACAACCTGGCGGCCGCCTCCGTGAAAAACCACTTCACGGTGGGCATCAATGATGATGTGTCGCAGTCGAGCCTCGACTACGACCCGCGTTTCGTCACCGAGGCGTCCGACGTCGTCGGCTGCATCTTCTATGGTCTCGGCGCCGACGGCACCGTGGGCGCGAACAAGAACTCGATCAAGATCATCGGCGAGGAGACGCCGGGGCATGCGCAGGGCTTCTTCGTCTACGACTCGAAGAAGTCCGGGTCGCGCACGACCTCTCACCTGCGTTTCGGACCGCAGCCGATCCGCTCGGCGTATCTGGTCCAGCGCGCCCAGTTCATTGCCTGCCACCAGTTCCAGTTTGTCGATCGCGTCGAGATGCTCAACGAGGCGACGGACGGCGCCGTGTTTCTGCTCAACAGTCCCTTCGCCCCGGAGGTTCTCTGGGACGAACTGCCACGCTCCATGCAGGAGACGCTTCTCGCCAGACACATCCGCCTCTACACGATCGACGCCGACCGCGTCGCGGCAGAAGCCGGCATGCCAGGCCGGATCAACACCATCATGCAGACCTGTTTCTTCGCGATCTCGGGCGTCCTGGCGCGCGCCGAGGCGATTGCCCGGATCAAGGACTCGATTCAGGCGACCTACGCGCGCAAGGGGAGAGACCTGGTCGAGAGCAACTTCGCCGCCGTCGATCGCGCGCTCGAGAACCTGCACGAGGTCCCGTTGCCGGCGTCGGCGACGAGCACGCGCGTGCCTGCTCCCATTGTGCCCAGCCGCGCGCCTGAGTTCGTCCGGCAGGTTACCGCGATGCTGATCGCGGGGCGCGGCGACGAGCTGCCGGTCAGCGCGCTGCCTGTTGATGGCACGTACCCGTCGGGCACGGCGCAATGGGAGAAGCGCAACATCTCCGACATCGTTCCGGTGTGGAAGCCGGAATTGTGCATCCAGTGCGGTAACTGCGTAATGGTGTGCCCGCATGCGACGATCCGGGCGCGGTACTACGACGATCCCCTGCTGGCCGGTGCCCCGGAAGCGTTCCCGTCGGCGCCACTCGCCGGGCGTGGCTTTCCGAACCTGCGCTACACCCTGCAGGTGGCGGTGGAGGACTGCACGGGGTGCGAGCTCTGTGTCGAGGCCTGTCCCGTGCGCAGCCCGGAAGCGGCAGGGATCCGGGCCATCAACATGGAAGCGAAGGGCCCGATTCTCGAGCGCGAACGACAGAATCTGGAGTTCTTCGACGCGCTTCCCGACAACAAGCCCGTGGGGCTCGACGCGACGCTCGTGCGCGGCGCGCAATACCTTACGCCGCTGTTCGAGTTCTCCGGCGCCTGTGCGGGCTGCGGCGAGACGCCCTACCTGAGGCTTCTGACGCAGCTCTTCGGCGACCGTCTGCTCGTCGCCAACGCGACCGGCTGTTCCTCGATCTACGGCGGCAACCTGCCGACGACCCCCTGGTCGGTGAACAAAGAGGGCCGCGGGCCCGCGTGGGCGAACTCGCTCTTCGAGGACAACGCCGAGTTCGGGCTGGGATTCCGGGTGTCGCTCGACACCCAGCGAAACGAGGCGGAGCGGCTGCTCGTGGCGCTGACTCCTGAACTCGGGTCGACTGAAGTTCGCGCGCTGCTCGAGGCCTCTCAGGCGACGCAGGCTGAAATCGACGCACAGCGGGATCGCGTGGCGGCGCTCGAGCAGAAGTTGCAGACGCTGACCACTCCGGCCGCGCGCCGCCTGCGGACGTTCACCAGGCACCTCGTGCGCAAGAGCGTCTGGATCGTCGGCGGCGACGGGTGGGCGTACGACATCGGCTACGGCGGCCTGGACCACGTGCTGGCCTCGGGCCGGAACGTCAACATCCTCGTCCTCGACACCGAGGTCTACTCGAACACCGGCGGCCAGGCTTCGAAGGCCACCCCGCGCGGCGGCGTGGCGAAGTTCGCGGCGGGCGGAAAAGGCAGCGCGAAGAAGGACCTCGGCCTGATGGCGGTCGCGTACGGGAACGTCTACGTGGCGCAGATTGCGATGGGTGCATCGTCGCAGCAGACAATGGATGCGTTTCTCGAAGCCGAGGCGCACGACGGCCCGTCGATCATCATCGCCTACAGTCACTGCATCGCGCATGGCATCAACATGCGCTTCGGCATGCGGCAGCAGAAACTCGCGGTCGAGAGCGGACACTGGCCGCTCTATCGTTTCAAACCGGCGGCGGCGGGGCGCGAGCGGCAGGAGTTCGTGATCGATTCGCAGGCTCCGTCGATCCCTTTGCGGACTTACGCCTACAACGAGATTCGCTACAAGATGCTCTCCTACACCAACCCGGGCGAGGCCAAGCGGCTGCTCGACCTGGCGCAGGAAGACGTCAAGCAACGGTGGCGCGTCTATTCAGCGCTCGCGGAGCGGTGGCCCGCCACCGTTCGACGCGGCCAGGGGGACGCCGGAAGTCACGTGCCCGCGCCGCCGGTGGTGGAAGTCACGTAGGTTCGACGACGCCAGGAGACCCACGATGGATTTGACGACCCGCTACATGGGCCTGACGCTCAAGAACCCCCTGGTCGCGTCGGCCTCGCCGATATCCGAGCACCTCGACGCCATTCGCCGCCTCGAGGACAACGGGGCATCGGCCGTCGTACTGTTCTCGCTCTTCGAGGAGCAGATCACCCACGACTCGGCCGCGCTCGAGCACTTCATGCAGCTCGGCAGCGAGAGCTCGGGCGAGGCGACGTCGTACTTTCCGGCCATCGCCGACTACGACGTCGGCCCACGGCAATATCTCGATCTCATCCGCCGCGCCAGCCAAGCGGTAGACATTCCGATCATCGCGAGCCTCAACGGCGTCACCGATCGCGGATGGATCACGTTCGCGAAGGAGATGGAAGACGCCGGTGCGAGCGCCCTCGAGTTGAACGTCTACTACATTCCCGCCGAGACATTCCGGTCGGGCGCGGAAGTGGAGCAGCAATACGTCGACGTCCTCTCGTCGGTGAAGGCGACCGTGTCGATTCCCGTGGCGATGAAGGTGGGACCTTACTTCAGTTCATTCGCCGACATGGCCTGTCAGTTCGAGGAAGCCGGCGCCGATGCGCTCGTGCTGTTCAACCGCTTCTATCAGCCCGATTTCGATATCGAGAGCCGCTCGGTCGCCCCGGCGATCGCGCTCAGCACGCCGACCGAAATCCGGCTGCCGCTGATGTGGATTGCCATGCTCTACGGCCGGGTGTCGATGTCGCTTGCCGCCACCACCGGTGTGCACAGCCACGTCGAGGCGATCAAGTACCTGATGGCGGGCGCCGACGTCGTGATGAGCACGTCGGCGGTGCTGCAGCAAGGGCCGGCGTTCTTCGCGCGGCTGCTCACGGGGATGACGGCCTGGATGGAGGCGAAGGGCTACGCCTCAGTGGCCCAGATGCGTGGCTCGATGAGCCAGCAGTCGGTGAAGGATTCGACCGCTTTCGTACGCGGGAACTACATCAAGGTGCTCGAGAGCTATACCGACATCCGAGCGAAGGTGAAGCCGGGCTCGCGGTGAGCGCCGCGATCACCCGTTAGTGCGCCGCCCGCTCCTGGATGGCCTCGAGAAAGCGCACGATCAAGTCGATCCGGGCCCTGGCGCCGTCCGCCGTGAGTCCCTCGCGTCCGCCTTGAAACGCATCACCCCACACAGGCATGTCGCGGTCACCGTGCGCGGCGACGCCCGTGCCGTCGACGATGCGGCGCACTCGCTCGCTCGGAAACACGCCGCCGTTACGCGCGGTGTACTTGGTCAGGTCGGGCGGGATCTTCCGGAACTGCTCCGAGGCCGGACCGGCGCCACGCCCGTTCGCCCCGTGACAGGAAGCGCAGTACGTCTTGAAGAGCCGCGCGCCTTGATCGGTCGATACGGCCGGTTCCCGCTGCAGGCTCTCGATGTAGGTAACGATGTTCGCGACCCGCTCCCGCACGCGGATGTCCGACTCGAAGTAGCGAAAGAACGGTCCCCACACCGGCATCTCGCTCGTCCCGTGCGCGGCGATCGGACGGCCCACACCCGTCACGAACGCGCGCACACCTTCGGCCGGGAATGTGCCGCCGCCGAGTTCGGTCAGCCGCGTCAAGTCCGCGGGCCGCGATTTGAGCGCCAGCGCAACCGGTCCATCACCCTGGCCCGTCCTGCCATGGCAGGGCGAGCAATAGAGATCGAACGAGTCATGCCCGGCCACCGAGTCGATGAGGATCTTCGGAGCCTGAGGCTCGGCGCGCGCGCCCAGCGTGGCCGCCGCACCCGCGAGGACGCCGACCGCCAGAACTCCGCGGACGAAGCCCGTTGGATATCTCATGGTGACCTCCGGCTCTCCTGCTGACGCCTCTCGCCGCCCCCGGCCGCCTGGAATCCACGTTTACGACGTCTGCGGCGCCTTTCGAAACAGCATGTACGAGAAGCGGCCGCGCAGCCACGTCTCGCCAGCCGCATCGTCGTGTCGTGTGTCGATCGACTCGTCGTGCACATGCGCGTAGTCGCCGCCGAGGCGGGTGACTTCCTGCGCCAGCCGCGCGTTGGCGTTCGCCATCAGTTCTCCGTAACAGCGATCCCAGAGCTCATCGCGGTGAGCGATGGTGCCGGGCACACGGCCGCTCGTGGCCTCGAGGCTGTGCTCATCCATCGCTTCGGCGGCAAGCGGAGGCAGGTCGCGGTGCCAATAGACGATCCTCTCCTCAGAGTGGGCATCGGTCTGCAGTGACGGCTCGCAAGGGAAAAGGGTCATGGCCGAACAGCTTGCATATACCGTGCGCGGACCGGGAGTCGGGACTGATCGGCCAAGGTCAATGGCGATGGGATTACGGACGCTGGACGCCGCTCATTGGCGCGGAGATTTTCCCGTTCGCGTGGAATTTCACGGATCGCAGGTGCCTGAGGCCCGAAGCCCGATGACGCCAGGTCGTGACGCTGCTACATCGAGTCGTGAAATCGATAGCCGGGATTTCCTTCCATCACGAATCGGAGCTCCCACGGCGACTCGAACAACAGGACGTCACGCCCCTGGCGGTCCTTCACCGTCATCACACCCGACGTCGTGAGGGTCAGAGGCTTGGTGTTGCCGGGCTCCGGCACCGGCCACCGGCCGGCGACGTGGGCCAGCGGTTCGAGCGTGCACGGGATCCCGTACTCCGCCCGCAGGCGCGCCTCGACGACGTCGAACTGCAGCGGACCGACGACGCCGACGATCGGATGCCGCAGCCCGGTGGCGGGTACGAACACCTGCATCAGGCCTTCTTCCTCGAGCTGCCGGACGGCTTCGTCGAATCGTTTGTGCCGCACGTCGGCGGGCCGGATATAGGCAAAGCGCTCGGCGGGGAACTGCGGAATCGGCGGATATCTGACCTTCCGTCCAGCGTAGAGCGTATCGCCGATGGCGAGCCGCCCCGGGTTGACGAGACCGATCACGTCCCCAGGGTAGGCCTCGGGCACGGTCTCGCGATCGCGGCCGAAGAAGCGGTAGACGCGCGACAGCCGGACGGTTGTCCCGAGGCGCGCGTTGACGGTCGCCATGTCTTTTGTCAGGCGTCCCGAGCAGACGCGAAGAAAGGCAACGCGGTCACGGTGCCGCGGGTTCATGTTCGCTTGCATCTTGAACACGAACCCGGAGAAGTCCGGATCGGTCGGCAGAATCAGCCCGGCGTCGCTGAGGCGTGGGGCCGGGCTCGGTGCGAGCCTCATGAGCGCGCGCAAGAAAGGCTCGACGCCGAAGTCGTTCAGCGCGCTGCCGAAAAAGACCGGCGTCTGGCGTTCCTGCCGGTACGCCTCGAGGTCGAAACGCGTGCCCGCGCCCTGGATCATGCCCGCGGCTTCAATCAATCGGTGCTGACGATCGCCGCCGATGAGGCGTTCCACTTCCGGATCGTGCGGATCGGCCACCGCAATCGGTTCCGTGCGGTGTCCGCGCGCGCCGCGTTCGTAGAGCAACACGGCGCTGGCGTCGAGGTCGTAGACCCCGGCGAAGGCGGTGCCATCGCCGAGCGGCCAGTTGATCGGCGCCGCCGCGATGCCGAGGACGCGCTCGATCTGATCGAGGAGCTCGAACGGGTCGAGCGCGGGCTGGTCGAGCTTGTTGATGAACGTGAGCACCGGCAGCCCGCGCGTGCGGCACACCTCGAACAGCTTGAGCGTCTGCGGCTCGATGCCCTTGGCCGCGTCGAGCACCATGACGACGCTGTCGACCGCGAGGAGCGTCCGGTAGGTGTCTTCGCTGAAGTCCTGGTGCCCGGGCGTGTCGAGCAGCGTGACGTGGTGGCCGTCGAGCTCGAACTCGAGTGCCGCCGCGCTGATGGAGATGCCACGCTGCTGTTCCATCTCCATCCAGTCGGAGACGGCGTGCCGCTGCGTCCGTCGCCCGCGGACGGCACCGGCGAGCTCGATGGCTCCCGCGTACAGGAGCAGCTTCTCGGTCAGCGTCGTCTTGCCGGCGTCGGGGTGCGAGATGATGGCAAACGTCCGGCGCCTGGCCACTTCACGTGCCAGCGCGTCGGCGTCGTTCGCCAGGCCGCCGCCAGACGATTCAAAGAGAGATGTTTCTGATGTCACTGCAGGAGTCGGACGGCCCAGCGCGGCGGCACGTTCGCTGAAACGGGTGTCGTTGCGGTCACCCCTCTAGTCTACAGCCCCGACCTTTCCACGTCGTCCTGGCTAGTCAGCGAACGCGCAGGCGCCAGGCGTCGAGCTGCTGTCGCATCTTCTTCTCTTGGCCGGCAAACGCCGCCTGCCCGGCAAGGTTGCGGACCTCTCCCGGGTCGCCTCTGAGATCGAAGAGTTGCTGATAGTCGAACTCCGGCCACTCGATGTATTTCCAGTCCCGGCGAATCACGCCCTGAGACGACGGAATGCGGTCCTTGCTCGTGATGGTCGGGTGCTCGTAGAAGAACTCGTCGCGCCAGGCGGGCGCGGGCTTACGCAGGTAGAGTGGACTCAGATCCCGGCCTTGCATCACCGTCGGCACGGGTAGCCCTGCGGCGGAGACCAGCGTCGGCGCCACATCGAGATTGAGCGCGAACTGGTGGTGCGTTGTGCCCCGCCGCGCCGGCGGCAGGCGCGGGTCGCGTACGACGAGCGGCACGCGGGCCGACTCCTCGTACGGGTACCACTTGTCTGCCAGGCCGCGATCGGCCTGAAAGTACCCGTTGTCGCCTATGAACACGATCAGGGTGTTGTCGTAGACGCCCTGGGTCCGCAACTCGTCGACGAGGCGGCCGACGGCCTCATCCACCTCGGTGATGAGCCGATAGTAGCGAGTCATGTAAGCC
>Ga0247829_10000678_pt1 | contig 13874 bp, 13 predicted proteins | sample 12C_Control_Day4_FD_207765 | JGI IMG/M metagenome (GOLD analysis project Ga0247829, IMG submission 207765) | Soil microbial communities from agricultural site in Penn Yan, New York, United States - 12C_Control_Day4 | ecosystem: Environmental > Terrestrial > Soil > Agricultural land | place... | reverse complement strand
GTGGGGTGGTGGGGTGGTGGGGTGGTGATATGAGAGGTGTCTTTTCACCACCTCACCACCTCACCACCTACTTCTGCTTCTTCAAGACGCCGTGCTCGCCCAGTATCGCCCAGAGCCGGTCCCAAACCTCGACCGCGGTCGGCGATGCGGCCCCGTTGCCGGACCACGACTTCGCCACCGCGTTGAGTAGCGCCACCGCTTCCTCCTCCAGCGGCTCGGGAGCGCCGCCGCGCACCCGGGGCGGGGCCTCGCTCGGTGGGATCTCGCTCGGCTGCGCCTCGCGGCTAACCGTCTCGCGGCGCCGCTTGCCGTCGAGCGCCTCGTTGCACAGACGGTCGGCGTCGGCGTTCTGCGCCCGGCGGACGTGCGTCAGCGTCACCCGGTCGAACCGCTTGCGGAGTTGCTGCGCCTCCGCGTACAGGTCTTGCAGGTCCGGGTGCTTGACGCGGTACTCGCCGTTCATCTGCTTGACGAGCAGTTCGCTGTCACTGAAGACGGCCAGGGTCTTCACCCCCAGTTCGGACGCCCGCTCCAGGGCGTGGACCAGCGCGGTGTACTCGGCGACGTTATTGGTCGCCTTGCCGATCGGCTCCGCCTCCTCGACCACCGGCAGGCCGGGCCGCCGCAGTACCAGCGCGTAGGCCGCCGGGCCGGGGTTGCCGCGGGCGGCGCCGTCGATGTGGACTGTCGCGGTCGGTTCGCTCATGGGGTTCGCTCGCCTTAGAATGACCGGCATTGTAGTCGGGGGCGAGCGATGGGCGAACGCTGGTTGATCCTGGAAACGTCCGGTCGCGGCGGTCGCGTCGGCGTGGCCGTCGGCGGGCGCGTGGCCCGGTCGGCGGACCTCGACCCGGCCCGGCGGCACAACCGCGACCTGGCCCCGACCGCTGCGGCCCTGCTGGCGGCGGAAGGCATCAAACCCGCGGAGTTGACCGGCGTGATGGTCAGCGTCGGCCCGGGGAGCTTCACCGGGCTGCGCGTCGGGGTTATGTCGGCAAAGGCGCTCGCCTACGTGACCGGCTGCCGGCTGGTAGCGGTGCCGACGTTCCACGCGATCGCGGAACAGTCGCCGGCCGGGGCGACCGTCGAGGTCATCTCGGATGCGCTGCAGGGGCTGGTCTACGCCCAGCGGTTCCGGTGGGTCGATGCGGAACGGTGGGAGCCGGCGGACGAGTTGCGGATCGTGCCGGCGGCGGACTGGGCCGGGCGGTTGACGGCCGGCGTCTGGGTGAGTGGTCCGGGGCTGGACGTCCACGACCGGGCCATCCCGGCGGAGGTGCCGCGGGTGCCGGCCGCGGACCGGGTGCCGGGGCTAGCGGCGGTCTATGGTGTCGGGCTGCGACTGGTGCCGCTGAGCGCGGCCGAGGTGATGCGGCTCGAACCGCTGTACCTGCGGCCCAGTTCCGCCGAGGAGAAGGCGGCGCGGGGTTAGCCGGGCACCGGCCCACCTCCGAGAGGGAAAGATAACGGCCGGGGGAACACCCCGGCCGCATCGTTTACTTCACCCGGTTGCGGTTACTTCATCCCGCCCGCCGGAGGCACCGCCGGTTTCTCCGGCATCACCTGCGGTGCCGGGATCAGCGTGGACGGCTGGCCGTTGAAGACCGGCTGGCCGTTGAAGACCGGCGCGCCGGAGTAGGTCGGCGGGACGGTGTACGTCGGCATGCCGCCGTTGAACACCGGCCCCGTGACGGGGGGTGGCGCGCTGACCGCGATCGGCCCCGATGGCGGTGAGAAGCACGCGCACTCCGCGGGACCAGGGCCGGCAACCATCGGTGGCGCGGCCATCACGGGGGCGCTCATGACCGGGGCGCTGGCGATTGGGGCGGGCGACGCCGGTGTATAACAGTGCGGCCAACAGCCTCCGCACCGCCACAGCCACGGCCGGAACATGCCGTGACACCCTGTGGAGGTCAGACTCGTCGCAGCGAACAGACAGCCCAGTAATACGGTGCGTCGGGACATGGCGTGACGAACCTCCTGATTCGCGTCCCCGGTGTGCAACAGTGAGAGGCGGTCGCGCGGCCGCGCCGGGGGGCTGGTCCTCGACCGTCACGCGAGTATGCCCCAGCCGGGAAGACGGGCAAGCAGGGGAAACGGGGAATCATCCCGTAAGCGAGTTAAAGTGGGCTCGACGGCGCGACCGGCGAAACCCGACGGGTCAGGAAAGGAGGGCGGGATAGGAGCGTCCCACGCGGTCCGCAGTCTGGCGCGGTCCGCACGGGACGTTGGTGTGTGACGGCGAGGCTCCGTCCCGCACCGTCGGCGAGGCAAACCGCTGGCGGAACGGGTCAAGTTACCGGCAGGTGTCGCACGGTTCGGCGACCGGGGCGTAGCTGACCGACCCGTTCTTGCAGCAGCGGTTCCGGCCGCAGCCGACCGCCGACGTGAGGAACGCCACTACCGCAACGATCAAAAGCGTCCGCCTGGCGAACATGTCTCGGGTCTCCTGGGTGGGCGAGCGGCCGCCGTCCCTGGCCGATGGACCCCTCCGCGGGGCCGGGTTCCGTCCCGGAGTTGCCACGCAACGCCCGTGCCGTGCATCCTCGCAACGCTCCACCCTAGGGCCGGCTTGCGCGGCGATCAACGAGGGCTTTAACGAATCCCGCGAGGTCCGCCGGAATCCGTGGCGGATATAACGGTCCCTCGAACAGCACCGGTCCGGCAAACGCGGCAAGCTGGCGCGGTCGGGCCGGTCGTATGTGGTCCGGTCACCCCGTGAGCGGATGACAGAGGGGCGGGCGCATGAGTGGGCCGGGGTTCTTCGACGTGCGGATGCGAGGGTTCCGCGACCGGGCCGAGGTCGCGGACGTCCTGCAGTTGCTCGACGTGCGGACGGCCGTGCTACCGGGCGAACCTGTGCCGCTGGCGGAACTCGCCGGGCGAGTGCTGGCGGAGAGCGTCGTCTCGGCGGTGGACGTGCCGGGGTTCGCGCGGGCGGCGATGGACGGGTACGCGGTCCGCGCCGAGGACACCTTCGGCGCGGACGCGTACAACCCGCTGCCGTTAACGATGGTCGGCGAGGCACTGCCGGCCCGGCCGCTGGCCGGTGAGGTGAGGCCGGGGCAGGCGGCCCGGGTGATGACCGGCGCGCCGGTCCCGGCCGGGGCTGACGCGGTGCTGCCGGCCGAGGCCGCCGAGGAGCGCGACAGCCGGGTGCTGGTCCGGGAGCCGGTGTCGCCGGGCCGGCACGTCGGCCGGGTCGGCGAGGACGTGGCAAGGGGCCGCGAGGTGCTCGCCGCGGGCCGCCGGCTGCGGCCGCAGGACGTGGGGTTGCTCGCGGCGATCGGGGTGGGTCGTGCGGGCGTGGTCCGCCGGCCGCGGGTGGCGGTGCTGGTGACGGGCGACGAACTGCTGCCGCCGGGCGCCGTGCCCGCGGGCTACCGGATCGTGGACAGCAACTCGCCAATGCTGGCGGCGCTGGTCGCCCGCGACGGCGGCGACTGCCTACAGGTGCGCTACCTGGAAGACCGCTACGAGGCGGTGCGGGACGCCATCGCCGGCGCGGAAGCCGACGTGGTCCTGGTGTCCGGCGGGTCGTCGGTCGGCCGGGAGGACCACGCCCCGCGGGCGGTGGCCGAACTCGGCGAGCTGGCAGTTCACGGCGTCGCCCTGCGGCCGGCCAGCCCGACCGGGGTCGCGTTCCTGCTCGGCGGGCGGGTCGCCTTCCTGCTGCCGGGCAACCCCGTCTCGTGCCTGTGCGCGTATGACCTGTTCGCGGGGCGGGTGGTCCGCCGGCTCGGCGGGCGGGCGTGGGAACTACCGTACCGGACCGCACCGCTGCCGCTGGCGGCGAAGATCGTCTCCGCGATCGGCCGGGTGGACTATGTGCGGGTGAAGGTGGCGGGCGGCCTCGCCGAGCCGGTGGCGGTCAGTGGGGCGTCGATCCTGAGCACGACCGTCGTGGCGGACGGGTTCGCGCTGGTGGACCGCGACCGCGAGGGGTTCGCCCCCGGCGAGACGGTCGAGGTGTACCTGTACGACTGACCGCGGCCCCGATCACTGTTTCACGGCGATCCGGGCGAGGGCTTCCCGGGCGGCTTGCCGCAGCGGCGGTGCGCCGGACTCGGCCCACCCCGCGAGATCGTCCAGGTAACGCGACTCGTGGTAGCCGAGCTTCGACAGTAGCCGCACGCAGTGCGCCCGCACGTCGGGGCTGGGGTCGGCGGCCGCGGCCTTGGCGAGCTGGGCTTTCACCTCCGGCCGGGAGCCGTACCGGCACTCGGCTAGAGCCGTCGCCGCGCGTTCGCGGACAGACGGCCGCACAGCGCCGAACAGGTCGCGGAGGTACGGCCCGGTCTCGTCGGCCATCGGGTCCGCGGCCGGCGTCGGCACCGGGGGTGCCAGGTTCATCGGGAGCGGGTCGAACACGCCGGCCGGCCGGACCTCGGGCTCGGACTTCGGGGCCAGTCCTGGATTCGATTCGGTGGAACGAGCCGCTGACGCCAGTCGGCGGGTGACGGGCCGAGACTCGCCGACTGGCGTCGGCGGCACGCCAGAGGCAATCAATGCCGGGACTAACTCGGTGGCCGGACGCAGTGCGGTCAGGGGCGGCGCAACCGGCGGCGGCAGTGGCCGCTCCCGGGCCAGCGGCGTCACCGGCGGGGCCGCGACGGCGGACGGGGTTTTCGCCGGCTCGACGATCGGAGCCGGGGTCGGTTTCGGTTGGACGGCCACCGGGGGAGGAGGGGCAGGCCGCTCCTCCTTCGGTATGGCCCGCGACGGCGCGGGCGGCCGGTACGCCACGAGTTTCGGGGTTGCCGCGACCGGTGTTGTGGCCGGCGGCCGCACGGCAGTCCGGGCTGACCCGTTCCACCGGGTCGGGTTATGTGCAAGTGCCGACCGGCCCGCTGGCGGCGAGACGGGTCTGGGCTTCGCGGTCAGCATTCGTGCCGGGACGGTGTAGCGGGCGCCAGTGGCGGTGTCCTGAAGGTCGGCCAGGGCCTCGCCACCATCGGGGCGGGTCACCCGGAGTACTTTGACCTTGCGTTCCGGCTGGCCGGCGGTCCGCAGCGCGATCACGTCCCCCTCCCGGGGGCCGTCCGTGGCTCCCGGGGGGGACGAGGGAGCGGGGGGCCGGGCGGAGACCGACGACGGCGGTGCTTGCCCCGCGGTCAAGCCCGCACAGGCCAGCCCCGCCGCCAACGTCTTTGCCCATGCCCACCGCATCATGAGCGGCCTCCGTGCCGACTGACGCGCCGGGCGGTCCGTGCCCGACGGGACGTCCGTGTCCACCAGTTAGATCGGCTGTGCAGGTTTCGCCGGTTGAGCGGGAATGGGGAATCCCTGGGACCGCGGCCGTCCCGGCCGCTCTGCGCAGTGCGGCCGGGATGGCCGCAGTCCCAGGGAGACTACTTCTTGAGCGGAACCTTGCACCCGCCGTCGTCGCACGGGACCAGGTTGAACCGGTTCTTCGCCACCCAGCGGTAGACCCGGTTTCCCAGCCACGGCACCCCGGGCAGGTAAAGAAAGGGCGCGACAACCCACGTCAGCGGCAGCCGCCACGCGATCCACCGGAACGCGCTGTAGCCCGCGAACGCGTGCCGGCGATCCGGGGTCAGGACGTGCATCTCTTCGATCAGCCGATGCGGGTCGAGCGGCACCTCCGCCGGCGGCAGCCGGTCCGGCTCGCGGGCGCTCTGGTACGCCAGCTTGTCGAGCCAGTCGAGCTTCTTGAGGATGGCGACTGACCGGCGACAGAACGGGCAGTCGCCGTCGTAGAGGATGACCGCGCGGCCGGGGTACGGGTCGGCTCGGGTCTCGACGGCGGCACTCATGCGGTGAACCTCGGGGCGGGCGGATGCCTCCATTCTAACCGCACGGGGGCGGGCCGGATCACTCGCATCCCGCCACGCGGATTGCACCTCTTGACCGGCCGCCCTAACATGGCGCAGCACCGTCCCGAATGACCCGGCTGGGGCCACCGATGAACGACGAACCTGACCTGTCCACGCTGGACGAACTGCCGGACGACGCCCGCGCTGCCGTCGAGGACGCGGAGCGGGCGGTCGCGGCGGTCCGCGACCGGGCGGCCCGGCTCACCGCCGAGGTCCGGGAGCGGGCGGAGCAGGAGTGCGCCGCGATCCGCGACCGCGCCGCGGCCGAGGAGGCGGCCCTCCAGCAGGAGGCGACCCGGGAACTGACGCCGCTGCTCCGCGAATTGTTCGACACGCTGCGCGGACTGCAAGAGACGTACACCCGGGCCGGCAAGCTCGACGAGGCGCTGGCGATCCGGGCGCGGGTGCGGCAACTCCGCGGCGACCTGCTCGGCGTGCAGACGGCCCCGGACTCGCTGGCCGGATACGACGGGGCCGAGCCGGGCCGGACGCTGACGTTCGAGGTCACGGGCCGGGACGACGGGGTGGTGTGGGGCACCGACGTGTACACGGCCGACTCCCGGCTGGCGTCGGCGGTGGTCCACGCCGGGGTGGTGCGGGTCGGGGAGCGGGCGCTGGTCCGCGTGTCGCTGCTCGACGGGGCCGACCAGTTCTTCGAGGGGACCGACCGCTACGGGGTGCAGTCCAACGACTACCCCTCCTTCCCGCTGGCATTCCGGGTCGAGCGTGCATGACCGGGTTCGACCACCCCGACTGGGAGAACTTGCTGCGGGCGGTGGTCGCGGCCTCGGCCGACGACGTGCCGCGGCTGGTCGCCGCCGACTGGCTGGATGAGCACGGCCAGCCCGAGCGGGCCGAGTTCATCCGCGTCCAGGTCGAACTGGCGAGACTGGAGACGGCCGGGAACGGGGCGACGACCGCGGCGGAGGCGCTGCGGCGGAAGGAGCGGACATTCCTCGGGCCGCTGGCGACGCACCGGGCGCTGTGGGCGCTGGAGGCGTGCCCGGAGCTGGTGCGGGTGGAGTTCCGGGACCGGGCTGTGGCCTCTCTGGAGTCGATGCGGGTGGCCGGGGCCGAACGGCTCACCTTCCGCCGTGGGTTCGTCGAGGCGGTCCTCTGCCCGGCGGCCGACTGGCTGGCCCACGGGGGCGAGGTCCGGGCGAGGCAGCCGGTCCGGGACGTGAGGCTGACGGACTGCGACCGCCTCACGCCGTCGCAGTGGTTCGAGATCCTCCCGACGCTGGACGGGCTGGCGTCGGCGCGGATCAGTTTCGCGGACGCCGGGCGGATCGACTGGCTCCGGGAACAACTGCCCGACACCATCATCCAACCCCGACCGGTCAGATGATCTGCTTGATCGGCTCCGCGCCCTCGACGCCGACGAGCTTCTGGTCCAACCCGCCGTAGAAGTACGTCAGCCGGTTCGGGTCCAGCCCCATCTGCTGAAGAACCGTCGCGTGCAGGTTCTTGACGTGGAACCGGTCGCGGACCGCGGCGCTGCCCAGTTCGTCCGTCTCGCCCACGCTGGCGCCGCCCTTGATACCGCCGCCGGCCATCCACATGGTGAACCCGTACGCGTTGTGGTCGCGGCCGGTGCCCTGGGCGTACTCGGCGGTCGGCTGTCGGCCGAACTCGCCGCCCCAGATCACGATCGTCTCGTCCAGCAGGCCGCGGCGCTTCAGGTCCTTGAGCAGCCCCGCGATCGGCTTGTCCGTATCGCCGGCGTGCTTGTTGTGGTTCTTCTCGATGTCCGTGTGCGCGTCCCAGTTATCGTCGTTGTGTGCCCCGCCGCTGTAGATCTGCACGAACCGCACACCTCGTTCGACCAGTCGCCGGGCCAGCAGGCACTTGCGGCCGAAGTCCTCGGTGCGGGTGCCGTCGATGCCGTACAGGGCGAGCGTCTCCTTGGACTCCTTCGCGAAGTCCACGGCCTCCGGGGCGTGCTGCTGCATCTTGAACGCCAGCTCGTAGCTGGCGATCCGGGCCATGAGTTCGCTGTTGTCTGCCCGGCTGGCGAGGTGGGCCTCGTTCTTCTCTTTCAGCCGGTCGAGTAGTGCCCGCTGCTGCTCGCGGGTCATGCCCGGCGGCAGTGCAAGATCATGGATCGGCGTCTTGTCGGCGCGAATCACGACCCCCTGGTACGCGGCCGGCATGTACCCGCTCGACCAGTTCTTCGGCCCGGAGATGGGGCCGCCGGTCTTGTCGAGCATCACCACGAACCCCGGCAGGTTCTCGTTCTCGCTGCCCAGCCCGTAAGTCACCCACGACCCCATGCACGGGTTGCCGCTGAGCAGCCGGCCGCTGTTCATCATCAGCATCGCCGAGCCGTGGATCGGCGACTCGGCATACATACTGTGCAGGAACGCGATGTCGTCGGCGCACGAGCCGATGTGCGGGAACAGGTCGGAGACGAGCTTGCCGCACTGGCCGTAGGGCTTGAACTTCCACTTCGGGCCGACGACGCGGCCCTCGCTCTTGTGCCCGCCGCGGCCGAACGTCTTGACCGGGATCGTCTTGCCGTCGAGTTCGTAGAGCTTCGGCTTGTGGTCGAACGTGTCGATGTGGCTCGGCCCGCCGTAGCAGAACACGAAGATGACCGCCTTCGCCCGGGCCGGCATCATCGGCTTCTTGGCGGTCATTGGGTTGACAAACTTCCCCGGTGCGGCGGGGGCGTCGAAGGCGAACCCGTCGCGGGCGAGCATCCCGGTCAGGGCCAGCCCGGCGAACCCGCCGCCGGCCTGCCAGAGGAACTCCCGCCGCGTCCGGCCGCAGAACTGAGAGTAGGAGTGCATGTCAGCCCTCGTCCGTTGTCTTGAGCCGCGGAGCGGCGACCGACGGTAGCCAGGGGCACCAGCCCCCTGGTCCCTGGTTCACATCATCCCGAGCCCCGGAGGGGCGGCAGATGATCCGGCACTCTGTCGCCCCTCCGGGGCTCAACACATATTCTGGTCGGGCTACCAGGGGCTGGCGCCCCTGGCTACCGTCGGTCGCCGCTTCGCGGCTGAAAACCGTCGGCCTACGGCGCCACCCCCGTGATCTCGCTCAGCAGCTTGAAGAACCCTTTCTTCCGCGGGCTGCTGATGCCCCAGTTCACCGGCACGCTCTGGTAGCCGTCGGCGAACCCCTCACCCTTCATCCGGTAGTCGAAGTACCCCCAGGAGGCGTACTCCCCGACCGCCGCCACGAAGTTGTTCGCAGGCTTGTCGAAGTCGAAGTGGTCGTCCTCGTTGAAGAGGATCGGCATCGGCCGGTAGCCCTCGACCTTGCGGGCCTGATGGACCATCTCCGCGATCCGGGCCGGGTCCTTCACCCCGTTGCCGTGCATCAAGAGGAAGTCCGAAGTCTTCACCACGTTCGCCTCCGGCACCTTGCCCCCGCCGTAGCTCGTCCCGGCGAGGAACCGCCGGCCGTCCCGCGTCCGGGCCTTCACCCGGTCGATCAACTCGTGGACCCGGTCCGGCTTCAGGATCGCGTGGTCGTACCGGACGTTGCACTCGTTGTTCACCTCGATCAGGACGTTGCGGTAGCCCTTGTCGAAGAGCCAGTCAATGGCGTTGTCGGTCGCTCGCTTCACCGCGTCCTCGTCGGTCAACCGCTGGTCCTGGCCGAAGTAGAAGATGCCGAGGATCACCACCATGCCCAGCCCGTCGGCGCGATTGAGGATCTTCTCCAGTCGTGCCATGTACTCCGGCCGCAGGCTGCCGTCGGCGCTGATGGCGGAGTTGTGCCAGGGCTGGTCCTTCGAGTACCCCATCGGGCTGCCGCCTTGCAGGTCGATGGTGAACGCCAGCAGACCGTGCCGGCGCCACTCCGGCATCGCGGCGACGAACTCGCGGGTGTTGCGGTCGGCGTCCCACGTCTTCGAGTCCGGGTACGCCCACTGGCCGCGGGTCTCCGGGTTCAGGTCGTCGAAGATGCCCTGGACCATCCGGCTGTTCATCAACAGCCCCTCGACCTTCTTGCCGTTCCAGGTGCGGCCCTTGTAGGTCAGTTCGCCGTTGATGAGGAACTGCGCGCCGCGGATCGCTACCACGGTCTTCCGCGCCGGCGGGTCGGCTGCGGCCGCGGGAAGGGCGAAGAGCAGGAGCAGGAGGGCCGCTCGCATGAGTCAGTCCAGGTAAACGAACTCGTTGGCGTTCAGGGCCAGCAGCGCGTACCGCGTCAGGGCCGTCCGGTCGTCGAGCTTGTGCTTCGCCTTCATCTCGTTGACGAACGCCACGTCCTTCGCCACCTCATCGGCGGCCGGGGCGCGGCCGGTCGTCAGGCGGATTGCCCGCGCCACCTGGGCTGGCAGGTCGCCGGGATGTTCCGTTGTCAGCCGCCCGGCGAGCGCGGCCGCCTGCTCGTTGGCGAAGTCGCCGTTGAGCATCCCCAGCGCCTGCGTCGGCACGGTCGTCGTGTACCGGACCGGGCACGGCGAGTCGGTGTCCGCCTGGTCGTGGGCGGCCAGCACCGGCACCTGGAGCGATCGCTTGACGAAGACGTACACGCTGCGGCGGTTGGCCTCCTCCGGCGGCGAGTCGGGCCAGTGCTCCTTCTTGTTGGTGAACGAGATGCCGGCCAGCACCTCCGCCGAGAGCTTCGGGTAAACGCTCGGGCCGCCCGCCTTGAAGTTCAGGTTGCCACCCGCCGCCAGCATCGTGTCGCGGACCTCCTCGGCGGACAGCCGCCGCATGTCGAACCGCCAGCGAAGCACGTTCGCCGGGTCGGCCTTGAGGGCCGCGGCGTCGGCCCCCGCCGAGAGCCGGTAGGTGCTGGAGAGCATGATGAGCTTGTGCAGGCGCTTGAGTTGCCAGGGCGAACGGCCGGCGTCAGCCGGCTGGTGCGGCGAGCCATTACCAGCCGGCTGACGCCGGCCGTTCACCCAGGTCGGCTCCATGAACTCCGCGGCCAACCAGTCGAGCAACTCGGGGTGGGTCGGCTTCTCGCCGAACTTGCCGAAGTCGCTGGTCGTCGGCACGATCCCCCGGCCGAAGTGGTACTGCCAGACCCGGTTGACCATCACCCGCGCCGTCAGCGGGTTGTCCTTCGAGGCGAGCCAGTTCGCCAGCGCCGTCCGCCGGCCGCTGGACTTCGCGCCCGGGCCAGGGGCTGGGATCGCCGGGTCCGGCACGCCGAAGACCGACGGGAAGCCGGGGGACACTTCCTTGCCGTTGGCCCCGGGGTTGCCGCGGATCAGGACGTGCGTCTTCGGCGGGGTGACGTAGCAGCGGTTGACCGACAGCGCGAACTCCTGGTTCGGCAGCGGCTTCTTCTTCAGGTCGTCGCGCTCTTTCTTGAGCCGCAGGTACTCGCGCCGCCGGTCGCCCTCCAGGAACTTCGGCACCTTGGCGACCACCGCCGGCCGGTCGATCCCCTCGGCCGCCCGCTGGTCCTCGGCCGGCATCGCCTTGATCGCCTCGTCCTCAATGCCTGTCAGCTTCGCGGTCAACTCGTCGAGCCGGGCTTCGCGCGCCTTGAGGTCCACCTCGTAGAGCTTGCGCTTCTCGGGCGGGCTGATGTCGGTCAGGTTGAACTTCGACCGCACGTCCCGGGTGTCGGAGTACGGCCGCACGTCCCGGAAGAACGCGACCATCTTGTAGTAATCGGCCTGCGGGAAGAAGTCGCCCTTGTGGTCGTGGCACCGGCAGCAGTTCAGGGTCATGGCCAGGAACCCCTGACCGGCGGTGGTGACCAGGTCGTCGTAGCCGTCGAAGAGCGCCAGCTCCGGGTCGGCCGGTTCGTCGTCCCACAGCCCCAGCCGGTAGAACCCGGTGGCGATTACCGCGTCGGGGTCGTCCGGCCACAGCTCGTCGCCGGCGATCTGCTCCCGGATGAAGCGGTCGTAGGGCTTGTCGGCGTTGAAGCTCCGGATGACGTAGTCGCGGTAGCGCCACGCGAACGGCTTGGGGCCGTCGCGCTCGTAGCCGTTGGTCTCGGCGAAGCGGACCACGTCGAGCCAGTGCCGGCCCCACTTCTCGCCGTAGTGCGGGCTGGCGAGCAGCTTGTCGATCAGTCGCTCGTAGGCGTCCGGGGACTGGTCCGCCACGAACTCATTGACCTGTTCCGGCGTCGGCGGCAGGCCGGTCAGGTCGTAGTACGCCCGCCGGCAGAGGGCCGTCCTGTCCGCGGCCGCGACCGGCTTGAGTCCCTTCGCTTCGAGCTTCGCCAGGATGAAGGCGTCGATGGGCGTCTTCACCCAGCCCTGTTCCTTGACGCCCGGCACGGCCGGCCGCTTGACCGGTTGGTACGCCCAGTAGTTCTTGTCGGGTCCGCCGGCGTGCTTCTGTTCCTGGACCGCGCCGTCGTCGCCGGGGGTCCAGGGCAGGCCGTCCTTGACCCACCTCGTCAGCACCGCGATCGGCTCGGCCGGCAGCTTGCCGGCCGGCGGCATCCGGTAGTCCTCGTCCTTGTAGTGGACCGCCTTGAGCAGGAGGCTGGCGTCGGGCTGCTTGAGGTCCACCGCCGGGCCGGTGTCGCCGCCGGTCAAGAGGCCCGCACGGCGGGTCAGGTCGAGGCCGCCACGGATTTTCTTGGAGTCGTCGCCGTGGCACTTCAGGCAGTGGGCCTTGAGGACCGGCTTCACTTGCTTGTCGTAGAACGCGACCTGTTCGGCGGTGAACGCCGGCGGGTCGGCGGCCGGGGAAACAGCGGCCACGGCGAGCAGGACGACGGCCGGCAGCAGCCGGGCGGGGACGAGTCGCATCAGTGGCCCCTCGAACGTCTGGCGCGCCGCCGTTGGGCTACGGCGGGGAGGGCGGCGGGTGGGTCGTGGACGGTCGCATTTTAATCCTAGCAGACGGCCCGCCGCCATGCGACGACCTACTTGGTAGTGTCTCAGTTTGAAGTTCAGTCACTTTTCCGGCGGATTCCACGCGGCGATGTCGGTTAACTCCCAATCGGCAAGGGCGCTCGACCGCCGCATGCGTACCCTGACCTCCCGCCCCCGTTCGTCTCCCGGCGGCAGCGCGAATACCACCTCCACCTCGCAGCCGCCGAAGGAGTCTGGCTCGGTAACGAATTCGCCGCCAGTCCCGCTACCGCTGACATCGTAGCCGTGGGACTCCGCGTGCTTCCGGGCGATCACTCCGGCTTCCCGCGGCGGCAAGTCGTTGAACGTGACGAATACCAACCAGAGGCATACGCAGAGTGCGAATGCAACGGCTAGGAACCCCAGCAACGTCTTGATCCGGCCTCGCATGATTCACCCCGCCTGGTCGCCTCCGCGACGACCCGGACCGCGAGTTAGTCCAGGTCTTGAGGGAGGCAAGGTCAGCCGGTTTCAGACTGGGACTCTTCCAACTACTCCGCCGCAGCACGCATCAGCCGGTCGCGGACAGCGCGCCATTCGTCGGCGTCCGGCGGAAGCGCAACGATGATTCGGTCGTACCCGCCCGCGTCCAGCGAGTGCAGATCCGCGTACAGCCGGGCCGACACTTCCGTCGGCGAGCCGGTGAGCTTGAACCTCGCCACGCGCAGCCCAGCCGTCTCGTAGACCTGGGCCAGGGCATCCGCCTCGTCCTCGGATTCGGCCAACTCCAACCGGGTCCGCGGGGCGTAGTGCCGGGCCAGCATCCCCGGCGATGGTAGCGGTCCGGCCCCGGCACGCGCCGCGATCTCCACATTGCCGACCACCGCTTCGAGTTGCCCCACCGTGATCGGCCCCGGCCGCAGGAGTCGGACCGTCGGCCGCGTCACGTCCACGACGGTCGATTCGATCCCGCCGGAACAGGGGCCGCCGTCGAGGATCAGGTCCAGTCCCTCGACCGTGACGTGCTCGGCCCGCGTCGGGGACAACTCGCCGGAGTGGTTGGCGCTCGGGGCCGCGATCGGCACCCCGGCGGCCTGGATGAGTGCCCGGGCGATCGGATGGACCGGGCAACGCACGGCCACCGTCACGCCGCCGGCCGTCACCCGCTCGGACACGGCCTCGGACCGCGGCACCACCAGCGTCAGCGGTCCGGGCCAGAACGCGGCGGCCAGCTTCCCGGCCGCCTCCGGCCACCCGTCCGCGACGCGCCGGGCCTGGGCCTCGTCCGCGACGTGGACGATCAGGGG
>Ga0247829_10000676_pt1 | contig 13884 bp, 14 predicted proteins | sample 12C_Control_Day4_FD_207765 | JGI IMG/M metagenome (GOLD analysis project Ga0247829, IMG submission 207765) | Soil microbial communities from agricultural site in Penn Yan, New York, United States - 12C_Control_Day4 | ecosystem: Environmental > Terrestrial > Soil > Agricultural land | place... | reverse complement strand
CGGCGGATCGAAGGAAGATGGGAGATCTCGTCGCGCCGCTCTGGATGCGGGCGCTCGCGTGGCCGGTCGCCGTCCTGATCGCGCTGCTGAACGCCTGGCTGCTCTGGCAGACCTTCACCGGATGATCGAGTCATAACGTCAGGAAAGCCCGAGATGTACCAGAAGATTCTCGTCGCGATCGAACATTCGGCTGCCGACCGCGCCGTCCTGTCGCACGTCGAAGGGCTCGCGCGGCTGACGGGCGCGCAGCTGTTGCTGGTACACGTGGCGGACGGCTGGGTGGCGCGGAACTTCGACGAGCTGCAACTTCGCGAATCGGAGGAGATGAAGCAGGACGTCGCCTATCTGGAGAAGCTCTGCGACGAGTTGACGGCGCGCGGCTTCCAGACGCATGCGCGGCTGGCCATGGGTGATCCCGCGACCGAGCTGGTCAAGGTAGCCGGCGACGAGCAGGTGGACCTGATCGCCATGTCCACGCACGGCCATCGCTTCATCAACGACATCCTGCGCGGCGCAACCGCCGATCGGCTCCGGCACCGTACCGAGGTACCGGTGCTCATGATCAGGGCGCGCTGACCGACGCCGCCGCCCGCCGGGCGCGCTGCATCAGCCGGATAGAATGAATGCGCTGATGTCGATGCGTGACACGTTGCGCTCGCGGGTGCACTTCCTCTGGCTCGTGGCGCTGGTCACACTGGCTGTCGGTCTTCGCCTCGGCTATCTGTACTGGCAGATGAATGCGCCCGGGTTCCAGTGGTCCGACCCCGACGGATATCTGCGACAGGCCGCCGCACTCACGCGGAGCGGCGACTGGCGCTGGACGTTGAAGGCGATTCAATACGACTGGGGCGGGCACACGTGGCTCCTGCCCCCCGGTTATCCGGTCTTTCTGTCGTTCTTCGTCCGTGCCGACTCGCCTGACCCGCTCGCCGCCGCCGTCGCACAGGCGGTACTCGGGGGCCTGGCCAGTGCTGCGATGTACGTGTACGGCCGGTCGCTGCACACACCTCGGACCGGATTGATTGCGGCGTTTGTGTGGGCAATCTGGTTTCCGGCGGTCGCAGGCCGCGAAACGTTCGTGCAGGAGCAACTGTACGTTCCGCTGCTGTGGGCGGCGCTCGCGGCATTGGCCTATTGCATTTCGACATCCCCGCCCTCGCGATGGCTGTTCGTCACAGGCCTGCTCCTCGGAATCTGCGCGCTGATCCGCGCGATGCCACTGTTCTTTCTCGTGATCCTGCTCCCGCTCCTCGTTTTGTTCTGGAGGAGAGAGAAGGACGGCGCACGCCGGACAGCAGCGTTCCTCGGCGGCTTCGCGCTCGTCACCGCCACCTATATCGCCTGGCTGAGCGTCACCGTCGGCCATCTCGTGCTCATCGACGATCACATGATGATCATCCAGACCGACACGGCCGACCGTCGGTCGGTGCCGAGCGCGATGGCAATCGCTCTCGGTGGATTCGTTCAGGGAGTGGGCTACAAAGCAGAATTGGTCGAGGGTCTGTTCAAGGTATATGGACCAAGTTGGCTGTACCACTATGGGGGTGCGGTTCGCGCGGAGCATGCACCCCTCATGGGACTTGTCGTGCACCTCAGTTTCGACACGCTGTTCGTCGCCGTTGCGCTCCTGGCGCCAGTTGGATTGGCTGTAGCAAGGCAGCGTCAGGTCAGCGCCCTGGCGGTCGGCTGGATCGTTTTCGGGATCGTTGCTTCAGCGGCCGCGGGGTTCACGGGATTACGCTACCGCGCACCGCTCGAAGGCCTGCTGATTTGCGGCGCGGCAGCGCTGATTGCCGGTGACGTGCGGCGGCCCTCATGGACGAGTGGAGGCATTGCTGTCGCTGTTTCTCTGGTGATGGGCGCGATCACTCTTCCCGCATACATCGACTCCTGGAGCGCTCCGGTTCCGTACGGGTTACGTGGCTGGACGGAGGGGACCGGCATCCCGCAGACGTCCGCTCGTGGAGCCGTCGGATTCTACGCACCTGCGCGGCGCGGCGCGATCGATGTGGAGATCGAGGCGATGGCCGGCACGCTCCCTGCCGACCTGCTGGTGAAAGTCGAAGGCGTCCCCATGGAGCAGTTCCAGCTTGCACCGGGCGGGCACAAATCCGTGCGCATCGCTGTCGGCAATCGCCTGATCGCCTTCGTCGAGATCGTGCCGCAGAGTGGCGAACCTGCTTACTACATACGCACGCGCCGCTGACCGCTGCCGACGACGAGCCGAACCGCATCTCCGCACTTGATCGATCCCTCGCGCACCACGTCCGCGTCCAACGCAAGTTTTCCGCCGAAGCGCCGGCCGATATCGCGCAACACGTCATGATCCCGTTCGAGCGTGTCGGGATCGACAATCGTCATCGCGCAGCGGCCGCGCAACGCATCGAGGCGGATGATCGCATCACCGACGTGCAGCTCGGCCTCCGGCCAGTTCACTTCGTCCATGCCCGCAACGCCGCCGATGAGGATGTTCGGGCGCAGGCGGCGCACATCGCGTCCGAACACCGCCACCGCGCCATCGGTGGCGACCAGCAACGGGAGAATGTCGAAACGTTCCGGTGCGTCTGACGCCTCGAGCCAGGCATCGTCTCCGGCGGCGGCCTTGACGAGCGCGAGCGCGCCGGCTCCGTCCCACGGCAGCCCGTTGATCAGCGGACGTCCGTCCACGCCCAGCGTGCCTCGCAATCCGAGAAGCCGGTAATGCCGGCGCGAGGTGCGCACGCCTTCCGGCCCATAGACCTGCACGAGGCGGTCGCCGGGGATGCCGTCCCTGCTGATCACCGCATGGGACAATGGCTCACCGGCGAGCGATTTCACCGGATATCGCCACAAACCCTTTATCCTCAGCATGGTTTTGTTGCCGCCACATCTCTTTGATGTCGAACGGAGCGACGGTGTGACACGGGTCCCGGTCGAATCAAATGTCACACGGCAACCGCTCGCGGCATCCAACCGTCAGACCCGGCGCTCCCAGCGGGCGGCGACGCAGGTGGGACGATCCGGGCGAGAGGAGCTTACGATGGCAGAACAGCAGAACCCACGGCTCAAGCGCATCGCGTGTGGCGATGTCGTGCCCGGCTGCGACTTCACAGCGAGCGCAGCAACTGAAGAGGACCTCCTGAAACAGGTCGCCGCGCACGCGGCGCAGAAACATGGCGTCACCGAGATCACGCCGGAGCTCGCCGCCAAAGTGAAAGCGGCAGTCACAACCTAGCGTCAGCGGCTCCTGGGCATGGTCGTCCCCACGGTCGAACCGAGCGATGAAGCGCTCGCGGCGCGAGCTGCGGCGGGCGACGATCGTGCCTTCGAGCAGATCGTGGAACGGCACGAAGGGCGGATCTTCCGCCTGGCATGCCGTCTCACGAGCGACACCGATGCGCCTGACGTGTTGCAGGAGACGTTTCTGCAGGTGCACCGTCATCTGTCGTCATTCCGCCACGAGTCGCAGTTCGGGACGTGGCTGTACCGCATCGCGACAAATGCCGCCCTCATGCACCGGCGCGCACGTGCGCGCCGTGCGGCGGAGCCCCTCGATGCGTTCCTTCCGCGCTTCGACGCGCAGGGCGGCCACGCTGCGACGCCGGCGGAACTGCAGCTCCCGGCCCGTGCCGACGAGCTCCTCGATCAGCAGGCGCTCGCCGCCAGGGCGCGAGAGGCTATCCAGCGGTTGCCCGAGTCGTATCGGGACCCGTTCGTGCTGCGTGATCTCGAGGAGATGTCAACGGCCGATGTCGCGCACGCGCTCAGTCTCGAACCAGCGACCGTGCGCCAGCGCGTCCACCGTGCGCGGTTGATGCTGCGCGGATACCTGAGCGACCTCGTCGGGGTGAAACCATGAGTGAGATCGCCTGTGTGTCAGGCGTCGACCTGCTGATGGACTATCTGGAAGGTGCGCTCGCCGCCGACGTGCGCGCGGCACTCGATGCGCACGTTGCCGGGTGCGAGCGGTGTGTCGCGTTCATCGAGTCCTACCGCGCCACCCCGCGCATCCTCAAGCAAGTGACCGCCGCCTCGCTACCCGCCGACGTTCAGCAATCGCTGCGAACATTCCTGCGGTCACAAGGCCTCGTGCCCCCTGGTGATTGGTGAGACACACCCCTGACTAGCGGCGCTCGAAGACCACTCTGCCGCCAACGAGCGTCATCTCGCACTTGAGGTCCTTCAATTGCGCGGTCGGCGCCGTGTACATGTTCCGGTCCCAGACGGCGATATCCGCCTGCTTTCCAGCTTCGATAGAGCCGATTTCATGCTCGAGAAACAGTTGGCGCGCGGCCCATACGGTGTACGACTTCAATGCCGCTCTGATATCGATGGATTCAGCGGAACCGAACGGGGTCTTTCCATACGTCGCCGCCTGCGTTTCGCGCGCGACAGATGCCCAGAGACCATAGCGCGCCGGGTAGGGCGTCACGCTGTAATCGGAGCCGCCGCCCCAGATGATTCCCTGTTCGACATACGACGCAAACGGCTCGAGCCGCAGGTTCCGCTGCGCGCCGAAGTTACCGGCGTAGGTGTCGCCGATCCACCAGAGGAACGGCGCCTGCGCTTCCGGGTAGCCGGCGTCGTAGGTCTTCTGAAGCGACGCCATCACCTGAAGGGCGTGAGCCGTCGGCACGTTCGCGTGGATGATCGAGTGCCTGAGCCCTCGCCTCGGGTGCGCCTTCAACGCCGCGGCGTAGGTATCGACGACGAAATCGATGCCGCGATCGCCGACGGCATGCGCGCCGATGTGGATGCCGGCTTCGGTGAGGATGTTCACCTGCTGTTTGAACACCTCGGGATATGCCTCCCCGTTCGCGGGGTATCCCTTGTTGCCCCTATCGGTACCGGTGAGATCCTTGTTCCAGTCGTCGTACATCCACGCGGTGCGTGCGCCGCCGCTGCCGTCGATGTAGAGCTTCACGCCCGCCGACACCAGCCTGCCACCACCCAGCGTTGCCGGGAGCCGAGGCGCCTTCTCGACCGACGCCATCGCCTGCCGTGCGGATTCGATCGTGCTTCCCCCGCGCCAGAGCACGGCGACGCGCACGTTCAGCTTGCCCTCGTCCAGCAGCTGCCTGTAGAGATCCCACTTCGCCTGCGCGACGTTCAGGTCCTTCGCGCCCGTCATCCCTTCCCGATTGAAGCCATCGATGATGCGGAGCACGTCCTCGCGCATGTTGCCGCGTCCACCACCACCGCCACCGCGCGCGATGAGGCTGGTCGCCCGTTCTTTCATGACGCCAGTCGGGTTGCCGTCGCCGTCTCGATCGATCGTGCCACCGGGCGGATCCTTGGTTTCGCGCGTCACACCCGACAGCTTCAGCGCGAGCGAGTTCGCCACGCCGTAGTGGCCAGTCGTGTGCGTCAGGTAGACGGGATGATCGGGCGCCGCCTTGTCGAGATCGGCCGCCATGATGTAGCGGCGTTCCTTCAGCTTCCCTTCGTCCCATCCGCCGCCGCGCACCCACGTGCCGGCCGGCAGCGCCGCGGCGCGCGCGCGCACCTTCGCGATCACGTCGTCCATGCTGCGCGCATCGCCCAGGTCGAGCGCGTCGGCTGGTTCCGAGAAGTGCACGTGCGTGTCGATCAGCCCGGGCGTCGCCGTGCGGCCGGCGAGATCGATGACGCGCGTGGACGCGGCGACATGCTTCCGCGCGTCCGCGTTGCTGCCGACGAACGTGATGCGCCCATCCTTGATCGCGACCGCCTGCGCGATGGTGTCGCGCGGATCCACCGTGATGATCGTGCCGTTCAGCAGAACGAGGTCGGCCGGCGGCGACTGGTCGTTGAGAGCCGCCACGGCAAGAAAGAGGCCGAGCACGATCGTACGAACGCTGAGCATGGCGAACGATACAACGGGACGGCCGCACCCGCAGCTGATCGGTGTGGGCGTCCCCGGGACTGCGGCGCGGGCGTCCTCCGGGCTTCTGTTTACAGCAGACCCACGGCTTCCCACTTGACAAACGGCGCCATAGTACTAAATAAATAGTAATCAATGCGGCCGCGCCACAGCACGCTCACCCCACACGAGCTCGCCATCATGAAGGTGATCTGGCGCCTCAAGAAGGCGACCGTTCGCGATGTCTACGAAACGCTGCGGGAGCAGCGGCCCATCGCCTACACGACGATCATGACGATGATGAACGTGCTCGAGGAGAAGGGATTTCTCGCCAAGATGCGCGCCGAACGCGCGTATGTCTACCGGCCGACACGATCGCAGCAGCAAGTCGTCCGGCAGATGGTCGCCGACTTCGTGGATCGCGTGTTCGACGGCGCCGCCTCGTCTCTGTTCGTGCACCTGGCGAAGGACAACCGGCTCTCGAAGGACGAACGGCGGACCATACGCCGGATGATCGAGGAGATGGACGAATGACCAACGATCATTTGATCAACCTCGGTGCGTGGAGCGTGCAGGCGGGCGTGCTGACGGTGACGGCGATGCTGCTCGATCGTTTGCTGCGTGTCGACGCACCGGTCGCCCGCTACGCGTTGTGGCGGCTGGTGCTGCTGGCCTGCCTGGCGTTGCCCCTCATCCAACCGTGGCACACGCAGGAAGTTACCGCCGCGCCTGTGCTGATCGACGCGAGCGGCACAGCGGCGGGCACCTCGGCCATCGTCATGTCCCCTTCCGTTGCAGCGCCGCCGGCGCGAACAGTCGCCGTGCACTGGCCGGCGGTGGTGACGATCGTTCTCGTGATCGGGATGGTGCTGCGCTTCGTGTGGCTTGCGGCTGGACTGGTGCGCCTCCGGCGGATCCGCCACCAGGGCGTACCTGCTGAAGATGCCGGATCGGAGGCGCTGCACGCGTTGCTCGATGCCGCCGCCGACGTGCGCTACGTCACCTCGTTGCGCCAGCCGGTCACCTTCGGCATTCGACATTCCGTGGTGCTGCTGCCCGCCTCGCTGCGTGCAATGCCTCTGGGTGTGCAGCGGGCCGTGCTCGTACATGAGCTCTGGCACGTCAGACGACGCGACTGGCTGTGGAATCTTTCCGAGGAGGTCCTGCGTTCGATCTTCTGGTTCCACCCGGCGATCTGGCATGTCATCTCGCGCGTGCAGTGCGCGCGCGAGGAGGTCGTCGACGAGCTTTCTGTGCTGTCGACCAATGCACGGCGCACGTATCTCGAGGCGCTGCTCGCCTTTGCGGAGGAACCCGCCGTCTATCCGGCCGCGCCCTTCATCCGGCGCCGGCAGCTGTTCAATCGCATGATGCTCATTTCGAAGGAGGCTGTGATGTCATCGAGAAGGATCGTTGCGTCGAGCGTCGTGATGGCCGGCGCGCTCGTCATCACGGGATGGTACGGCGTACTGGCGTTCCCGCTCCGATCGCTCAGTGTGGCCTCACCGCGCGCAGAGGCACGCGAGGTTCAGGCGCAGCAGCCGCGTGATCCGCGCGCCGACACGCCGCGACCGGCAACCGCCCGCGAACAGGAGTTCAAAACGGCGACAGCTGCCGATCCGGCGAACGTCAGCAACTGGCTGGCGCTGGCCAAGCTGCAGGAAGAGCGAGGCGCCCTGACGGAGGCGGAAGCGACATATCAGGCCGCACTCGCCGCGACATCGGGCGAGCGCAAAGTGCTGATGTCGCTGGCCGGCTTCTTCACGCGCGCGGGACAGTTCGACAAGGCGGTAGCAGCGCTCGAGGATGCTGCGGCGCGCAACCCGACGGACCCCTCCGGTCATCAGCTCGTCGCCGTCTATTATTGGGAGAAAGCGCAGAAGGACACGTCGCTCACGCCCGCGGACAAGCTGATGTACCTCGAGGCCGGCATCGGCGCGACGGATCGCGCGATCGCGCAGCGGCCCGATTACGTCGAGGCGCTGACCTACAAGAACATCCTGCTGCGAATGAAGGCGAACATCGAAACAGACGCCACCCGCCGGCAGGCGCTGATCACCGAGGCTGACGCTCTTCGTGCCCGCGCGATCGAACTGTCGAAACAACGGACCGCGGCCAACGCGTCATCGGATCCATCGGCACCGCCTCCGCCGCCTCCACCGCCGCCACCCCCGCTGCCAGGCGACTACTACCAGATCGACGGTCAGCAGGCGGTGCGGATTGGCGGTGCAATCGCGCCGCCGAAGAAGATCCGCGACGTGCGTCCTGTGTATCCCGAGGAAGCCAGGGCTGCCGGGGTGAGCGGCATGGTTGTCGTCGAGATCGTCGTCGATGCGCAGGGAGACGTCCGCTCCGCGCGCGTGCTCCGCTCAATCCCGCAGCTCGACGAGGCCGCGGTGGGAGCCGTTAAACAATGGAAGTTCGTGCCTACCGTTCAGGAGGGCGTCGCCGTGCCGGTGGTGATGACGGTGACCGTGAACTTCATGGGCTGATGGTTTACCGGCGCGATCACACGGCGGCAGGCGTCGGTCGCCGTGTATCGCCCCGCATCGGCTGTCTGTGCCAGTACGTGAGCGATCGCCACACCCATTCCGCAGGACCGAAACGATAACGCGCCAGCCACCACGGGCTGACCGCAAGCTGGAACAGCCAGATCGCCGCGCAGACGAGCAGCTGCCCGGCGTAATCGGCACGGCCGACGAAGTCGAATCCCCAGCCCAGAAAGATGATCGAGGCGATCGTGCTCTGGAGCAGGTAATTCGACAAGGCCATCTGCCCCACTGAAGCGAGACGGCCGCGCAGCGATCGTACAAGGTCGTACTCGAGCAGCAGAAGCAAGGCGGCCGCATACCCGACGGAGGCGAACACCGCACCCACATAGTTCCAGATATCGGGAATGGTGCGCTCAGGCATCGCGTATCGAACGCGTTCGAGCTCGACGACTCCCCATCCCGCGAGCGTCAGCCCCAGAGGAATGCAGACGACGGCAGCTCGCGCGTACGTCGCCGCGGATCGGCGTCCATCCAGAAAGCCCCATTTGAGGAGTGCCATCCCGAGGAGCATCATCCCCCCGCACCGCCACAAGAAAAAGAACAGGAAGTAGATCGACTGGATCATGAACGTGCCCGGCGCCCGTTCGGTCACGACCTCGAGATATCCCCCGTGCATTGCCCCGACTGCCTCCTGCACCTGCGCCGGGGTCGGCATATACATCTCGAGTTCGGCGTTGCGAGTGTCCTCGGGCGTGGAGTCCCACGTGAGACCGTGCATCACGCTGAGCGCGGCGCCGATGGCCAGCATCAGCACTGCGGCTGTCGCGAGGGCCCACGCTGGCAGCCGTCGCGCCCACCATACGAACAGGATGCCGCAGAGCGCGTATGGGACGAGGATGTCGCCGTCCCAGATCAGATACGCATGCACCAGGCCGATGAGCAGCAGCCAGAACATCCGGCGGAACCACAGACCGCGCGGCGGCTTCCCGGTCGTCGTCCCCTTCCCCGCATAGAGGAGCACGCCGCCACCGAAGAGCATCGAGAAGAGTCCCATCATCTTCAGGTCGAAAACGACACTGGTGAAGATATAGGCAGCCCGGTTCCAGCCCGTGTAGTCGAACATCGCGTACGGATACATGTACGCAGCAAAGGGAGCGGCCATCGCGCGGATGTTCATGGCCAGAATGCCGAGCAGCGCGAAACCGCGCAGGACGTCGAGCGATTCGAGACGCTCGCTGGACGAAACCGGTGACGGTCGCGCCATGGACGGGGAGTCTACACCGGGCCGCGCTTCATCGGAGTCACTTCGCGACGTCGCTATCCACAAGATTGAACGAGTTTGACGACGCCATCGTAAGATAGTCACATAGTGACTTAAATGACCGCTTCCAGACTTTCACCTCAGCCGCTCGCGGAGTTCGAGCTTCTCGTTCTGCTCGCGGCACTGCGACTCGGACCAGACGGGGCGTACACCGTCTCGATCGCCGATCACATTCAACAGCGCACGGGACGATCGGTGCGGCGCGCGAACGTGTACACGACGCTTCAACGCCTCGAGGCCAAGCGGCTGATTTCGACGCATCTGGGCGATCCGCGGCCCGAACGAGGCGGCAAGGCACGCCGGCTGGTCAATGTGCGGCCGGCGGGAGTGGCCGCGGTTCGCGCCACCACCGGCGCGATCAGCGCCATGGTTGGGGAGCTGCGCGGGGTGCTCGGAGAGACCGAATGACGAGCGCTCCGTGGTGGGCGGCGCTTCTCGTGCGTTCGCTCGCTCCGCGCGATCACGTCGACGATGTGCTCGGCGACCTCGAAGAGGCACATCGAAGCCGCGCCGGGCGTCACGGCACGATCGCCGCGCGCGCGTTGACCACACTCGATGCAGTCGACATGGCCGCGGCCCTCATACGGTCGCGGTTCGATCGACTTCGAACGAATACAGGGAACAGCATGATTCAGGACTACAAGCTTGGTTTACGAATGCTCGTAAAGTACCCGGGACTGACGATTGCGGGCGGCCTCGCGCTCGCAATCGCCATCGGGATCGGCGCCGGTTGGTACGACCTCTCGCGGGATCTTCTACATCCGAAGCTTCCGCTTCCGAATGCCGATCGCATCGTCGAAATCGAAATGCGCGATGCCGCGGCGAGCGGCGACGAGCGCAGGCTGCTGCACGATTTCATCGAGTGGCGCCGTGAGATCCGGACCGTTGAGGCGCTCGGGGCCTACCGGACGGTCGAACGGAACCTTGGGCTCGGCGACGCACGACCGGAACCTGTCACTGCCGCCGAGATCACCGCGTCCGCGTTCCGCCTCGCAGCGGTTCCGCCGCTCCTCGGTCGAACGCTGCTCGATTCCGATGAACAGCCAGGCGCGCCGCCGGTGGTCGTGCTGGGCTACACAGTGTGGCAGCAACGGTTCGGCGGGCGCTCTGACATCGACGGACAAACCGTTCGATTGGGGCGGACCACGACGACCGTTGTCGGCGTCATGCCCGAAGGGTTCGCTTTCCCGGTAAATCATCGGTTGTGGGTGCCGCTTCAGCTCCGTGCCTCCGGCTACCAGCCGCTCGAAGGACCGCCCATTCGAATCTTCGGACGCATCGCGCCGGGATCCACGCAAGCCCAGGCCAACGCGGAGCTCGTGACGATCGTCGACCGTGCCCGCGCCGCCTCGCCGAAGACATACGAACACCTCCGCCCGCGTGTGCTCGCATACGGAGGTGAATCTCCGGGCGATCGATCGTGGTTCGAGCTCATGTTGACTCACCTGCCGGTCGTGCTCGTGCTGATCATCGCGTGCGCCAATGTGGGCACGCTGATCTACGCGCGAACGGCCACACGCGACGCCGAGATCGCGATCCGCTACTCGCTCGGCGCCAGTCGCGGTCGCATCGTCGGCCAGCTTTTCATCGAAGCGCTCGTGCTGTCTTCAGTCGCAGCGATCGCCGGGCTCACGTTCGCGGACTGGGCATTGAAGCGCGGCATGGATGCCTACTTCTCGGGCCAGCCTGGCGGCCCGCCGTTCTGGATCAACCCGGGGCTGAAGCTCACGACGATGCTCTATGCAGCCGCCCTGACGGTGATCGGCGGCGCGATCCTGGGTGTTCTTCCGGCGATCAAAGCGACCCGGTCGCATCCGCACGGGCAGCTCAGAAATCTCGGCTCGGGAGGATCCACCCTCCGCTTCGGCTGGATCTGGACCACGGTGATGATCGGCCAGGTCGCGCTGACGCTGATCCTTCTGCCGCCGGCCATGGGCATCACGCAGGAGTCGTTGCGCGACAGGGCCATCCGCGGGCGCTTCCCTGCCGGTGAGTACCTCGTCGTGCAGATCGAGCTGGATCGTGAAGGAGTCATAGACGAGTCCGACGCAGAGTTCGCCGCGCGCCTCGATCGAACCTATCGAGAGTTCGCGCGACAACTGCAGCGGCAGCCGGAGGTGGTCGCTGTCACGTTCGCCGACCGCCTGCCGGGTATGGGGCCGTCGGTGCGCGAAGCCCAGGTGGAGCCCGCGCCGGGAGCCGAGCCTGTCAATGTGGCGAACATGTGGACCGCGGCGGTCGGTCCGCAGTTCTTCGAGACGTTCGGCGTGCCGCTCGTCGCAGGGCGCGATTTCAACGACACCGATCGCGGCACCGCCGCACGCACCGTCCTCGTGAATGAAGCGTTCGCACGACGCTACATGAACGGGGCGAGCCCTGTTGGACGGCGCGTCAGATACACCGCTGCGAACGCGTCGAATGCGGAGCCGTGGTTCGAGATCGTCGGGGTGGTGCGTGACGTCGGCATGACGCCGACCGACCTGGGCGAGGCCCCGTACGTCTTTCAACCAGCCGCACCTGCGACCGTGCGCCCTCTCGTCATGGGCGTGCGAGTCGCCGGCGGCCCCGAAATGTTCGCACCGCGCGTCCGCAGCATTGCGTCTCAGCTCGATGCCGGCCTGCGGCTCGACGAAGTGCGATCGCTGGACGATCTGGCGTGGAGAGTCGATCTGCCGCAGATGATCGCCGCCGCTGCGCTGGCGAGCATCGTTTCTCTGGGATTGTTCCTCTCGTCAGCCGGGATCTTCTCGCTGATGTCGGTGAGCGTCGCGCGCCGCACGCGCGAGATCGGGCTGCGCTCGGCGCTGGGCGCGAGCCGTCCTCGGCTCCTCGCGGGCATTTTCACTCGCGCCCTGGTCCTGGTCGGCAGCGGCGTGGCCGCAGGGAACGGCGTTCTCCTGCTGTTCATCGCGCTGACTGCGGAAGTGGATCTGTCCGATGTCGGCGGCGCCTTGATCGGCACGTCCGCGTTGATGCTCACGGTCGGACTGCTGGGGTGCGTCGAGCCGGCACGTCGCGCGCTGCGCATTCATCCAACGGACGCGCTCAGGGAATCCTGAACGACGGAGCTTACGCGATACGAAGGCCGAAGAACTCGGCAGCCTCGAGCAGGGCGGCATCTTCGAGCGTCAGCGCGCGGACGCTCTTCAGTGCGAGTGCTGATGCAGCCCGGTCGAAGACGGTGACGTTGACCCAGAGCGCTTCCCAGCGCGACCACCATCTGATTCCGGCTGCCTCGGCGTGGCGTCGATGCAGCGCGAGCGACTGCGGTTGCGTGATGCGCCGCTGCGCCGTTGCCACCATGGACGGGCGCAGGCGCTCGCGCCGGAGGACGGTCGGATCGTCGAGATCGATCAGCCTGGCGCCCGCATCCAGCTCGATGTCAGCGACCGCGAGCGGCAGGCCGCGGCGACGCAGCAGTGACGCCGTCAGGCGCTGCCCGCGGAATGCGGCGATCTGTTCGACGATGCACGAGACGGGTCGATCGGCGAGATACAGACAGCCGTAGACGTCGGGATTGTCGTGGCGTCCTTCGCCCTGGAACACACGAGGGAACCAGAGCGCGCCGTCCGCCGCGTCTGGCGCGGCGGTCCGGCTCCACGCGAAGCAGCGGTGCAGGATCACGCGAACGAGTCGGAGCGTTCCGCGCGGATCGCCTGAACCAGCTCCTCCGCGCGACCCGCGCGCACGAGATCGATCGGACGGCGGTCACCGAGACGGGGGTTGATACCGAACAGCCAGGCGAGGGCCGCTTCCCGCTCGTACAGCCGGAGAGCGCTCGACCACACGAGCTCGAGCAGATCGACTTTCTCCGCGTTCAACGGATCGATGCCGGCGCCCTGCAGCCACCGCGTTACTTGCGAACGGCTCACGCCGAGCATGTCGGCCAGCTGCGCCGCGGAACGGAAGTCCGCCCGCAGCGCCTGGACCTTTCTGGCGGTCGCAACAGGCATGTACCGACGATAACCTACACGGCCGACCAGCGCAACACTTTTTGTTGCGCCGCGCCCCGTTCATCAGAGTGCTCGCGGTGGCGTTGGCGTCGATGAAGGGGCAATCCCCGTGCGCCGAGCTCATCGAGCGTTCGGGACCTGCGCGCCTGACCTCGTAGCGGACCGCGTCTTCTTCACGAGGTCATCGAAGTCGGGCATGTACGTCTTCAGACCGTGGCTTGGCGTGTTCTTCGAGTAGCCTGCGACGAGCTGCGCGTTGTATCTGGCGGGATAGAAATCGAAGGGATCGCCTGGATC
>Ga0247829_10000674_pt1 | contig 13892 bp, 11 predicted proteins | sample 12C_Control_Day4_FD_207765 | JGI IMG/M metagenome (GOLD analysis project Ga0247829, IMG submission 207765) | Soil microbial communities from agricultural site in Penn Yan, New York, United States - 12C_Control_Day4 | ecosystem: Environmental > Terrestrial > Soil > Agricultural land | place... | reverse complement strand
GCGCTTTTCCAGGCGGTCGGGGTGCCCGCGCCGTACGTGGCCGGAGCCGCTCTCACCCTCGTCGCGCTGGGGCTCCTCACGCGGGCCCAGTCGTCCCTGGCGGTAGCCTCGTCGGCTTGACGGGTCCGCCCAGTGGCCCGGGTGGGCGACGAGACTTCCCGATGGTGCAGACGGTCCCATCCCCGGCAGAAGCGCACACCGCGCCGGCCGCCGCGCCCGCCCCGCCGGGCGCGATGGGCTACCAGCCGTCCCTCGACGGCATCCGCGCCATCGCCGTGCTGGCGGTGCTCCTCTACCACGCCGATCTGCGTTGGATCCCGGGCGGCTTCCTCGGTGTCGACGTCTTCTTCGTCGTCAGCGGCTACCTCATCACGTCCCTCCTCCTCGAGGAGCGCCGGGGCACGATGACGACGGACCTCAAGCGGTTCTGGCTCCGGCGGGCCAGGCGCCTCCTGCCGGCGCTGGTCACGATGCTGATCGTGACCTGCGCGTACGCGGCAGCGTTCGTGCCCGACGCCCTCTACCGGCTGCGCACTGACGTGGTCGCCGCCGCCACCTACTCGACCAACTGGTGGTTGATCGCCAGCAACCAGAGCTACTTCGAGGCGCTCGGCCGCCCGCCGCTGTTGCGGCACCTGTGGTCGCTGGCCGTCGAGGAGCAGTGGTACCTGCTGTGGCCGCTCGTGTTCGTGGTGGCGGTGGGCCTCGTGCGGGGACGGGTCGAGCGTCTGGTGGTGCCGGTGCTGCTCGCCGCGCTGGCGTCGACCGTGTGGATGGCCGTGGTCTTCGACCCCGGCGCCGACGCCTCCCGCGCCTACTTCGGCACGGACACCCGCATCTCGGGCCTGCTCATCGGCGCGGCGACGGCGATGGTGTGGACGCCGTGGCGGTGGCCGCAGGCCGGCCGCTGGCGCCTGCCCGGCCTCGACGCCGCCGGCTGGTCGTCACTGGTGCTGCTCGTGTTCGTGATGCTGCGCTGGGGCGAGGACGGCACCTACCTCTACCGCGGCGGGTTCCTCGTCGCGGCGCTCCTTTCGATCGCCGTCGTGGCGATCTCGGTCCATCCGGGCGCGGCGACGTTCCGTGCCGCCCTTTCGCTGCCATTCCTGCGCTGGCTCGGCTCGCGCAGCTACGGGCTGTACCTGTGGCACTGGCCGGTCTTCATGGTGACGCGCCAGCAGGACTACCCCTGGATGAACAGCTCCGTGCGGTTCTGGCTCAGGGTCGCCATCACGTTCGCGTTGACCGAGCTCAGCTTCCGGCTCGTCGAGCGGCCGGTCAGGGACGGCTCGGCGATGCGGTGGATCCGCGAGTGGCGGGCCGACCTCGACCTCCGCGCCCGCGCCCGCGGCTGGGTCACGGTGGGTGCGGTGGCGGCCCTCCTGACCGTCGGTGTGGTGGGGAGCCGTGTGGCCACCGCCGATCCCGTGGACCTGACGACCGGCGGAGCCGAGCAGGAGTTCGTCGCCCCGGTCGGTGGCGCGCTCGAAGAGGTGGCGCCCGTCGCCGCGGGCGCGGCCGCCAGCACGGCGCCCGCCGTCGGCACACTCCCGCCCAACCTCCCGCGCCGCGTCACGGTCGTCGGTGACTCGCAGGCCACCGCCCTGCTCAAGAACGCGCCCAAGGGTCTCGGGTCGACTCTCGACCTCGACGACGGGGCCCTCGACGGCTGCGGGCTCTACGACGAAGGGACCATCAGCACGGCGGCGAACTTCCGGCGGGTCTTCGGCAACTGCGAGGGCTGGCCGACCGAGTGGGCCGAAGCCGCCGCCGACGGTCAGGCCCAGATCACCCTCGTCGTGCTGGGCGCCTGGGACGTGTTCGATCTCGCCCGCGACGAGGGCCTGCTCCAGTTCGGCACGCCGGAGCACGACGCCTACGTGACCACTCAGCTGCAGCGGGGGATCGACGCGCTGGCCTATGCCGGCAGCAAGGTCGCGCTGCTGGAGATCCCGTGCTATGAGCCGGTCGACGGCGGCGGCCTCGTGGCGCTGCCGGAGCGGGGTGACGAGGACCGAACTGCCCACCTCAACGAGCTGTTCCGGCAGGTCGCCGCGGCCAACCCGGCCAGCACGACCTTCATCTCCGGCCCCACTGAGTGGTGTGAGGACGAGGCGATCGCGACCGACCTCGGCTACCGGTGGGACGGCGTGCACTACTACCGGCCGGGGGCCGGGCTGGTGTTCGAGAAGATCGCGCCCCAGCTCCTCGCCATCCAGATCTGAATCGTTCAGACCCGGACGGCGAAGAGCCATCGAGCGCTAGGCGGCAGCCCGGTGCGGGTTGAACCCGGTCCGATCGCGGCCGGCGGCTTCGGCGGTGGCCGTTGCCGAGGCGGCCTCGCCGGGCAGGTCCCGGGCGGTGGCCAGCTTGAAGGTGGCGAAGGCGATGGCGTCGGCGTTCTGCCGCAGCACCTCACGGTTGAAGTTGCCGATCGTGTCGCACTCCTGGTGGTAGCACGGGTCGAACGCCTCGCCCGCCTGGCCGCCGTAGAGGGCGGCCTGCTCGGGCGTCTTGGTGTCCTCGGCGCCGGTGAACAGACCGCCAGCCGGGATGCCCGCGAGGGCGAACGCCTGGTAGTCGCTTCGGCCGTCGAAGGCCGTGTCCTCGAAGGCCAGACCACGGTCCGAGTAGAACTTCTCGAAGAGCGCCTCGATCTCGGCCGAGCCCGGCGGCACCGGCACGAGGTCCTCGGGGAACTCGGACTGGTTGCCGTCGTAGATGAAGCGGGCGAAGTTCGGCGAGCCGACCATGTCGAAGTTCAGGTAGGCCTTGATCCGGTTGAGCTCCCGGGGTGCGTTGGCGGCGAGGTCGTTCACGTAGAAGTCGGAACCGACCAGGTTCGCCTCCTCGGCGCCCCACCAGGAGAAGCGCACGGTGTTGATCGGGTGCGAGTGGGCCATCTGGACGGCCAGCTCGAGGATCGCGGCGCTGCCGGTGCCGTTGTCGTTGATGCCCGGCCCGGCCGTCACGGAGTCCAGGTGGCCGCCGACCTGGATGACCCGCGCGCGCTTGCCAGGGAGGTCGGCGATCACGTTGGCCGTGCGTCGGATCTCACCGAACGTGTCGGTCTCGATATGCACGGTGGCCGGTCCGCCCGCCAGGTCCTCGCCGAGCGCGAAGGTCGTGCCGAGGACGGGGATCGTCACACCCGGCTCCCCCAGGGTCCCGAAGAGGAGCTCGGTGCGATCGGGAGTGCTGTTGCCCTCGTTGAAGATGATCGCCGCCGAGGCGCCAGCCGCCTCAGCGTTGACGGCCTTGTCCACGAAGCCGCACGTGCCGCGCTGGATGAGCGCCACGTTGCCTGCCGGGAACCCGGCGAAGTCCGACGCCTCGCATCCGCTCGTTGACCCACCGACGGGGGGCAGCAGCAGATCGACCGCAGTGATCGGAGCCACGACCTCCCCGCTGCCGGAGAACTCCATCGTGGCGAAGTCGGTGTCCGCGACGAACGTCCTTGCCGTCGGAGCGGTCTGCTCGAACACGGGCGGTGAGAGCTCCTCGAAGAAGGGGAAGTCGAACCGCTGCACGCTGGGGGAATAGCCGGCCTGGCGGAGCTTCTTGAGCACGTAGTCGACCGAGCGGTCGTACCCGGGCGTCCCGGACGCGCGGGTCCCGCCGGTGTTGTCGGCGATGCGCTGGAAGGCCTCCAGGTGGGACCGGACGCCGTTGACCGTCACGCACTCCAGGAGGTCCCGGAGCGTGTCGTTCGGACGGCTCTTGCAAGCGGCCGGTGCGTTCTCGGCGTTCTCGGTGGCCGTCGCCTGCGCTGACGCACTGCCGGGAACGAGCGCGACGATGAGACCGGCGAGCGCCGTGGCGGCGAGGACGGTGGTACGGGTTCTGCGTGGCACGAGGAATCCCCCTTCGATCGTGCGATTGGCTGGGGCAACGCTGCCCAGCCGGCCCGGACCGTAACCCTCGGGCGGGGTTGTGGCGAATGTTACTCACGGGTAACTTAGGGGCATGGCCGACTTCTCCCTCGAACTCAACGAGGACCAGCAGCAGATCCAGAAGTGGGTGCACGACTTCGCCGAGAACGTCGTGCGGCCCGCCGCCCACGAGTGGGACGAACGGGAAGAGTTCCCGTGGCCCATCGTGGAGGAGGCTGCCCGTAACGGTCTGTACGGGTTCGACTTCATGGCCAACGCCATGGGCGACCCGACCGGCCTGACGCTGCCGGTCGCCCTCGAGGAGCTGTTCTGGGGTGACGCCGGCATCGGCCTGGCCATCTTCGGCTCGGCCCTCGCGGCCGCCGGCATCTTCGGCATCGGAACGCCCGAGCAGTCCCTGGAGTGGGTGCCGCAGTGCTATGGCACGGCGGACGACGTCAAGCTCGGCGCCTTCTGCGTCTCCGAGCCCGACGCCGGTTCTGACGTCTCCTCGCTGCGGACGCGGGCCGTCTACGACGAGGCCAATGACGAGTGGGTCCTCAACGGCACGAAGGCGTGGATCACCAACGGTGGCATCGCCGACGTGCACGTCGTCGTGGCGGCGGTGGACCCTGCGCTCAGGGGCCGCGGCCAGGCCTCGTTCATCGTCCCGCCGGGCACGAAGGGCCTGTCGCAGGGACAGAAGTACAAGAAGCACGGCATCCGGGCCTCCCACACCGCGGAGGTCGTGTTGGAGGACGTGCGGGTGCCCGGCCGCTGCCTGCTCGGCGGCAAGGAGAAGCTGGACGCCAAGCTGGCCCGGGCCCGCGAGATGCAGAGCACGGGTGAGAAGCAGCCGGCGATGTCGACGTTCGAGGCCACCCGGCCCGCCGTCGGCGCGCAGGCGCTCGGCATCGCCCGCGCCGCCTACGAATACTCGCTCGAGTACGCCAAGGAACGCACGGCGTTCGGCAGGCCGATCATCATGAACCAGGCGGTTGCCTTCAAGTTGGCCGACATGGCCATGGAGATCGACGCCGCCCGCCTGCTGGTGTGGCGCGCCGCGTGGCTGGCCCGCAACGGCGGCTACCGCAACGCCGAGGGCTCCATGTCCAAGCTGAAGGCCGGCGAGGTCGCGGTCTGGGCGACCGAGCAGGCCATCCAGATCCTCGGTGGGTACGGCTATACGCGCGAGTACCCCGTCGAGCGTTGGCACCGGGACGCCAAGATCTACACGATCTTCGAAGGCACCTCGGAGATCCAGCGCCTGGTCATCAGCCGCGCCATCTCCGGCCTGCGCGTCGAATAGGGGCTGGGTCACGCGGCGAGCTCGGCTCGATGCGCCAGCGACCGCTGGCGGTGACGCGGAGGTTCTCGGCACAAGGCGATGGACGAGCTCGAGGTGGGAGCCAGCAGAGCAGTCCGGTGTTAGGACCGACCCACCTCACGCCCCGAGCGTGAACCGGACGTAGCAGTACTGGTCGAGCAGCCGGGCCAGGGTGGCGCCCGGCTGGCCGAGCTCGGCGGCCAGCCGCGGCTCGTCCCAGCCTGTGTCGCGCAACAGTTGCCGGGCCCAGTCCCGGCCGAGGCGCAGGTGGGCCATGAACGCGACCGCGTCCCGGCCGCCGTGGAGCCGTTCGGCGATCATCAGGTCCCACGGCATGACGGCCCGCGGCCGGAGTGCGTACAGGGCCTTGGCAGCGGCCGTCGGACCCATCGTGCGGTCGGTCCCCGCGACGGTACGAGCGATCGGAAGCGACCTCAGGTCCTCGAACGCGGCGCTCAGGCACGTGATCTGGTCGTCGCTGAGGTCGCTGAGCGACCCGGTGACGGTGGCCAGGTGGGCGCCCCGCCGACCCCACCAGACCGCGATCCCGGCGTCGAAGAGATCGGGCTCGCCCGGCCGGGCGTAGCGGATGCGGCAGCCCCAGGCATTGAGCCAGCGGTGGAGCACCCGCCGGCGCTCTACGAGTGAGAGGTCGATCTCACCGCCGTCCGCCGCGAGGCCTGCCTCACTGCCGTCGGCGCCGTAGGACGCCGCGAACTTCGAGACGCCGGCCCGCACCGCCTCCAGTGTGATCTCCCCATCTCGCAGCGCAGCCACGTACGCAGACTACGAACGGGGTCGAGCAGCGCCCGAGGTCCCGGCCATCGACTCGCCGTAGGGTGCGGACGATGGCAGATGGCACCGTCGCGCCGGCCGCCGCCTGGCGATCGGCCCGCGGCTACCTCGACACGGCGACCTACGGGCTGCCGCCGCTCGCAACAGTGGAGGCCGGCCACCGTGCCCTCGAGGAATGGGCTGACGGCTCGGGCCAGTGGCGGGTGTGGAACGACGCCGCGGACACGGCGAGGCGATCGTTCGCCGCGCTCGTCGGCGCGGCGCCTGGTCAGGTCGCGATCGGCCCGGCCGCGTCCACCTTCCTCGGACTGGTAGCCGCCAGCCTGCCCGACACCGCCGAAGTGGTCGTGGCCGAAGAGGACTTCACCGCGCTGCTGTTCCCGTTCCTCGCCCAGGCGTCGCGAGGCGTCACGATCCGCCCGGTACCGCTCGACACGCTGGCCGACGCCGTCACGGACCGGACGACGCTGGTGGCGTGGAGCGCCGTGCAGTCGTCCGACGGCCGCATCGCCGATATCGACGCCGTGCTTGCCGCGGCCGCCGCGGTCGGTGCTCTGACCGTCGTCGACGGCACGCAGGCACTCCCGTGGCTGCGCCTCCCCCTCGACCGCATCGACGCCACCGTGTGCTCGGCCTACAAGTGGCTGTGCTGCCCGCGGGGGACGGCCTTCATGGTCGTCTCGCCCGCGCTCCTGTCGATGTGCCGGCCGAGCGGAGCCAGCTGGTTCGCGGCGCCGGACGTGTACGGCGCGTTCTATGGTCCGCCGCTGCGCCTGGCCGAGGACGCCCGCCGCCTCGATCTCTCCCCGGCCTGGCACGCATGGGTGGGTGCGGCGGCTTCGCTCGAGGTGCTGGGCGAGACCGGCATCGATGCCATTCACGACCACGACGTGCGGCTGGCCGACGGGCTGCGCCAGAGGCTCGGCCTTGCGCCCGCGGGCTCGGCCATCGTGTCGATCGCCGGCCTGGGCGCGGGGATCGAGGAGCGGTTGTCGGCCTGTGGCATCAAGGCCGCGGCGCGAGCGGACGGCTGCCGCTTGTCCTTCCACATCTACAACGACGCCGACGATGTCGAGGCGGCCTGCGCCGCGCTCGAGCGCGTCGCGCCCTGACGACTATCGACGCCCCGCCCGCACGATCGCTGTCCACCGTCACCGCCGCCATGGCGGTGGCGTGCGGCCTGGCCGTCGCCGCCATGACCGTCATCTTCGCCGGCGGCGCGCTGTTGACCGCGGTTGCCGGAGCGCTGTACGAAGCGGCCGGTTGGAAGGCCGTCTCGGGGTTCGCCGCCTCGCTGCTCGGCCTCGCCCTGCTCGTGTGGCTGGTCGTCCCGGAGCCGGACGCGGCGCGGGTCAGATCGGCCCGAAGCGTTCGTGGAAGAAGTCCAGCATCGCCCGCCACGATCGGGCGTCCGCCTTCGCCTCGTACTTGATGCCCGGCCTCGTGCCGTCGGCGGCGGGGTTGGTGAAGCTGTGCACGGCGCCGCCGTAGAGGTTCATGCGCCAGTCCACCCCACCGACCCGCATCTCCTCCTCGAAGGCGGCGCGCTGTTCCGCCGAGATCAGCGGGTCCTCGGCGCCGATGCACACGAGGACGGCGGCCTTGATGTTGGCGGCGTCCTCCGGCCGGCTGGTCGACAGACCCGAGTGGAAGCCGACGACCGCGGACAGGTCGGCGCCTCCCCTCGCCAGTTCGAGTGACATGGTCCCGCCGAAGCAGTAGCCGATGGCTGCCACGCGGGCCGGGTCCGCCCGCTCGTCGGCGAGCAGCACGTCGAGGCCGGCCTGCGCGATGGCCCTCGTCTCAAGCGGGTCGCCGGCCAGCGCGGTGAAGCGGGCCGGTAGCTCCTCCGGGGGCAGCATCTGCCCGTCGCCGTAGTAGTCGAGCGCGAACGCGACATAGCCGAGCTCGGCCAGGCGCCGCGCTGAGCGCTTCGAGTGATCACTCAGCCCGTTGCCCTCGTGGGAGACGAGGATGGCGGGCCGCCGCCCCGGACGCTCGTCGTCCACGGCGAGCTGGCCCACCAGCCGCAGTCCGTCGTGCCGGTACTCGATGTCGGCGATGTGCACGAGGAGTCTCCTCAGTCGATCAGCGGCCGATCAGCGATCAGCGCCGGGCCGCCACTATGGCAAGTGCTACCCGGACCTCGTGAATCGCCGCACCAACTGCCGCACCCGCTCGAGGAGGGTGCGAGCACGATCCACCCACGACGTCGGCACTCGCCGCAACCGGGTCTCGTACACGCGGGCCACGGCCTCGGCGATCTCGGCCCAGTGCTGCTCGCGCGCCGTCAGGCTCTGCTCGATCTGGACGCCGTTCGCGCCGCCCGCCGTCAAGCGGTTCACGATGTTGCGCGGGCTGTCCCCATTGAAGGGGTCGTCAGGCGTGGCGACGCGCACCACGACCTCAGGCCCGGTGGCGTCGTCGATAGCCTCGCGGATCTCCTCCCGCAGCTCGACAGGTGCGAGGCCGCCGACGAGAACGATCGGCTCCTTGAACCCATGGAAGCTGACGGCATCGGCGAACCCACGCGACATCACCGAGCCGAGCAACGGAAAGCTGCCGGGGTCGGTCTCGTCCGAGGTGATGTGCCAGCTCTCGAAGGCACGGTTGCCGGACTTCCAGCCCCTGCAGATCCACGAGCTGGCTCCGAGCGCGGCCAGGCGCGAAGCAACGTGCTCGGCCTGCCGGTCGGTGTTGAGCTCGATGTCGCCGCCATGCGGCGCGATGGCGATGACCGTCGCGCTCGCGCCGTCGTGGAGTCGCTCGACGAACTCGCCCAGCTCTTCGGCGTCGGTGTCGCTCAGCGTCGGGTGCGGCACCTGCGAGTCGATCACGCCGTCGAACTCGTCGTCGGTGCCGAACCGCCGGCGGGCGGTCAGGCCCATGCGCACGGTGCTGTCGGGGTCCTCGTCGGGGGCCTCGCTGATGGTGTAGAGCACCTGATCGTCCGCAGTCGTGAGGATCCGTACCTGGCTGCCGACGTCGGCGCCGAGCTCGAGCAGCTTCCGAGGGTCGACGGAGCAGTGCTCGCGCCGCTTCTCGAGGTCCTCCTGCGACGGCAATGCCGTCCGGATGCCTACGTGACGAGCGACCATCACCGTTCCAACGTCTTCTCGAACCAGTGGTCAGCGTACGGCTCGCCATTGAACGGCGACACCTCGCGGTAGCCGTCCTTCCGGTACAGAGCGATCGCCTCGGTCAGCGTGCGGTTGGTGTCGAGCCTCGTCCGCTTCGCGCCCCGGTCGGCCGCGTGCTGCTCGAGCTCGCGCAGGAGCCGCCGTCCCACGCCCAACCCCCGCGTCGCGGGTGACACCCAGAGGCGCTTGATCTCCGCGATCCTGTCGCGGTGCAGCTTCAGCGCCCCGCATCCCACGGGCTCTCCGTGCAGGCGGGCCACCAGGAGTAGCCCTCGCGGTGGGACCAGCTCGTCGGCGTCCACCGGGAGGGCGCGGGCAGGATCGAAGCCGGTGTGGAAGCGCGCGTCCAGCTCGGCGAAGTACGAGCGCATGCAGACCTGCGCGCCAGCGCTGGCAGGGTCCTCGACCGTGACGCGGACGGCGCCTGCTGTCAGCAACCGCACGACCGTCGACATGGCGGCGACCAGCTCGGCCCGGCGTGGTGGGTCCAGGGCGTCGAGCACGGACCAGGCCAGCGCGTCGCTGCGCTCGTCGAGCACGGCACGCTCGGCGCGGCCGGCCTCCGTCAGGCGGACCTCGCGCCGCCGGCCGTCGCCCGGGCCGGCGTCGACGGTGACGAGGTCGTCCGCCTCCAGCCGGCGTAGGAGCCGGCTCAGGTAGCCCGAGTCCAGCTCGAGCCGGTGGCGCAACGCTCGGACCTCGGCGGCGTCCTCGCCATCCGCGCCACCTCCGTCGTCCCCGGCGCCGATCTCCCACAGGAGGCGGGACGCGCCGAGGGGCCGGCCCCGGGCCAGGTACTCCTCGTCGAGCGCGCCGATCCGCTGCGTGACGACCCGGTTGAACCGTCGGACGACCTCGACCCCATCAGGCTCCATATCGCTGACCTTAGTCAGATATCTGCCTCCGCCACGTCCGGCAGGAGGGGCGTGGTATGACGTCGCCGTGACCGAACGGGTGCGGTGGGGAGTCCTCGGCTGCGCGTCGATCGCGGTGAACAAGGTGATCCCGGCGATGCAGCGGTCGAAGCTGTGCGACGTCACGGCGATCGCTTCGCGCGATGAGCCCCGCGCCACTGCCGCGGCCGCCGAGCTGGGCATCCCCAAGTCCTACGGCGGTTACCAGGAGATCCTCGACGATCCGGACATCGAGGCCGTCTACATCCCGCTGCCGAACCACCTCCACGCCCCCTGGACGTTGCGGGCGGCCGCCGCCGGCAAGCACGTGCTGTGCGAGAAGCCGCTGGCGATGTCGTCCGCGGAGGCGCAGGAGATGGTCGACGGCTGCCAAGCAGCGGGCGTGGCCCTCATGGAGGCGTTCATGTACCGGCTGCATCCGCTGTGGGTCCGGGTGCGGGAGCTCGTGCGGGACGGTGCGGTGGGCGAGCTGGAGGCGATCCAGGCCTTCTTCTCCTACCGCAACCTCGATCCTGCCAACATCCGCAACGTGACCGACTTCGGCGGTGGAGCGCTCATGGACATCGGCTGCTACCCCGTCAACGTGGCGAGGATGATGTTCGACGCCGAACCCGTCACGGTGGCCGGGGTGGTGCGCCGGGACCCGAGCTTCGGCACCGACGCGCTCACGTCCGCGGTGCTCGACTTCGGCGGCCGGCACGCCACGTTCACGTGCTCGACCCAGCTCGAGGACGATCAGCGGGTCCACCTCATGGGGACCGAGGGACGGCTGCTGGTCGAGATCCCGTTCAACATCCCGCCCGATCGGCCGACGCGCATCATCCGTGCCGCTGGTGGTTCACCGCCGGTCGAGCCCGGCATGGAGATCATCGAGATCCCGCCGGCCGATCAGTACGCCGAGCAGTGCGACGCCTTCTCGGCCGCCATCCGATCAGGGGAGCCGGTGCCGACGCCGCCGTCGGACGCCGTCGCGAACATGGTGGTGCTCGAGCGGATCCTGGCGTCCGTCACCGCGTGACATCAGCCTGATCAAGCGGCGAGGGTCATCGCGCGGTCCGTCCGCAGGAGAAACGGTGGGAGATGGGCGGCCAGGTTCGAGAACGGCAGCACATCGGGGTGCAGGTCGATGCCGAGCGTGTCCGTCATGAACCTCCGCCGCGCCTGGATCCGCTGCCACGCGTCGGGGTAGCGAGCGGCGAGCTCGGCACGCAACGGCTCGTCGGCCAGCGCGACGCCGTCCTCGATGTTGGTGGTGAAGTACGGCGTGCCGGTGGCCGGGATGATGTCGCATTGCAGCGCCGTGCCTGAGCGCAACTCGATCGTCGAGTCCGGGAAGACCGGCGAGTTGACCCACTCGTCGAGGTGGAGCTGGTGCCCGGGATTGATGAAGATCCCGAAGAACGGGTCGCCGAGGCGGCGGTCGACGATCTCCTGTAGCGCGCCGCCCACCTGCCCGACGTGGAGGGCGCCGTACCATTCGGCGACCGTCTCGAAGTACGGCGCGACGAGCCGATCGACGTAGTCCTGCACGCCGTCCGGCAGCTCCGATGCGTCATCGACCACGAACCCGGCCCGGCAGTTGAGGGCCCCCCAGATCCCGAAGGCGATGGTGAACGGGTCGCCGCGCTCGATCGGGCGGTCGCCGGGACTGAGCAGCCCGTACCGGGCCCTCGGTCCGGCCGTGAGCATGAGGTGGCAGGAGAGCGGCGCCCCGTTCCAGGCCAGGAGCTGCGCGGCCTCCCGCTCGGTCATGCCGGGCCGGAGGCCGTCGAGCACGGCGCCGACCGCGCGCGACGTCTGGCACGCGGACCATTCGAACGCGGCCAGTTGCTCGACCTCGTTGAGCACCCGCAGCCCCTCGGCGGGGTCGATGAGGAGGTCCGTGGCGTTCTCCACCAGCCCGGCCGCGCCGACGGTGTCACGCAGCTCGTCGACCAGGAACGCCGGTGCCTCCATCGACGTGCGCCGGGCGTAGGTCTTCCAGCCGATCACGCCCACCCGGCTCCCGGATCCGATGCCCTCCTCGCGCAAGATGTCCGGCAGTGGGCTCGACTCCCCGCGGGGCTGGCTCGGCAGGCTCAGGTCTTGGAAGCGCACCAGCCGCATCGGGAGCGGGGCGGCCTCGGCCATCCCATAGCACTCGTTGCCCACGAGGATCGCCGGCTGCTCGACGGGCCCGTCGGTGCGCCCGAGGATGAGGATGGCCTCCTCGAACCGCGGGTCGAACCCGGTCAGGTAGGAGAGGTTGGCGCTGTGCTCCCGGTCGCCCCAGACGACGAGGTGGTCGTAGCCCCGCTCGCCCATCCCCGCCCGCAGCCGATCCATCCGGGCCGCGTAGAGCTCCGGCGGGAGCACCGGCTCGCCGGCCGGCATCCCGAAGTCCGGAAGCGACACGTCGGCCAGGTGCGCCCTGGTCAAGCTCATCTTGCTCATCGTCAGCCCTCCGGGAGCCACGGCACGGCGTCGGCCGCACCTCGCTCGATCGTCACGAAGCTGTCCGCCGCGACCGGCATCCACGGCCCGGTCTCGCCGTCCGGCCACTGGACGCGCACCTCCGCCTCGGTGGCGTCGCCGAGCCCGGTGTGGAGCCAGCCCGCCTGTCCGCTGGCGTGGCCTCCGCCGACGGTGACCTCCCTGGACGTGGTCAGGTCGTCGGTCCGGACCTCCAGCCACGCGCCGATGGCGTCGACGTTCGGTGCCGGCTGCTCGAGGCGCACGGCGAGCCAGTGCCCGGTCGGGACGGCGCCCTCGGCGTCGCCCTGGCCGACGTTCCGCCACACCTTCACCGGTTCGCGCCGGTTCACGACGACGAGGTCGAGCATCCCGTCCAGGTTGAGATCGGCCACGGCGGCGCCGCGGGCCCGCTCGAAGCTGACGATGCCAGCGTCCTCCGTCGCCGGCGCGAAGGTGCCGTCGGCGCGCCCGAGGAAGAGGTCACTCGGGTCGCGACTGGCGTAGTCCACCTGGGCCTCGACGTTGCCCTTGGTCACGAACAGATCGACGAAGCCGTCGTTGTTGACGTCCTCGAACTGCGGGTGCCACGCCGTCGACGGGAGCACGTCACCGCCCACGGCGGGACGCTGCGCGGTGACGGCACGCGCCAGCGCGATGTCCTCGTACGTGGGGTGCTCGGGGCCGTCGGAGAGGGTCTGCAGCTTGTTGTCGCCCTGGCTGGTGATGAAGATCTCCGGGTAGCCGTCGCCCGTGAGGTCCCGGCTGGCGATGCCCATGCCCCACAGGTGAAGGGGCCGCCAGCCGTCGGCCTCGGTGTAGGACCGCGGTGGCTGGCCGGGGTCGATGCGCCACATCTGATCCTCCCCGTCCAGGTAGTAGTGGCGATCGTTCGTCACCCGCAGGTCGCGACGGCCCGACCGGCCCCAGTCGCTGAACAGCACGGACAGCGTGCAGTAGCCGGGGGTCAGCGGCTCCGGCGCGGCGTAGGCGTCACCGGCCGCGTCGGGCCGGACGAGCTGGCTGTCGTCGCAGTCCGTCGTTCCCGGCACGAGGTAGTTCCCGAAGGCGAGCGTGGGGAGCGCGTTCGCCCCCTCCCAGGTGGCGCTGAACGCGGCCGTCCAGGCCTCGCCGCCGTCGATGCCGAACTGGTCGTTGGCCGGTTCGAAGCGACAGTCACCCAGACCCCGGAGCACGACGTTGCCGCCGCGGCGCAGGACGACGAGGTCCAGCGTGCGGTCGCTGTCGATGTCGAGCGGGTAGGCCCCGGTGACCGCGTTCAGGTCGGTGGACGGCGACGGCAGCCGCGCGAACCGCGTCGCGCCCCCGATCGGGCTCTCGTTCCGGTAGAGCGCGGCCGGTTCGCTCCCCCCGGCCAGGTACAGTTCGGGGC
>Ga0247829_10000672_pt1 | contig 13915 bp, 14 predicted proteins | sample 12C_Control_Day4_FD_207765 | JGI IMG/M metagenome (GOLD analysis project Ga0247829, IMG submission 207765) | Soil microbial communities from agricultural site in Penn Yan, New York, United States - 12C_Control_Day4 | ecosystem: Environmental > Terrestrial > Soil > Agricultural land | place... | reverse complement strand
GACTCGTAATCCAGAAGCCGGAAGCCGGAAGCCGGTAACGCTAACGCTCGCCGCCGCCGTCGCGCAGCCCCGGACGCACCTGTATGGTCGTGCTGCCAGCGCCCACGACCTTGTCCTTCTGCTTGAGGCGGAACTCCACACGGAAGTTTCCCGAGGTCTGAAAGATGCGGCTGACGGAATAACGTCTCTTGATTTCGCTCCTGCCGGCCTCGTACGGATCGCAATCGGCCGTGCTCTCCGCGCGGGTGTCGTCGCCCCAGACCCACTCGATGGTGGGGCAGTAGAAATCCGCAAAGTCGTCGGGCCCGCCCTTGATCTCCGCGGCGAGCACGACTTTCAATGGGGAGAAACCGGTCGTCGGATTCGCCCGCACGGAAATCGAGGGTCGCTTCGGTTCTTCGCCGGTAACGATCGCAGCGCTGGCGACCAGCGCGAGTGTGGCAGCAACTTTCCTGGTCATCATTGTTCCACTCCCAGGTCGCGCCATTATAATCCTCGAGCGCATGATCCTCAGCCCGACGGCTTCAGTTCTCTCACTTGCTTCCGCGCCTCCAGCCGACATCGACACGGAGCTCCTGATCTTCCCGATCTTCGAAGAAGACGGAGCGGACGACGTCAACGGACTCGAGGCAGCGACAGCCGGCCATCTGCGCCGCGCGTTGAGCACCGGGGAGTTGCGCGGACGGCCGTACGAAGTTTTCCTCACACAGGTATCTGGATGGAAGGCGTCCCGCATCGCGCTCGTCGGCGCCGGTAGACGCGACGAGTTCGGCACGGAGCGTCTTCGACGAGTCGCGACGGTGGCAGCGCTCGCCGCGCGTGCCAGGCGGATCACGCGTATCGCGTGGCTGATCCGCGGCGACATTCCTGCGGTCGCGGCGGTTCAGGCATCGGCGGAAGGCCTGGGACTCGCGGCCTTCAGCATCGATCGCTACAAGAGCGCCGATAAGGCCGGCCCACCGGCAGAGGAGATCCTCGTCGTCGTGCGCACGCCCGTCGATCGCGCGCTCGAGGCAGCCCTCGAGCGCGGACGCGTCCTTGCGGACAGCTGCAACATCGCACGGGAGCTGTGCAACGAACCGTCGAACGTGCTGACGCCTCGCGAGCTCGCCTCGCGTGCGACGGCCATCGTGGCGGGCACGGACCTGAACGTCGACGTGCTAGACGAGGCAGAGATCGAGCGGCTGAAGATGGGGCTGCTGCTCGGCGTCGGCCGGGGAAGCGTGGAACCGCCGCGGGTGATCGTCCTGACGCACACTCCGCGCGGCGCTGCTGCATCGCACGCTGCGACGCATCACGTTCTTGGTCTCGTTGGCAAGGGGATTACCTTCGACACCGGGGGCATTTCGATCAAGCCGGCCGAAGGCATGGAGCGGATGAAGAGCGACATGACCGGTGGAGCAGCCGTCATCGGCGCCATGCGTGCGATCTCGCTGCTGAACGCGCCGATGAAGGTGATCGGCGTCGTACCCGCAGCCGAGAACATGCCGGGAGGCCGCGCCATCAAGCCCGGCGACGTTCTGACGGGCGCCAGCGGGAAGACGGTTGAAGTGATCAACACCGATGCCGAAGGACGTCTCATCCTTGGGGATGGTCTGTGGTACGCGCGCGAGCTCGGCGCGACGCATCTGATCGACGTCGCCACGCTTACCGGCGCCTGCGTCGTTGCGCTTGGCAAGGTCGCGTCCGGGTTGTTCGGGCAGCCCGACGGATGGGTAAACGTCATCCGCCGCGCATCGCTCGCCGCCGGAGATCGGGCGTGGCCGCTTCCGCTCTACGACGAGTACGCCGAGCAGTTGAAGAGCGAGATCGCCGACATGATGAACTCCGGCGGCCGGCCCGCCGGCGCCTGCACCGCGGCGATGTTCCTGAAGGAGTTCGCCGGAGGATTGCCCTGGGCCCACCTCGACATCGCCGGCACCGCCTGGGCCGAAGAGGCAAAGCCGTGGCAGCCGAAGGGGCCGACGGGAGTTGCGGTCCGAACGCTGGCCGAGCTGGCATTCACGAGCGCGGACTGGGAATAATCAGCGTCGCGCAGCCGTTGAGGGCTGCCTGCGGAACCAGGTCGAGGTTCCAGAGTCTAAGGAAAGAGATGCTCTACGCCCTGCAGCAACCCGTCATGGTCCGCGTCGTCGAGCAGCCGATCGAATCGACGACCGTGGGCGACGTGTTGATTGGGGCGTTCGGCCTGACGGGCGCCCTCATCCTCAGCGCCATCTTCCTCGGCGCGCTGTTCGGCGGAATGCTCATCGGCATCAAGAAGCTGCGCGAGAAATACAATCTCGAGCCGGTGCCCGATTCGGAAGCCCTCCGCATCACACCCACGTCATAACGCCGACGTTGTCGCGCGTGCCTACCGTACGCTGGTCTGGGCGGAGGACGACGACGAACGCATCTTTTTCAAGGACTGCTGGTAGCGCTGGATCGCGTCGAAGAGCGCCTCGGCAATCTGCTGGCGGTAGGCGCCGGTCTTCAACAGGGTGGCGTCCTGCTTGTTCGTGACGAACGAGATCTCGGCGAGCACGCTCGGCATGGCCGCGCCGATCAGTACGACGAACGGCGCCTGCTTGACGCCGATGTCGCGGAGCGAATTGTTGCGCGACGAGAGCTTGCGCACCATCGAGCGCTGTACCATGTCGGCGAAATCGCGCGATTCGTCGATCTTGTTGTTCAGCGCGATCGCCCGCACGATGTCGGGCAGCTTTCTCATCGATTGTCCGGATCCCGCGTTCTCGCGCGCCGCTACTGCCTCGGCATCCGGATTCGTCGCAAAATTGAGGAAGTACGTCTCGATGCCGCGCGCTCTGGCGTTGCGGCTGGCGTTCGCGTGGATGGAGAGGAACAGATCGGCCGATTCGCGGTTCGCGATGTTCGTACGCTCTTCGAGCGGGATGAACACGTTGGTTGAACGCGTCATGACGACCTCGAAGCCGGGCTGCTTCTCGAGCAGCTTCTGAAGACGCAGTGCGACATCGAGCGTGAGCTCCGATTCGTTGATGCCGTAGCCGTGCGCGCCGGGGTCATAACCGCCGTGGCCTGCATCGATCACGACCCTCGAGATGCTGAGCCCGAGCTGACGGGCCAGCGAGAACTTCCCATCGGCGTTCGTCGCGGGCGGCGCCGGCGATACGGCGGCGGTCGCGCCCGTGGGGACCGGCGCGGCGTCGGCCGCAACAGGCGAGTCGGCCTGCTGGGCCGGGGTCGGTTTGGGAGGCAGGGCGATCGCCAGCGGCGGCGGAACGCCGATCGCGTCTGGCGCCGGAGGCGCGGGTTTCGCCGGAGCCGGCAACGGCGTTGGCGCGCCAGCCGCAGAGCGCTTGAAGTCGACGACGAGCCGGAACGGTTCGTACAGCGTGAAGACGCTGTAGCTCTCTGCGCCGGCCATGTCCATCACGATCCTGATCGCACCGGGATGACGCCCCAGGCGGACCTCGCGCACGAGATCGTCATCGAACTTCAACACGGCGTCGAGTAGTTCTCGCGTCGCTCTGGCGCCCTTCAAGTCGAAGAACACGCGACGGGGATTTTCCAGGCGTTCGGAGTGGTACTGCGTTTCACGATCCAGCTCGATCGTCAGGCGCACGCCATCCGGCAACCCCGTGCGCTTCACGGCGCGAACGGATGCCGGTTCGGGCGATGTGCCTTCACGGGCCGGCCGTTCGACGGCGGCGGCGACCCGCGGTGCATCGGCTGGCGCCGCCACCCTCTCGGGGACGGCTGGCGGAGTGGGAGCCGGCTGCGGTGCAGCCACCGCCGCAGCCTCACGCTCGCGGGCAATCTCCGACGCGCGCGCGACGAGCGAACTGGACGGGTACTCGTTGCGCAGGCGCTCGAGCAGCCGCAGCCCGGTTTTGCGATCAGCAGGCTCCGAGAATTCGTCGTAACACAGGAAGGCGAGGTTCGCCGCCTGCCACAGCGCGTTATCGCTGTACCCGCTGGATGGAAAACGGCGCACCACGTTCTCGTACGAATCGATGGCCGACCGGATCTGCTTCACCGACGGCTTCTGTGCGGAGTCGCGAATCGCCCGCTCGCGGTCGAGCGCGCGAGTGTACAGAGTCTTCACCGGCTGCGCGAACGCCTCGGGGACAGATCCCGCGAGACATCCGGCGAGCAGCAGAACGACTGCAGCACTCTTTGCCATCATGACGACCTACCTGACTTGCGCGTCCACTTCCTCGAAGTAGTCCTTCTTCACGAGGACCTCGCGCGCCTTGCCGCCGGCGGCGGGCGAGACGAGGCCATCGGCTTCCATCATGTCGACCAGCCGCGCGGCGCGGCTGAAACCAATCCGCAGGCGCCGTTGCAAGTACGAGATCGACGCCTGACCTGACGAGACGACGATCCTCGCCGCCTCGTCGTAGAGGTCGTCCTTCTCGAAGTCGAGATCGCCGCCCGTCTTCTTGTCATCCTCGGTGATGGACGCGTCGTACGTCGGGCGCCCCTGCTTGCGCAGGAAGCTCGCGAGCCGTGCGCTCTCCTGTTCGGAGATGTACGGGCCGTGCAGGCGAATGTGACGCGATGAGGCGGGCGGCAGATAGAGCATGTCGCCCTTGCCGAGCAGCTGCTCGGCGCCGTTCGAGTCGAGGATGGTGCGTGAATCGATCTTCGACGAGACGCGGAACGAAATGCGCGCCGGCAGGTTGGCCTTGATCAGGCCGGTGATCACGTCCACCGACGGCCGCTGCGTCGCCAGAATCAGATGGATGCCCACCGCGCGCGCCATCTGCGCGAGCCGGCAGATCGATTCTTCCACTTCGTTGCCCGCGACCATCATCAGATCCGCGAGCTCGTCGATGAGCACGACGATGAACGGCAGCGTCTTGATCTCGTTGCCTTTCTCGTCCATCACCGGGCCCTTGTTCTCTTCCTGCATCGCCCGGATGTTGCGGTTGTACTGCTCGATGTTGCGGACGCCGACGGCGGCGAGCGTCTTGTAGCGCTCTTCCATCTCGCGGACCGCCCAGCGCAGCGCGTTCGCCGCGAGCTTCGGATCGACGACCACGGGCGAAAGGAGATGCGGAATCTCCTCGTACATCCCCAGCTCGAGGCGCTTCGGATCCACCATGATCATCCGCACATCGTCGGGCGTCGCGCGGAAGAGGATGCTGGAGAGCATCGCGTTCACGCTGACGGACTTGCCCGTCCCCGTAGAGCCCGCGATGAGCAGGTGAGGCATCGTCGCGAGATCGCTGATGTACGGCTCGCCGTGAATCGTCTTGCCCATCGCCAGCGTGAGCTTCGACGTGGAGCGCTTGTAGATGTCGGCTTCGAGCAGCTCGCGCATCGAGATCAGCTCGCGATTGGGGTTCGGAATCTGGATGCCGACCGTGCTCTTGCCGGGGATGCGATCGATCAGCACCGACTCGGCGCGCATCGCCAGGCAGAGGTCGTCGGCAAGCCCGGTGATCTTGCTGTACTTCACGCCGGCGTCGGGCCTGAACTCATAGGTCGTGACGACGGGTCCGGGATGAATCTGCACGACCGAACCCTCGACCGCGAACTCGCGACACTTTTCTTCGAGCAGCCGCGCGCCCTCCATCAGTTCGCGTTCGTCGATCTTCTGCTGTGCCTTGGGTGCATCGAGCAGGGCGAGCGGTGGCAGTGTGTAGGTGCCCTTCTTCCGTTCCACGGGTGCCTTGTCAGGCTCGGGCAGCGGAAGCGGCGTCTCGATCGGCGGAGCCGGACGCTTGATCGCAGGCGGCGGCGTGGGCTTCGAAGACGCGGCCTTCAACGCAGCGGCGGCCGCGCCAACCATGGCGGCAGCACGCGATGTCTTGGGCTGTGGCGTTTCCTGCTCGCTAGCGGGCTTCGCCGGCGCGTCCTTCTTTGCGATCCGCGCGGCGGCAACGATCTTCTCCTTCGACTCGCCGGGGGCCTTGTCGAGATGCTTCTTCAGAACTTCCTGCCGCTGCTTGTCGCGGCGTCGTTCCTCGCGCCAGGCGCGCAGCGCACCGAGCCCTGCGGCCCATCGATCGCGGAGCATTTCGCCAATCGCGCCAAACAGCCGGCCGAACGAGAACTGTGTGGAGAGAATCGCCGCCAGAAAGAGCAGGGTCAGGATCAGGATGATCGACCCCGTCATGTTCAGGTAATCGGTGAGGATGCCGGCGATGAACTCGCCGAGGTAGCCGCCCGCACGGAATGTCTTGCCGTCAGCCGCGGTCGTTCCGACGACCAGCGCGAGGAACGACGACGTGCACCCGAACAACAGCCCCGCGCCGGTCGCCTTCGTGTAGCGGGCGTCCATCGACTTGCACCAGAAGTAATGCCATCCCGCAACGATGAGGACGATAGGGATCAGGTAAGCGGAGTAGCCGAGCACCTGATAGGCGAGCTCCGCCATGAAGGCGCCAACGCGCCCGGCGAAATTCTCAGGCTGGCCGCCTGCGCCGGCGTTGAAGAACCACACCGGATCCGCCGTGCTGTAGCTGGTGAGGGCGACGACCCACAGCAACGCGAGCGCGAAGAGCGTCACGCCGATGAACTCGCTGAACCGCCGCGAAACTGCGCTTCCGGCCACGTCAGATCTCCATGACCACCGGCACGACGAGCGGCCGGAGCCCCGAGCGCTTGCGGAAGAACCTCTGAAGGTCCACGCGAATCTTCTCCTTGATCAGTCCTGGATCTGTACGTTCCTCGACGCTGGCACCCTCGAGCGTAGACGCGAGCAGCGAGGGTATCTCTCTCAGCAGCCCTTCGGTCCGTGCGTCGACGACGAACCCGCGCGTGATGATGTCGGGTGCCTCCTCGAGGCCGCCCGTCTGCCCATTCAACGCCACCACCGGAACGACGAGGCCATCGCCGGCCAGGTGCCGCCGATCCCGTAGCACCTCGTCACCGACTTCGCCGCTGCGCGTGCCATCGATCAGGATCCGGCCGGCGGACCTTTTCTCGGCCACCCGCGCACCCTCGCGGTCCACCCGGATCACGTCGCCGTTCTCGGCCAGCAACACCTTCGTTCCGCGCGAAACCCGTGCGGCGATCCGTGCATGCCGGGCGAGCTGCCGATACTCCCCGTGTATCGGCACGAAATACTTCGGTCTGACCAGCGATATGACGAGTTTCAGCTCTTCTTCACTGCCGTGGCCGGAGACGTGCACGTGCTTCATGGCGTCGGTCACGATCTCGGCGCCGCGGCGGGCGATGTGGTTCATCACCCGGCCAATGGCCTTCTCGTTGCCTGGAATCTCGCGCGCCGAGAACACGACCGTATCCTCCGCCGCGAGCCTCACGTGGCGGTGGTCGTCGATCGCGATGCGCGGAAGCGCCGCCTGCGGCTCCCCCTGCGAACCGGTGCAGATACACACGACGTCCTGCGAGGGATAGTTCCTCACGTCGCTGTCGCGGATCATCACCCCGCTCGGGATCCTGAGGTACCCAAGCCGCTGCGCGATCTCGGCGTTGTCGTTCACGCCGCGGCCGATGAACGCCACGTGCCGGTCGAACTGCGCCGCGAGATCCACGAGGATCTGCATGCGGAAGATGCTCGACGAGAACATCGCCACGACGATCCTGCCATCGGCGCTGGTGAAGATCTCCTCGAAGGCATCCGTGACTTCGAGCTCCGAGCCGGTGAATCCCTTTCGCTCGACGTTGGTGCTGTCCGAGAGCAGCACCAGGACACCCGCCGCTCCCAGTTCGGCGAGCCGATGGAAATCGAATTGATCGCCGTCGAGCGGCGTCTGGTCGATCTTGTAGTCCCCCGTATGGATCACGACGCCGTGCGGCGTGGTAATGGCCAGCGCCGCGCAGTCGGGCATGCTGTGCGTGACACGAATGAACTCGACCTCGAACCCTCCGATGCTCACGCGATCGCGCGGGCGTACGACGCGCAGTCGCTTCTTCGCGTCTTCGACGGTCACGTTCGAGGTGACCGGGATGTCCTCGGCACGCGATTCGAGCTTCGACTGTACCAGCGCGAGCGTCAGGGCCGTTCCGTACACGGGGCCGTCGAAGAGCGGCAGCACGTGCGGTACAGCGCCGATATGGTCCTCGTGCCCGTGGGTGAGCACGAGCGCGCGGACGTTGTACTTTTCGAGCTGCCGCAGATCGGGCACCACGAGGTCCACACCGAGCAGCTCGGGCTCTGGGAACATCACGCCTGCGTCAACGAGGATGGCGGTGTCGCCGCAGGCGATCACCATCATGTTCATGCCGAACTCGCCGAGCCCGCCGAGCGGGATGATCTCGAGCGGCGGAACGTCCGTCGTCACAGACTCGTGGTCCACCGACACCTGTATCTCAGAAATAATGAGGTTCTCTGGGCACATCAGCGACCGGCGGATCACCCTGGCGGGTGACGCGGACCGCTTTGGCGACGGGGAGTCGCCGAAATGAACAGTGCCCCCTGGCCAGCCGCTGGGACAGATGACCAGACATCCGCCTTCGCGCTGCGCGCTTCGGCGAGATATCGCGCCGCGCGTCCGCTTTAGGCGCGATGACTATAGCACAGCTGCGGTTTCAACCAGCCGTGAAAAACTCCGCAAGCCTCGCCAGTTCATCGAGTTGCAGCGTCTCGGGACGTCGGATCGGATCGATCCCCGCACGTCGCAGGGCCTCCGCTGCATGCGCGCCCCGCGCGACCGCAAAGGGCCGCAGCGCGTTGCCGAGGGTCTTTCGCCGTTGTGTGAACATCGCCCGGACCATCTGCTCGAACAGCAGGGGATCCGAGACCTCCACCGCCGGTGGACGGAAGGCGAGTCGCAGGACGCTCGAGTGCACCCTGGGGGCGGGCCTGAACGCGCCGGGCGGCAGGGAGAGAAGGCGAGTCACGTCCGCGTGCAGCTGCACGGATATCGAGAGCACGCCGTAGTCTTTCGTGCCCGGCGATGCTTCGATGCGCTCGGCGACCTCCCGCTGCAGCATGAGGGTGGCGTCGCGGATGCTCCGGTAACGCAGGTGCGCGTCGATCAGCCGGAAGAGAATCGGGGATGAGATGTTGTAGGGAAGGTTCCCCGCTACACGCACAGGCAACGGACCTTCGAACAGGGGTGCGATCGGCGCCGCCAGGAAGTCGGCCTCGACCAGAGTGACGTTCGGCCGGACGAGCGGACGGAGCGTCGCGATCATCTCGGCATCCACCTCGATGGCGGTGACGTGAGCCACACGCGGCGCGAGCCGCAGGGTCAGCGCACCGGGGCCCGGGCCGATCTCGACAAATCGGTCCTCAGGTCCGGGGATGATGACGTCAACGAGCTTGTCCGCCCATTCCGGCTGCAGGAAGTGCTGGCCTAGCCGCTTCTTCGCTCTCAACTCCGAACTCCAAACTCCTTTGAAGTTAGACATCATCGAGATCGTCACCTCTCCAGTATTTGTCCTCGATCTCCTCGATCTCCTCCTCGCTCAGCCCGAAGTAATGCCCGAACTCGTGGATCACGGTCTCGGCGATGCACACGATGATGTCTTCGCGGTCCTCGCAGTCCTCTTCGATCGGGCGTTGATAGATCGAGATTCGATCGGGCAGGGTGTTGCCATGGGTCCAGCTTCGCTCGGGGAGCGGCACGCCCTGATACAGACCGTAGAGCGAGTCGCCGGGCTCGACCTCGAGGTCGTCGAGAACCTGCGGGGACGGTTCGTCCTCGACCACAACCGCGACGTTCTTCATCTCGTCGCGGAACCGCTTGGGGATCTCGGTCAGCGCTTCCTCGACCAGGCGGGTGAACTGTTCGCGGGAGAGCCGCATGTGACCCGATGAATTCATCCGCGCCGGGTTGCGGCCTTCGTTGTCTTCGCTGGTTTCGCGGCTGCGCGTTCCAGCTTGGACACGACCTTCAGGTAATAGAGACAATCAGGCCGGACGACGCACCTGGGGCACAGCGGTCTGGGTTTACAGATGCGGCGGCCGTGCAGGATGAGTGTGTCGGAGGCGCGCGTCCAGTCCGACGGCGGCAAGGCCGCGCCGAGCTGCTGCTCGACGACTTCGGGTTCTTCCGATTTCGCGATGCCGATCCGGTTCGAGACGCGCAATACGTGGCGATCCACCGGCAGACCGGGGACGCCAAGCGCGTGCCCAAGCACCACGTTCGCGGTCTTGCGTCCCACGCCCGGCAGCTTCACGAGTTCGTCCATCGAGCCCGGGATCTGTCCGCCGTGCTCTTCCACGACCTCGGTCGCCATCCCGAGCAGCGAGCGCGACTTCGCGCGGAAGAACCCCGTGGACTGGATCTGCGGCTCGAGCTCCGCGGTCGTCGCCCTGGCGAGCGCCGCGGCATCCGGGTACCGCTTGAACAACGCGGGTGTGACCTGGTTGACGCGCTCGTCGGTGCACTGGGCCGACAGAATCGTCGCGACCAGCAGCTCGTACGGATTCCTGAAGTGCAGCTCCGTGTCGGCGTTCGGATGCTGAGTCGAGAGCTTCGCGAAGATCTTGCGCGTGTCCGCGGGGAATTTGGGAGGCTTAGGAATTGCGGCTTTCGCCGGGCGCGGCGACATGCTTAACGATAACTCGGCTTGCGGCTTGCGGCTTGCGGCTTGCGGGGTGCCGGCGGCCTGCGCCGCAAGTCACTCGCGCGACGGGCCGCCACCCTTCTTTACAGCGGTCACGACCGCGATCAGCGCTTTGTCGCCCCCGAGCTTCGACGTGCCGACGACCACGGTCTCGCCGGCGTCCATAGTGAAGCTGCTGTCGATGATGGGCCGGGCACCGCCGTGAGCTGCGCTCTCGATATCGGCGGTCAAGTCCGTGAGGCGGCGCTGGTAGGCTGCGTGGCGGTCCTGCAGCGGTCGCAGTTCCGCCGCGGAGATCATACCGACCTCGACACGTTTTTGCGTCTCATTGACCTGCGCGCGGAGACTTTCGATTTCGGCCTGAAGGTTCTGCCGCTCCCGTTCGAGGTCCCGGGATCTGTCGGTGTTCTCCGACGCTCGGCGGCTGGTATCTTCCTGCGCGAGGACGAAGCGCACGGGGATGTTCATGCCCGACACGCTGGCGGCGATGCTGAACGTGTACCCGCGTGGCGACAAGGTGATCGCGCTGTTTGGCCCGATGTTGCCCACGACACCCTGCAGTCGACCGGCGACCGTCGTCGTGGACCGTGGGGAGCAGCAGGACGTCCACTGCGAATCGAGGACGCGATAATTCTTGTAGGGCAGGAACTCGCGCATGTCGTTCAAGGCTTTCTTTGCACCACCGGGCAGCGTCTCGGTTTCGGCGGCTCCGCTCGACTGCGTTTCTCCGAGCACCAGCACGACGCTGAATCCGCTGATCGTCTCGATTACGGTCCGGCTCGCGTTGCCGCGCTGTCCCGTCTGCCCCTGCCCCTCAGCGGTCTGCGGAGCGGCAACGACGGATGCAGAGAACACCACGAGCAGCGCCGTACTCACCGCGGAAAGGAGTCTGGTCACGGAAGTGTCTCCATCAATGTGAACTCCGGATTCAGCTCCCAGATGATCCGGGTGCCACCTGGAGTTGCGAACTGCACCTGTCGTCGCTCACCCGAAAGACCTGCTGCCGGTGCATCGCCCTCGAGAGCGGCGCGCCGCGCCATGTCGCCCGCGCCACCGACAAGCACGATCAAAGCGACGGCCGCAACAGCCAGGCTCCACGGCCATGCAACCGCCGTAGAAGCAGGCTGCTGCGCGGCCGCTATCACCGCACGACGAATCTCCTGCGCGCGTTCCGGCACCATCGGAGCATCGTCACCATCGCGCATCACTGCACGCCAGTCAGTCATGGGTGCCTCCCGCGCCGAGGATTCTCGCCATCTCGCGGCGCCCGACGGACAAGTGCCACCGGACGGTCACCGCCGAGACGCCGAGCAATGCTGCGATACCTTTCACCGGCACCCCTTCGAGCTCGTACAGCACGAGCACCGCGCGCCGCCGCGGTGCCAGTCGATCGAGCGCGCGATGGACGGCAGCGCGCGCGACAAGCGCGGCTTCCGGGCTGCCGGCCTCGATCGGCGCAACGCGGCCCTCGGCGATGGCGCGCGAACGCACCGCGGCCGCGCGCCAGCGATCGCGGCAGATGTTGATCAGGATCCGCACGAGCCAGGCCTCTTCGCTCGATCGGCCGTCAGGAATCGACTGTGGGGATTTCGCGGCGCGCAGGAAGGTCTCCTGAACGAGGTCGTGCGCATCTTCCCCCGTTCGCGACAGGCGCCGCGCAAGACGGAAGAGACGCTGGTGGTGTACATCGAACAGCGCGGCGAGCCGCGCGGCAGGGTCGTCTTCGCGCCCGATCGCCGCCGGCATTGCGATGGCCTGCCCGGTCATACCCACCTAGACGTGCGGACCGCGCGATGTGTTGGCTTTAAACCCATCTCACCAATCGGCTGGCGCATTCGCGAGCGAGCGCCGCGAGCGAGCCACGCGGCCGGCGCGAGCCGACGCAGCGGCGAGCGAGGGCGCGTGTAGGGGAGTCCGAGGGGCGAAGCCCCTCGGAGAAGATTAGTGCACCGGCCCCTTGTCCCACTGCGCGCCGGTCGACTCGGAAAAGACGCGCATGTGCTCCTGGAGCGCCGCGATGAGGTTGGGCACGACCTGGAGCGGCACGACGATCTTCGAACGCACGGGCGCAAGAACGACGTGGTCCGCTTCCGCGGCACGAATGTCTTTCTCGGAAAGGGGGAGGACCTCGCAGAACGCCAGGGTGAAATCGAATGGCGTGTGCGAGATCGCGCAGAAGTTCGCGTAAGTGCGGGGCAGATCGTCGCGGTCTTCGGGGACGATCGTGAAGTTGATCTGTTTGCGTTCGTTCATGTTGACACTAGTATCGCCGCAACACGCCCACGACGACGCCACGAACCTGTACGTCGTCTGGCGCGGCGTAGATGGGCTGCATCGCCGGATTGGCCGGCTGAAGCCGGATCTTTCCCTGCTCGCGATACATCTTCTTCAGCGTGACATCGCTGCCATGGAGCAGCGCGATCACCATCTCGCCATTCTCTGCCGTGCGGCGGTCTTCGACGATGACATAGTCGCCGTCGCGGATCTGTTCGTCGATCATGGAGTCGCCGCGAACCTTGAGCACGTACGAGTCGCGCTTGCCGACCAGATCCTCCGGTACGGCGAGCGTTTCGTTGCCGACGATGGCTTCGATCGGCGAACCAGCCGCGACATAGCCAAGAAGCGGCAGTTCCACGGCGCGTCCACCCAGGCGCGCCGGAACCAGTTCAACCGAACGGCTTCGGTTCCACGCGCGTTTGATGAATCCCTTCTCCTGCAGGTTCGTCAGGTGCTTGTGCACCGTGGCGAGCGACGACAGGCCGAATCGCCGGCCGATTTCCTCCAGGCTCGGCGCGTAGCCGTGCTGCTGGATGAAATCATTGAGGTAGTCGAGAATTTCGCGCTGGCGCTTCGTAAGTGGCAGCATGCGGGGGCACTATATGCAAAGGAAAAGCGAAAGTCAACGTATTGTTGAGTTGCCGATGTGACGACGGGCCGTTCCGCCCGGTCTAACCGGACGAAGAGCGTGTGGCAGACGGATCCGCAGGCAGTTTCAGACGAAGAGCTGGTGCGCACCTGCGTCGCCGGGGATCGCGCCGCATTCGACGTACTCGTGGCTCGACATCAGCGCCAGGTCTACCGCCTCTGTTACCGGTTCGTGGGCAATCACGAAGATGCGTCGGAGCTTGCGCAGGACGCGTTCGTGCGTGCGTATCGCGCGCTGCGGAAGTTCGAGGAGACGGCGAAATTCACGACGTGGCTGCACCGCATCAGCGTCAATGTGTGTCTCAACCGGCTCGCGTTGAAAACGCCGAAGCACGCGCCGTTAAAAAACGACGATGCGACGCCCGCGCCCGGCGAGTCAGCGGATGCCGCGGTGCTGCGAGAGGAGCGCGCCGCGAAAGTGAGAGCCGCGATCACGCGGCTGCCCGCGAAACAGCGCGCGACGTTGATTCTGCGCGCGTATCACGAGATGCCGCACGATGAGATCGCGAAGATTCTCGGCAACTCAGTGGGCGCGGTGAAA
>Ga0247829_10000671_pt1 | contig 13927 bp, 14 predicted proteins | sample 12C_Control_Day4_FD_207765 | JGI IMG/M metagenome (GOLD analysis project Ga0247829, IMG submission 207765) | Soil microbial communities from agricultural site in Penn Yan, New York, United States - 12C_Control_Day4 | ecosystem: Environmental > Terrestrial > Soil > Agricultural land | place... | reverse complement strand
TGTTCGAGGAGCGCGGCACCCTCGAGCAGGTATCACGGCTCGCGGCCGGCTGGTGCTGTGAACACCTGCACGTGTATCCACCCGAGGCGCTCGACGGGATTGCGCCAGGAGAAATTTAAAGTTCAATGCCCGACTCCAACTCCCAACCTTAAAAATTTCAGTGTCGAGACTCTGAAGGTCCTTTTGGACCTTTGCAGTTGGAAGTTTGGAGTTGAACGTGTCTATCTCTTCTGAAACCTGAAAGTCTGAGGCTTCTGCGAGTCGGTTCCGCTGACGACGGCTTCGAGTGTGCCGTCCGGGGTGAGGCTGTAACGGATCATCTTAGGGAAATCGTGCGACGGGTTCTCGAACGTCAGGCTGTTGGGTGCGATCTTCGTCAGCGTGAAGTCGGTCGCGGGTTGCCGGCCGTTCGGCATCGCCTGGTACACGAGCCCGCCGTTGCGCTCCACGATGCAGAGGAATTCGAACGCGGGCATGGCGCCGCCGCGGAGCGTACGTGACATGGCGAGCATCGATCCTCCCGCGGGCGGCGTCCACCGTTCCTCAAACGTCGTCGTGCCGGCTGCGCCAATCCACGTTCCGCCGAGCCACTCGAGCTGCGCGATCGTGGCTTGTACTTGCGCCGGCGATGTGGCGGGCACGTCGACCGGGGGGCCCGACTTCCGGTACGTTGTCGTCACCGTACGCGGTTCGCGGCCTCCGGCTGCCGGCAGCGTTGTCTCGATGACCAGCGTATCCGGCGTCTGAAGCCGAAAGAGTGCCTTGACCTCGGTGCGGGTGTCCGTGCTTGCGCCAGCGGGTCGCGATCCCAGGAACGTCGTCGAGACCGCGTCACCCTGCCACGATGCGGTCCACAGGGATTCGGAGTCTCCTTCGCAGAGCCGTCCTCGCGTTCGGCTGCGAGTCTCGCTGCCGTCGAGCGGATGCCTGACGTGCACCGTCGCGCCGCCGAGGATCTTCGACATCGTGATGTTGTCAGCGTCGTGGCGGATGTTGATCGTCGGGCCGAACCCCGGAGCCGTTGCGGGCTTGCCGTTCGCCGCCAAGGGTGCGTCCGGCGGAACCGTCCACGTACCCGAAAGGTCCGGACGCTGGAACGCGTTCGGCGCCAACAAGAGGGAACACCCCATCATCAGGGCCGCAGTAATGCGCATGCGCCGGAACTCTATCGCGGCCCGTCCCAGCAGGCTTGAACAAATGCGACGCGCGTTGTAGCGTTCGCCAACTCATGCACTATGCCGAATTCCCGCCGTGGCCTACGCTTGCCTCGCTCATCGACCGGGTATGGACCCTGACAGGAGGCGCCGGCGATCTCTCCACGTCTGTGCAGCCGGTGCTCCCCGACGGGAGGCCGGAGCTCGTCATGCACTTTGGTGAGCCGTTCGAACGCGTGTCGGTGAACGGCCTTGTGTCGAAGCAGGCGGCCACGCTCTTTGCTGGTCAGCTCACCGAGCAGCTCACGCTCAAACCGACCGGCGCGGTTGCCGTGCTCGGCGTGCGGTTTCATCCACATGGAGCGTGGCCGTTGTTCCGCGTGCCGCAGCACGAGGTCACTGGACTGACACTGGACCTCGAGGACGTATCGCCAGAGCTGTCGCGAGCGCTGCGTGCCGTGCGCGATCAGACGCATGATGTGCATATGGCGGTTCCGCTGGTGCAGGGCGTGCTCGAACGCCGGATCGCCGATCTGCGGTTCGACCGCCGTGTCGAGGTCGCCACGAGGACCATCTTCGATACGGATGGAGCAGTTTCGATCGACGCCCTGGCAGAAAGCGTGGCCCTCACACGACGGCATCTCGAGCGTCTGTTTCTCGACGCGGTAGGCCTTCCGCCGAAGCGGTTGGCGCGCATTGCGAGGTTTCAGAAAGCAGTACGGATGCTCGCGGAGATCGATCCGCGCCGGCGCGGCGCCGTCACGGCAGCGCAGTGCGGGTATGCCGACCAGGCGCACTTCATCCGCGACTTCCGCCAGCTTGCCGGCTGCTCACCTTCAGAGCACGTACTGAAGCACGGAGAGCTGACGAGATTCTTCGTCGACGGCATCTCCTGACCTCTAGCTCCTGGCTCCTAACTCCTTGAGTTGCTTCTCGAGAAACCGCTGCTCGGGCTCGCTGCAGGGGAGCGCGAGCGCCATCTCGAAGGCGTGGCGTGCGGCGCCCTGATCGCCGATGGAGGCGAGCAGACGCCCTTTGAGCGCCGGCAACAGGTAGTAGCTTTGCAGCGCCGGTTCTGCTTCCAGTGGACGCAGGTCGGTAAGCGCGGCCTCGCTTCCGTGAACCTTCCAGACTGCGACGATGCGGTTCAAGCGGACCAGCGGTGATGGATTGAGCACCGCGAGGTCGTCATAGAGCCGGAGGATGTCGCGCCACGGCGTGTCTGCTGGAGACGATGCGCTCGTGTGCGCAGCAGCGATTGCTGCCTGCACGTGATACGCCGTCATCACCGATCCGGCAGCGCTGCGTTCGAGGTGAGCGAATCCCAACGCGGTCAGGCCGGCGTCCCACCGGGACCGGTCCTGCTCCTCGAGCAGCACGATCTCTCCACGATCATCGAGCCGCGCGCGACGGCGCGCCGCCTGCAGCGCAATCAGCGCGGCAAGTGCATGCGCCGCCGGCGACTCGGTTCGCGCACTTCGAGCGACGAGACGCGCCAGTCGCAGCGCCTCGAAGCAGAGGTCCGCCCGCACGAGCTCATCCCCGCCGCGCGACGCATAACCCTCGTTGAACAGCAGGTAGATGACTTCCAGGACCGCGTCCAGTCGCGGGGACAGATCCTCAGCGGAGGGCAGATCGAACGGAACATCGAGCTCGCGCAGCCGCCGCTTCGCACGCACCAGACGCTGCGCGATGGTCGCATCTGACGTCAGAAAGGCGCGCCCGATCTCCTGCACGCTGAACCCGCTGACCGTCTTCAGGCTCAGGGCGACCCGCGTGTCCATCGGCAGCGCCGGATGGCAGCACAGGAAGATCATCTTCAGCTCGTCGTCCTCGAATACTGGATCGGGGGACTCGTTCATCGTACCGGGCGTGGAGCGTGTCAGCTCCGCCGCGATTGCGGGTGCGCGGCTGCGGAAGGCGCTGTCGCGCCTGAGGACGTCGAGCGCCCCATTTCGAGCGACCTGACACAGCCATCCCGCGGGGTTCGACGGCACGCCCGAATAGGGCCACTGTTGCAGGGCCTTGAGAAGGGCATCCTGCACGACCTCTTCGACGAGGTCGAGGTAGGCGGCGCCGAACACGCGCGTGAGCCAGGCGACCATCTGTCCCGAACGCTCACGGAACAGATGGTCGACAAGACCCTTCGGGTCCGTGGTCATTGGCTCATCGTATCCAGTTCGCGCACCTCGATCGCGCCGCCGTAATCGAAATGCGGGCAATCCCGCGCGAGATCGATCGCGCGCTCGTAGCTGTCGGCGGAGACGATGTAGTAGCCGCCGAGCACTTCCTTCGTCTCGCTGTATGGCCCATCCGTCACCCGCATCTGGCCGTTCTTCTGGCGCATGATCCTGCCTGGTTCGTCGGCGAGTTTCTGCCCGCCCTGAAGCACGCCGGTTTTTCGGAGCTTTTCGCCCCACGCCACGTATTTCTGAATGACCTGCTGCAGTTGCTCCGGGCTCAAGCTGGAGTACGAGTCGGGCGCATCGTGGAGCAGTAAAACGTACTTGGGCATAGTGATCTCCTGTTCGACGTCGTGCGTTACTTGACGCGCGTGAACGTCTCGGTTTCGGTCATCTTCCTGACACCGTTCTCGAAGAACTCCCACTCCGTGACGAAGTGATCGTTGTCGATCACCTTGTACTTCGCGCGTCGCATATGACCGGCGCCGGGCGTGGCCAGATTGGTTGCGCGCACGAACCCGAACTGAATCTCACCCGACACCGGATCGAATCGTTCCGCGCGCAGCGTCGGTTGATTGTTCGCAATGCAGTAGTGCGTCAGCAGCAGGTCGGTGCCGTCGAGGTGGTACGCGCTCATCATGCGGCCTTCGCCGGGCATCGCGGGGTTCGTGTAATGCTCGACCAGGACCGTTCCGTTTGCAGACAGTTCGAAGCGGACGCTGGATTTCCTGTTTGTTTCCGTCGCGGCGGTCCACTCCCCTTCGAGCGTCTTGAGCAGCGTGAATGCCCCGCGTGCGTTCACATCGGGAGGGCGGCCAGTCGCTCCCGCAGCCGAGGCGGCCAGCACTGGTAGAATAAGTAGTTGCAGCAGTTTACGGGTCATCAGCAAGTCCTTCCTGCAGGCATCGCCCGCGTTCGGGTGAAAGACGAACGACCCGCGCCGGAATCGACACGCGGCCCGGCCCGCATCTTGCGATCGTTCAATTAATGAAGTTCGTTGCCCCCGTCGTCGCTCGTCTGCGCGCTTCGCTGGCCGGTCGTCCCCGTGTGCTCGGCGGGCTGGTGTCGGCATTGGCCATCACGCTGTTCCTCACGGCCGGGTACGTAGCGTGGTTCAGCTATGACCTGACGGCCGGTCTGCCCGACTCGAAGGCGGTCAACGGCCTCGGCGATATGGCGCAGTCGACAACGCTGTTCGATTCGAAGGACCGGCCCGTCTTCACGATCTTCAAGGAGCAGCGGATCGAGGTTCCGCTCGACCGGATCTCGCCGAATTTCATCAAGGCCGTTCTCTCCGTGGAGGACCAGCGCTTTTACGAGCACAGCGGTGTGGACGCGATTCGCGTGGCAGCCGCGGCCGTCCGCAACCTGCAGGAGGGACGACGAGCCGAAGGCGGAAGCACCATCACGCAGCAGCTGGCACGGCAAAGTTTCCTGAACCGCGACAAGACGTATCGACGCAAGCTCAAAGAGGTGATCCTCGCGGCGCATATCGAGAGCCTCTACACAAAGGATGAGATCCTTCAGCTCTACCTCAACAAGGTGTATTTCGGCGACGGCCTTTACGGCATCGAGGCAGCTGCCCGAGGCTACTTCGGCAAGCCGGCGTCCGATCTGAGCGTCGCCGAAGCGGCTCTTCTCGCAGGGCTGATCCAGTCGCCGTCCAGTTACGCTCCAACGGTAAATCTGGAGCGTGCCATCACGCGCCGGAACGTCGTGCTCTCGGCGATGAAGTCGTCGGGCGCGATCGACGAGCGCGCCGCGGAGCAGGCGAGGCAAGAGCCCGTCAAACTTCACAACAGCCTCGAGATCGCGGAGACCTTCGGGCTCTATTTCAAGGAGCAGGCGAGGCGAGAGCTCGTGGACCGGTTTGGCTGGCAGCGCGTCTACCAGGGTGGCCTGAAGGTTTATACGACGATGGATTCAGACCTGCAGCAAGCCGCCGAAGCGTTCATCGAGCGCGGCCTCACGGAGATCGAATCGCGCAAGGCGTTCAAATATCCCGCGCGCAAGGCGTTGAAACGCGTCGGTGAAGGTCAGGCGCCCGATTACCTGCAGGGCGCGCTCATCTCGATCGATCCGTCCAGCGGATCGATCGTCGCGATGGTCGGCGGGCGTGACTTCAACGAAAGCCGCTTCAACCGTGCGACGCAGGCGAAGCGGCAGCCCGGATCTGCGTTCAAGCCGTTCGTCTACGCCGCGGCGATCGAAGTGGGCTACACGCCGGCCACGGTCATCACCGGGCTCAACGATCCGATCGAAACGCTTCAGGGCGACTGGGTGCCGGAAGACGAGCATTCCGACGCGAGCTCGATGACGCTGCGTGCGGGCCTGCGCACATCGAGCAACCGTGCCGCCGTGCAGTTGCTCAACAGCGTGGGGATCGACAAGACCGTCGGCTACGCGCAGAAGTTGAACATCGGCACACCGCCGAGCGTGCCGTCGATTGCTTTGGGCTCGAGTGACGTGACACTGCTTGCGCTCACGTCGGCGTATGGCGCGTTCGCGGCCAAGGGTATCGTGCGGCAGCCGACGATGATCCGGCGTGTTGAAGACAGCGATGGCAACGTCCTCTATCAGTCAGGGGGTGAGGCGCGTCAGGCCATCAGCGAATCGACCGCCTACCTGATGGCGAGCATGCTTCAGGACGTCGTGAACTACGGCACCGGGTACCGCGCCCGGCAGAGCGGTTTCACCTTGCCGGCGGCGGGCAAGACCGGCACGACCAACGACTATCTCGACGCCTGGTTCGTCGGCTTCACACCGCGCGTCGTGACGGGCGTCTGGGTCGGCTTCGATCAGCCCCGCACGATCATTTCGAACGGCTATGGCGGCGAGCTCGCGGTACCGATCTGGGCGAGCTTCATGAAGACGGCGACCAAGGGCGACAAGGCGGAGTGGCTCGATCGTCCCGCCAATGTCACCAGCGTAAACGTCTGCCGCATTTCCGGGAAGCTGCCCAACAGCGGGTGCGAGAGCGTGCAGGTGGTCTCGCGCGACGGGCTCGTCGAAACGCGCTCGATGATCTACACCGAGTTCTTCGTGCGCGGCACGCAGCCAACGACGCTGTGTCCGCTGCACTCAGCGCCCTCGCTGCTGGACCGGCTCGCAGGTGTGTTCGGCGGCGGCGACCCTGGGCACCCGGTTTCCGCTGAAGAAGCGGGCGGGGCGCCGCCGAGCCCAGCACGGACGACAGGAGAGTCCGTTACGCCGCCGTCCGCCTCGGTGCGTCCTCCGCCGCAGACGCCGGGCCAGCAGAAGGTTGAAGAACCGAAAAAGAAGCGAGGCTTCTGGGGCCGCCTGTTCGGCCGCGGCGACGGGCACGAGGACAAGAAGAAGGAAGAGAAAAAGAAGCCCGGGGGCGGCGGAGGGCAGCAGCCGGACAGATAGCGTCCCGATACTTCGCCTCTGCGGGCGTGCTCTGCGGTGCGGTATTTTCGCCAGTCGTTCGACTGGTCGTTGCGTCGCATTGTTATGATCACCCGGTGAGCTTCCGCGACATCGCCGGACATGAACACCTCAAGCCGCTGATCGCGCGCGCGGCGCTGCGCGGCACGCTTCCCCCCAGCCTCATCTTCGCGGGGCCGTCCGGCGTCGGCAAGCGGATGGCGGCGCTCGCGCTGGCGCAACTCGTCAACTGCCTTTCGCCCGTGAACGAGGATGCGTGCGGCGAGTGCGCTTCCTGCCGGCGCATCGCGCGCGGCGTTCATGCCGACGTTCTCATCATCGAGCCCGGTGAGAGCGGAGCCATCAAGATCGAACAGATTCGCGACGCGATCGAACGGTCGGCGTATCGTCCGTTCGAAGGGCGTCGCCGGGTCGTGATCGTGGACGAGGCCGAGCAGATCATCCCCGCCGCGCAGGACGCGCTGCTGAAGACGCTCGAGGAACCGCCGAACGGAACGACATTCGTTCTCGTCACTTCCGCGCCAGACCTGCTGTTGCCGACGATTCGCTCGCGCTGCCAGCGCCTACGCTTCGGACGGCTGTCGCCAGCGGAGGTCGCGCGCGTGCTCATCGGGTCGCACGGTCTGTCCGATACAGATGCGCACACGGCCGCCGCCGTGTCGGACGGCAGCATAGGGCAGGCGCTCGAAGGCAGTTCGGATGCGTTCGTGGAAGCGCGCAGTGCCGCACTCGAGCTCCTCCAGGCCGTCGCCAATCATCCGGCGCCCGCAAGGCGCATCATGGGCGCGGGCGGGCTCCCGGGGGCTGGCCGCGGCAGGGCGGATCGAAATGCGCTCGGACAGAGTCTCCGCGCGCTCGCGACGATTCTGCGTGATCTCGGGATCCTGGGCTCTCATTCCGATCCGGGCGCGCTGGCGAACGCCGACCTTCGCGGCAAGCTGGACCCGCTGCTGCGCTCGTTCGACACCGATCGCATCCTTCGCGCGTATGCAGCGGTCGACCGGGCGCTCTTCGCGCTCGACCGCAATGCCAGCCCCAAGATCGTCGCCGACTGGCTGGCGTTCCAGATATAGTTGGGGGCGTCATGGGCCCGCGTCCGTTCGTGAGCGTCAAGTTTTCACCGATCGGACGCACGCACACGTTCCTGGTGCCGGAGCTCGACCTCGACGCGCCCGAGGATCCGCAGCTCGCCGCTGGCGAAAAAGTGATCGTCCAGACCGAGGCGGGCCCTGCGCTGGGAACAGTGACCCGGCCGATCCCCGCTCTCTTTGAACGGAAGCCGCCGTCCGCCGCTTCGGCGCAGGTGGTTCGTCGCGCCACGCGCGACGACATCGTCGCGCGGCTGAAGCAGGAGCACCGCGAGCAGGAAGCCCATCGCGTGTGCCTGATGAAGATCCGCGAGCGCCAGCTGCCGATGAAGCTGACGCGAGTCGAGCAGCTGTTCGACGGCTCGCGGCTGATCTTCTATTACACCGCCGAGGGACGGGTCGACTTCCGCGAGCTGGTGCGTGATCTTGCTTCGCACTTCCGCGTACGCATCGAGATGCGGCAGATCGGCGTACGCGACGAGGCGCGGATGCTCGGCGGATATGGCCCCTGCGGCCGGCCGCTTTGCTGCACGACGTGGCTCACGTCGTTCGAGCCGGTCTCCATCAAGATGGCCAAGCAGCAGAATCTCAGCTTGAATCCCTCCAAACTGTCGGGCATGTGCGGACGCTTGAAGTGCTGCCTGCGCTACGAGCTGCCCAACGGCAAGGGGGTCAAGCACGGCGGCTGCGCCGACGAGGGAGGCGGCTGCAGCAATCCGACCGGGCCCGGGTGCGGCGGCTGCGGATCCGGCGGCTGCGGGTCCTGCAAGCGGTGAGCGCAAAGCCCACCTCCTGGCTCCGAGCTGCGGACAAACCGCGAATCGCCATCACCGCCGGCGATCCGGCGGGCATCGGCCCCGAGATCGCCCTGCGCGCCGCGGCCGACCCCGAGGTGTTGATGGTCTGCGATCCGGTCATTTACGGACCTTCCTCGCCTGAGGATCTCTCCAGGTTCGCGCCCGGTCGCGTGAACGGCGATGCCGGCCGTGCCGCGTACGACGCGATCCTTCGCGCCGTGCAGGATGCGCGGACGAAGCGTGTCGGGGCGATCGCGACGGCGCCGATCAACAAGGAAGCGTTCGCTCTCGCGGGCCTGCCGTGGAAGGGGCACACGGACCTGCTCGCGCACCTGACCGGCGTCGAGCGCGCCGTGATGATGTTCTACTCGGATGCGCTGCGCGTGGTACTGGCAACGGTTCACATCCCGCTGGCTGATGTGCCGGCCGCAATCACGCGGCAGTCGATCGAGGATCTCGTCCGGCTCACCGCGTCGGAGCTGCCGCGCTTCGGTGTGGCGATGCCGCGCCTGGGGATGGCGGGCCTGAACCCGCACGCAGGCGAGCACGGGCTGCTCGGCGTCGAAGACGAACGCGTGTTGCGTCCGGCAGTCGAGGCGTGCGCGTCGCGCGGCATTGATGTGCGGGGGCCATTCCCGGCCGACACCATCTTCGTCAGGGCGATGCGAGGAGAGTTCGACGCGGTGATCGCGTGTTACCACGACCAGGGATTGATTCCGGTCAAGATGGCTGCATTCGGCAAGGCGGTGAACGTCACGCTTGGGTTGCCGATCGTTCGCACGTCAGTCGATCATGGGACGGCGTTCGACATCGCCCGTAAGGGTCTTGCGGATCCGTCCAGCATGATCGCGGCGGTGAAGCTGGCGGCGCGGCTTGCGACCGCTTGCCCGTGAATGCCTCTTCAGCATTGATCTCCCATGGCCAAGACCGCGCGCGAAGCAGCGCAGAAGAACATCGCCGAGAACCGCAAGGCTTTCCACGACTATCACATCGTTGAAACGTTCGAGGCGGGTATCGTGCTCGTCGGCACCGAGGTGAAGTCGATCCGCGAGGGCAGTGCCAACCTGCGTGACAGCTTCGCGCGTTTAGAGGATGGAGAGGTCTGGCTGTACAACGTCCACATCAATCCCTACAGCCATCGCGGGTACTCCGACCACGAGCCCACGCGGCGTCGGAAGCTGCTGCTGCATCGCCAGGAGATCCGCAAGTTGATCGGCAAGACCGTGGAGCGGGGCATGACCCTGGTCCCGACACGCCTGTATTTCAAGAACGGTCACGTCAAGGTCTCGCTCGCGCTCGCGAAGGGCAAGCAGGCGCACGACAAGCGCGAGACGATCAAACGTCGCGAGGCCGATCGCGAGACGCGCGCCGCGGTGAAGGAGCGCCGGCGCTGACCGGTCTCCGGCTCCCGGGTTCCGGCTTCCGCGGCTTTCGGCTCTGGGCTTTCGGCTTCGGTCGAGGTTTCCGGCTCCCGCGAGATTGATTTGTCTCACCGGATAGAATGAAAGTTTTTCAGCGGAGGGTTCATGCAGGGTAATCGCGCCGCGCTGGCGGCGGTCGTGGCCATCCTGGTGCTGGCCGGCGGCTGGCTCTACTTCAAGCGGACGACGGACACGACGGCGGTGCAGCTCGTTCCGATGTTCGCGTCGGCCGAGAAGCGCCCCGCGGATGGCCATTTCGAGGTGATCGAGGCGAATCTGAATGGTGAAACGCGGCAGGCGATCGCCACGCCTCCGTCATCGCGCGTCATCTACAAGATCCGCGTACCTGACGACGCGTGGTTGCGGGTGGCAGTAGGGACGAAGCCCGAATCGTGGACGCAGGAGGGCAACGGCGTTCTGTTTCGCGTCGGTGTCTCGGACGGCCGCAGCTTCGAGGATCTCTTCACGCAGCACGTGAATCCGTTCGCAAATTCGGGCGACCGGAAATGGATCCAGGTGTGGGTGGATCTCTCGGCCTATGCCGGTGAAGAGGTCGATTTGATCTTCAACACCAACACGAGCCCGAATACGCAGCCGGACGATCCGCGGAACGATCATCCGCTGTGGGGCAACCCGGAGGTCATCGTTCGGTGAAGACTTCCGTGACCGTTCCCCTGCTCGACCTCCAGGCACAATATCAACCGCTGCGCGACGAGCTGCTCGCGGCCGTGACGCGCGTCTGCGACAGTCAGCGATTCATTCTCGGGCCGGAAGTCGATGCGCTCGAACGCGAGCTCGCCGGGGCGCTCGGTGTGGCCCACGCCGTCACGGTTTCGTCGGGCACCGACGCGATCCTCGCAACACTGATGGCGCTCGGTGTCGGTCCTGGTGACGAGGTAATCACGCCGACGTTCTCCTTCTTTGCGACGGCCGGGTGCGTCGCGCGCGTCGGAGGCACGCCGAAGCTGGTCGACATCGATCCGGCGAGCTACAACGTCGATGCGCAAGCGGTGCGCGCCGCGATCACGTCGAAGACCAAAGCCATCGTCCCCGTGCATCTCTACGGGCAGATGGCCGATATGGCGGCGCTCATGAACGTGGCGAACGAGCGCGGGATCCCCGTAATCGAGGACGCCTGCCAGGCGATCGGCGCGCTGCAACACGGCAGGGAGGCAGGGACAATCGGCACGGCCGGGTGTTTCTCGTTCTTTCCGAGCAAGAACCTCGGCGCATTTGGCGACGCGGGGCTCGTTGTCACGAACGACGACGGGCTCGCGCACGAACTGAAGCTGTTGCGAAATCACGGCGCCGAACCGAAATACTTCCACAAACGCATCGGCGGCAATTTCCGTCTCGACGCGTTGCAGGCCGCGGTGCTCCGCGTCAAGCTGCCGCACCTCGATCGCTGGACAGAAGCACGGCGGGCGAACGCCCGCCGCTACGACGAGCTGTTTGCCGACGCTGGACTCACCTCGAAGCTCGGGCTCCCCCGAGAGCTGCCCGGCTTCCGCCACATCTTCAACCAGTACATCGTCCGCGTCCCGGAACGGGACCGCGTGCGCGGGTACCTCACCGAGCAGGGGATCGGAACGGAGATCTATTATCCCGTTCCTTTTCATTTGCAGGAGTGCTTCGCAGCTCTGGGCCATCGCAGGGGGGACTTTCCCCACGCCGAGGAAGCTGCCGATAGTACGCTGGCGCTGCCGATTTACGGTGAGCTCACGGTTCAGCAGCAGCAGGCGGTTGTTTCGGCGATTCGAGAGGCGATCCGCGGCTGATGCGGGTCGTCGTCACCGGTGCGCGTGGACTGCTCGGCGGTGCGATCACGCGCGAGTTCGTCACCTGCCATGAGGTCAGTGCGCTGGACCGCTCGAGTCTCGACGTGACAGACGGCAATGCGGTCGCATCCGTTATCGATCGCGAGCGGCCCGACGTCGTCATCAACTGCGCCGCCTACAACGACGTGGATGGTGCCGAAGACGACCCCGTGCTTGCGTTGCGGACGAACGCGTTCGCCGTGCTCGCGCTTGCGCGCGTCGCAATCGCGACGGGTGCCATCCTCATTCACTTCAGCTCTGACTTCGTCTTCGATGGCGACACCGATCGGCCTTACGTCGAGGAGGACCAGCCCAACCCGCGCAGCGTCTATGCCGCCTCGAAGCTGCTCGGGGACTTGTTTGCGCTCGAGACGCCGCGAGCCTATGTATTGCGCGTCGAGAGCCTGTTCGGGCCCGCAGGTCCGGACGGTGGACGCCGTGGAAGTCTGGGCACGATCGTCGACGGAATCCGCCGTGGCGCCGAGGTCCCGCTGTTCGTCGACCGGGTCGTGTCGCCGAGCTACACGCCCGATCTTGCACGCGCCGCTCGCGCGCTCCTGGAACGTGACGTGCCGCCCGGCCTGTATCACTGCGTCAACAGCGGTCACGCGACGTGGTCGGACATCGCCGAACGCGCGGCATCATTGATGGAGGTCGAGCTCCGGATGCGGCCCGTGACGCTGGAGACCGCCGGCCTGCGCGCGCGCCGACCCCGCTACTGCGCGCTCGCGAACGCGAAGCTCGCGTCAGTGGGTATCGAGATGCCACCCTGGCAAGAGGCACTGCGCCAGTTTCTCAGCGGCGGTTCAGGTTAGGCCCTCGAAGAGCATCCGACAAAAACGCGCCAACTCCCAATGCCCAACTTCCAAGTCCCGAGCTGCCTTCATGGGAATTGGGTGTTCATCCAAGGCATTCGTTGACGAGACTCGCCACGCGCGCGCCGATCGCGAGACACGCTGTGAGCCCTGGCGAATCGATTCCCGCCGCATGAATAAGTGAGGCATGTCGTGCGTCCGCGCGGATCATGAAATCCGCGAAGCGTTCCTCGGGTGGATGCAGCTTCGAGCGGATCCCGGTCCCTCCCGCGCGCAGGTCGTCGAGTGTGACCTCCGGCAGCAGCGTTCGTGTGGGAGCCAGAAAGTCATCGAGCGGCAGGCGATCCTCTTCGTAATCATCCTTGCGCGACTGGTAACGGATCGTCGGGCCGAGCAGAACGGCGCCGCCCGTCGTCCTGGTCAGGTGCACACCGAGGCCGTGCCCTGAAGGATGCGGCAGCGGATAGACCAGCCCGTTCACGAGTGAGCGGCGCGAGGGTTTCAGCTCGGCGTATTCTCCACGGCACGGATAGATCGTGAACCGCTCGCCGTCAAGTGCAGCCGACACGTCATCAGCGTACAACCCGGCGGCGTTGACGACGACTCGGGCGTTGACGCGCTCCCCTTCGAGAGCCAGCTCGAAGCCGTCCGGCAGCGGCATTCCGCGTACCAGCGACGTGCCGCGGACGAACGCGCCGCCGTTCGCCTCGGCCTCGCGAAGCAGCGTCGACACGAGCGCCTCGGCCTCCACGCGTCCGCTGTCGGGTGACCAGAGCGCGGCAACCGCGCGGACGTGCGGCTCGCGCGCCCTGACGAACCGCTCGTCCACGATCTCCAGACCGCGCACGCCGTTGCGCGTTCCGCGACTGCGGAGCTCCTCGAGCTGCTCGATCTCACTCGCCTCGCTGGCGGCGACAAGTTTTCCGCAGCGGTCGTGCGGCACGCCATGCGCTGCGCAGTACGCGTACAGACGCTCCGCGCCCTCGACGCAGAGCGTCGCCTTCGAAGATCCTGCAGGGTAGTAGAGGCCGGCGTGAATCACGCCGCTGTTGTGCGTGCTCGTCGCCATTCCCGCGCGCGGATGGCGCTCGATGATTGCGACGCTGTGACCGAGTGCCGCGACTGCGGCAGCCGAGGCGAGGCCGGTGACGCCGCCGCCGATCACGGCGACGTCGACGGACTCCTTATGCACGGGTCAACGATATCGCAGGACCCCTCGCCGCCGCGCAGGCTGTATTACTGGC
>Ga0247829_10000670_pt1 | contig 13932 bp, 11 predicted proteins | sample 12C_Control_Day4_FD_207765 | JGI IMG/M metagenome (GOLD analysis project Ga0247829, IMG submission 207765) | Soil microbial communities from agricultural site in Penn Yan, New York, United States - 12C_Control_Day4 | ecosystem: Environmental > Terrestrial > Soil > Agricultural land | place... | reverse complement strand
GGAGGAGAGTCGTAACGCCGAGCTTGCCGCGGCCTATCGCTTGCATAACTTTGCACCTGGCCCGATCATCCGACGGGTCGTTCTGAGTTCAAGTTCATAGATCTGCGGCACTTGCCGACTCCGTAGCGAAACTGCGAGCGACGCGCGCGCGCCACACCTGGGGAGCGATCATGAAGAGAGCGCTGGTCCTGCTGGCCCTGCTCGCTGCTGCCACTGGCCCGGTCGCCGCCCAGACGGCCGATTTCACACCGCGGATCGGCGTGTACGCACCGCTGGTGAATCTGCTCGAATTCGCCGATCCCGGCCGCGGGTTCCGGGAAGACAAGGCCGACACCAAGTTCTCTGTGGGCGGCCGTCTTGGCGTGTGGTTCGGCGGCAACTTCGGCTTCGAAGGAACCGCCGACTACAGCAAGAGCGGGATCCAGGCCTACGTCAACGGGATCCCCGAGGCGCGTTTCGGGTCGCATATCTTCGCGGCCAGCATCCGGCCCATGTTCCGCCTCGGATCGCCGAGCGGCGTCGCCGTGATTCTCAGCGCGGGTGGCGGCCTGGTGGATCGGGGCGGTGAATACACCCGCGATCTCACTGGCCGGACCGACCTCGCCGGCGCCGCCGGGCTGGCTTTCCTGGTGCGGATCAGCCGGCACGTCGCCGCGCGGATCGACGTGGACGGATACACCTACACGGCCCAGTACGGCAACGCCCTCGCCGGAAATACCAGCGCTCTCCGCCAGTACGACCTCTTCATCACGTTCGGGCTCACCGGCCCGTTCCGCAACTACGGCATTCCCGGAGAATAGACCGAAGGCGAGACTGGACCGGCGCCGCGCGCGCGCTCGGTTCCGCAGGCCGCCCCGCCGTATATTCTCCCGGATGGGCACCCTCCGCACCCTGCTGCACGGAATCGTCGACTATGCCGGACTCTTTCCGCCCGCCGGGCTCGACCTGGGCCCTGCGGTGGCGGAGTATTCGGAGCATCGTGTGGGGCCGCACCGGTGGGCGCTGGGACGGTTCGTCGCGCCCGCGACGCGGCTCGACGCTGTCGGCCAGGCGGCGGAACGATGCTTCCCCACCGCCGCAGAGCCTTGGCGGCTGACCGGCCTGCTCGGCACCGATCTCCCCGGCGACATCGCCGCGGTCCGCCGCTTCAATGACGCCTACCACGGACGTGCGGTGGTGGATGCGGTGGAACTCAGGGCCGCGACCCCCGCGGACATCGGGCGGGCGGTCGAGATCATCGGGCCCGGGCTGGAGACCTATGTCGAGCTGCCGGTCGGTAGCGACCTCGACCCCCTGATCGGCGCCGCCGGCGAGCGCGGCGCACGGGCGAAGGTTCGCACCGGCGGGATCACCCCCGACGCCTTCCCGGCGCCTGCGGACCTGCTCCGTTTCATCCGTACGTCCGTAACGGCCCGCGTCCCGTTCAAGGCCACCGCTGGGCTGCACCACCCGCTTCGCGGCAGCTACCCGCTCACCTATGCCCCCGACAGCGCCCGCGCGCCGATGTACGGCTTCCTCAACGTGTTCCTTGCCGCGACGTTCGTCGCGAGCGGCCTGGGCGAGCCCGAGGCCACGGCGCTCCTCACCGAAAGCTCGCCCGCGGCGTTCCGCTTCTCCGATGCAACCGTCGAGTGGCGCGGACACGCACTGGGCGAGGCCGAGCTGGGCCGCGCCCGGCGCGAGGTGGCGACCTCGTTTGGCTCCTGCTCCTTCCGCGAGCCGATCGCAGACCTTCAGACGCTCGGCCTCCTGTGACCCTCGTCGCGGACGAAACCCACGATCCCGCCCGGCGGAGCTGGGTCGCCTCGGCCAACGGCCACCCCGACTTTCCGATCCAGAACCTCCCCTTCGGCGTGTTCCGGACGCCGCGCAGCGCCGGTGGACGCATCGGGGTTGCAATAGGCGACCAGGTTCTCGATGTCGCCGCGTGCGCCGGGCTGTTGCAGGGCGCGGAACGGGCGGCGGCGGACGGCGACGCGTGGAAACGGGTGAAGGAGGCGTGCGCAGCCAGCTCGCTGAACGAGATCATGGCACTGGAACCAGAGGACCGGCAGGCGCTGCGACTCGCCCTGAGCCGGCTCCTGGCCGCAGACCCCGCCGGTCGGCCGCTGGACGGCCGGGCCGGGCCGCACCTCTTGGTGCCGGTGGCCGAGGTCGAGATGCTGGTTCCAGCCGAGATCGGCGACTACACCGACTTCTACGCGTCGGTGTATCACGCCACGAACGTCGGTGCCTTGTTCCGCCCCGACAATCCGCTGCTCCCGAACTACAAGTGGGTGCCGATCGGGTATCACGGGCGCGCGTCGTCCATCGTCGTCAGCGGCGCCGCGGTTCGGCGGCCCTCGGGACAGCTGCGGCCCGACGCCGATGGGCCGCCCGTGTTCGGCGAAACCCGGCGCCTCGACTACGAGCTGGAGCTGGGCCTCTTCGTGGGTCCGGGCAACCGGCTGGGCGAGCCGATTCCCATCGCGGACGCCGAGCGCCACCTCTTCGGCGTCTGCCTGGTGAACGACTGGTCGGCCCGTGACGTCCAGGCCTGGGAATACCAGCCGCTGGGGCCGTTCCTGGCGAAGAACTTTGCCACCACTGTGTCGCCCTGGGTGATGACGCTGGAGGCGCTCGCCCCGTTCCGCGCGCCGCTCGCGCAACGACCGGCGGGTGATCCGGCGCCGCTCCCCTATCTCGACGACGCCGGCGATCGGGCGCGCGGCGCCCTCGACATCGTGCTCGAGGTGTCGATCGCCTCACGGGCAATGCGGGAGCAGGGCATCGTCCCGATGCGGCTCGCGCGGAGCCGCTTCACCGATCTGTACTGGAGCCCGGCGCAACTGCTCGCGCATCACGCCTCGGGCGGATGCAATCTCCGCCCCGGTGATCTGCTCGCCAGCGGTACCGTGTCCGGGCCCGCGCCCGAGTCACTCGGCTGCCTCCTCGAGCTGACCCGCGGCGGCAAGGCGGCGATCCACCTTCCCACGGGGGAGGAACGGACATTCCTGGCGGACGGCGACGAAGTGATCTTCCGCGGCTGGTGCGAGCGGGACGGAGCGGTGCGGATCGGGCTGGGGGAATGTCGGGGAGTGGTAGCCGGGCACGGGGCACGGGCGACGGGCAGGAGCAGCCCGTAGCCCGCAACTCGTCGCCCGCGGTCAGGGCTCGGTCACGACCGCGCTGGTGGTTGCCGTAGCGGAGGCCCCCTGCTCGTCCTGCACCGTCCACGTGACGGTATACGTGCCCGCCCCGGCGTAGGTGTGGCTCACGATGTGGGAGGCCAGACTGCCGAAGGTGCCGGTGAAGGTCTGACCGTCACCGAAATCCCAGCTGCCGACCCACGCCCCTTCGGGGTCGAACGTGCCCGATGGATTGAATTGCACCGGCACGCCAACCGTCGCGGCGAAGGAAGGCTTTGCCGGCGAGGTGAACGTGGCGGACGGCCGGAGATTGTCGGGCTCGGTCGGGGCCGCCGCGACCCCGACGGCGTTCACGGTGAACGTCACCGACGGCGATGCCACGCCCTCGCTGATCGTCACGGCGTGTGACTCCGGTGTCGCGGTCACGTCCAGCGCCCCCGGGATGCCCAGCGTGATGGTGTAGGCCGCGCTCTGCGGAGACAGAAACAGGATCGTCTCGCCCAGGACCGGGTCGAACGCCTGGGTTTCCGCGGCAGAGCCCAGCGTGGCGATCGCCGCGAACTGACTGAACGTCACCGGCGTGCCCTCGATCGCCGGCAGCGTCACTCCACTCCCCAGCTCGAGCCGCACCCGCACGCTGCCGGTGAACGAGATGTCAGCGGCGTTGATGACCGGGCTCATCACCCATTGCGACGACCCACCGGCCTCCTGGCCAAAGCTGCGGGCCAGGTCGAGGTCGAGCGCAATCACTTTCTGCTCGCCGTCAATCGTGACCGGACCGTGGTCGAAGTTCACCTTGAGTCCCGAAGAGCCCCAGCTGGGCGTCTGCAGCGTCGCAGTGGCCGCGGGGACGCCGGCGGGCAGCTGGTATCCCTCCGTGGCATAGACCGTCCCGCTGCCCGCATCCTGGACGTAGCCGCCGCTGATGACGAATCGGATCTCCTGGTAGCTCCCGGCCGGCACCGGGACGTCCTGCACCAGGATCAGTGCCTGAGTGCCGAGGTCGCACAGATCCACGGTCGCTGGGGTGGAGCGGAGCGTCGTGCGGCCGCCCTCCCCTTGCAGATAGATCTCGTCGATGGTGACCGCAGCCGCCTGGAACGGGCAGCTCGCCGGCGTGGCGGCGGCCGCGGCGGCAAATGTGCGAGTTCCGGACGGCTGCCCCGTCTCCGAGAGCGTGGGGCCGTTAGAGCCCCGTCGGAGCACGACGGTCATGTTGGCGCTGCCGGGGCCGGCGGCCCCCTCCGGACTACAGGCGGCGAGAGCGAACATCAGGGCGCCGACCAAGACGAGCGGCGCGCGGGTGAGCAGGTTCATGGGTTCTCCGGGGTGGTCGAGCGGACGAGCGGGGTGCAAGAGTCGAACCGCCAGCCGTCCCAGGCGCTCTCGTGCGTAGTAGCCCAGCATACTTCTGACCAGCGCCTCCCCGCTCCGAGTTCCACCCGCCGGGCACACGGGTTGCGCGCGAATCCGCCCGAAGCACCCGCACATCGATCGTTCCGGGAGGCGAGCATGATGAAGCTCCTGTACCTGGCCGGCGCAGGCTATCTCGCGATCTGCATCGGAGCCCTCGTCCTGCCCGCCCGTGGCCCGCTCACTCACGGCGGCGCCGAATCACTGGTCATGGCCGGGAGCGACGACTCGTGGTTCGCCCGCATCAAGCCGTTCTGCAATGCCGTCGAAGTGACCTATGCCCACCAGCGCTCGCCAGCACCGGCTACGCCGTCGGGCGTGGGCTACAGTGCGGCATGCTACGGCCTGGCGGGCAAGATCGATTCGGCGCGCGCGGCAATCGAACGCCTCCCGGCCGACCAGCGCTCGCTCGCCGCGGGCATCGTGTTCAACGTAGGCCATCCCGTCGCCGACGCTGGCGATGACAAGTCCGCCGGGCCGATCATGGCGCTGGTGATCGACTATCAGCCCGACAACTACATGGCGCTCTACCATGCCGGCATGTCCGAGTACGTACTGAGCCAGCCGGACGCCGCCCTGGCCCATCTGCGCCGTTTCCTGGAGCTTTACACCAGCCGGGACGGCTGGCGCTCCAACGCGACGCAAGTGCTCGAGCGGCTTGGCGACCGGCCGTGACCGCACCCGCGTACGTCGCGCCGGGAACGGTGCTCGGCGCTCGGTACGAGATTGCCGAGGAGATCGGCCGGGGCGGGTATTCCATCGTTTATCGAGCTCGCGATCGGGCGTTGGGAACCGATGTCGCGCTCAAGCTGCTCGTGCCTCCACCGGCCAGCGCCCAGCTGGCCCGCGAACGGCTCCGAAGGGAAGTCCAGGCGGTCCGGGGCCTGGCGCACCCGAACATCGTCGGCGTGCACGACTTCCTCGAGGACGGTGCGTGGAGCTTCGTGGTCATGGACCTGGTGCGCGGACCGGACCTTGGCGTCCGGCTCCGTGACCGTGGCCCGCTGCCCCCCGCTGAGGCTGCCCGCATCGGCGCGGAGATCGCGGACGCGCTCGCCCTGGCGCACCGTTCGGGCATCCTCCATCGCGACGTGAAGCCGCAGAACATCCTGCTCGACCCGGGCGGCCGGGCGCGCCTGACCGACTTCGGCGCCGCGCGGCTCGACGGCCAGGCAACGATGACCCAGACGGGCGCCCTGGTGGGCACGCTGGTCTACCTCGCACCCGAAGTCATGGCCGGTGGCCGGGCCGACGCGCGCGCCGATGTCTACGCCCTGGGCATGACCCTCTACCTCGCGCTGACCGGCGAGCTCCCCCACCGCGCGTCGCCCCATCTCCCGCCTGATGCGGAGGCCGACGGACACCGGCCACGCGCCGCGCGCGGGGACACTCCCGAGTGGCTCGACGCGACCGTGGCGCGTGCGACGCGCGCAGAGCCGGCCCGCCGCTTTCCATCGGCCGGGAGCCTCGCCGAAGCGCTTCGGGGCACGACGGGTATCGCCGTCGAGCCGGCCACCCGCGCCGCGACGCTCGACTTCTGTCTGGTCTGTGGATCCACGGCGGCGGGGGGACTGAGCCGCTGTCCCGATTGCGATGGGATTCCCGCGGGCAGCACCGACACCCTCGTGTTCGTGGATCGGGCCGGGGCCGGGCAGAAGGCCAGCGACGCCCTGGCCAGTATGGCGGCCGCAGTGCCGCACCCGGCGGACGTGGCCGCGGCGGCGCGCGGGGCTCGCGCCCTGGTCCGGACCGCTGGCGGCACCGCCGAGCTGGTGCTCGCCCGGTTCCGCGAGCGCGGAATTCCGGTGCGCGCCGTGCGCCGCGGCCAGGCGTGGTCGGCAGTGCCGGCCACGCTGTATGGCCTCGCGGGCTCGATCGGTCTGGTGGGGATGTACGCCGGCTTCACCCGCTCGGTGTCGCTCTGGACCAGCACCCCGATCGTGGTGGGGGCGCTGCTGGTGGCGGCTCATCGCGTAGTGCAACGTCCGCTGTTCACTACCAAGCTTCGCCAGGGCTTGCTCGCACCCGCGGTGGACCGCAAGGCGACCGACACGATCGGCCGGCTGCCGCCGGGACCGGCCCGTTCGCTGCTGATCGACCTGGTGCGCCTGGCCGGGGGCGCCCCCGCGCCCCAGGAACTGTCGGAGCTGCTCGACCGGGCGTGCGACGCGGCGCGGGACCTTCAGCGGCTCGACGACGCGCTCACGCTGCTGGAACGGCGCCGGCAAGCGGCGGGAGGGGCTCCGGGCCCGTGGATGGACAGCGTCAGCGCGCTGGAACGGAACCGCGACCGGTTGATGCAGCAGCTGCTCGATACGGTCGCGCTGATCGGCCGGCTCCAGGCCGAAGCGGTGCCCGTACAGCAGGAGCTGGAGACGGCTAAGCAGGAGCTGGAGCGGCGGATGGAGGCGATGAAAGAAGTTGAGCAGCTGGTGGGCGGTGAGCGGTGAACAGTAAGCCGGGGGCTCCGATCTGCACCGAAGCCCCCGGCTTACTGTTCACCGATTCTGCTCACTGCTGACTGCCTACCCCTTGGTGACGATCTTGTTAAGGATGCGCTGGGCGTACTCCTTGTCCCACTCGGCCAGATTCTCGCGAGCGCTCACCTCGACCTTGGTGGTCGTGGGACTCTGGCGCTGAAGCGACACGGTGATATCGAGGTCACCCTTCGTCCCCTTGAACTCCCGCTTGTCGCCACCATCCTCGGTCTTCGTCTCGCTGATGGTCACGCCCTCTTCGCCGAGGACCGACCGGGCGCGAGCCGCCACATCCGACGTGGACCCCTCGACCACCGACTCTGCGCCCCGGGTGGTGAGGTAGATCCCCGTACCGGCGCCGGCGGCGGCCGCCGCCACGCAGCCCGGCAGCACGGCTGCGCACATCAGGGCGAGCGCCCAATGCGCCCGGAATTTCGCCAGTGATCTCATGTTGATTTTCTCCCGAAGCCGATGGTGGTGGACGATCAGTTGGGGCAGAACGTAGCGCAATGCGCGAGCTGCCGCCGTGCGCAGATGCAACGCTGGCTCTGTGGCGCGGATCACAGTCGCATCCGCTCCAGGAGATCGGCGAAACGCGGATCGCCCCGAATGGGGTCGAAAATAGGCTCCACCCGCAGATAGGCCAGCCATCCACGGCGCTCGGCGCGGGCGCGCTCGATCCAGCGGAACGCTTCGCCAGCCTCCCCCAGAGCGATGTTGGCCGTCGCCAGCGCCACCGGTGAGACGTAGCGGGTGGCGGCCTCCGCCTCCAGCTCCGCGAGCAGTGAGCGGGCGTCAGCCGTCCGGCCCCCCATAGCCAGTGCTCGGGCAAGCGCGCCCCGGGCGTACGCCGACTCCGAAGCACCGGCGATCGCCTCCCGGAACGTGGCCACGGCGTCGTCGAAACGTCCCTGCTGCGTGAGCACCAGCCCGAGAATACGGTGATTTTCCTCCGACGTCGGGTCCATCGCCAGCGCCCGGTTGAGCTGCTCCGTGGCGGCTTCCGGCCGCCGCGCGTAGTAGTTGAGCCAGCCGAGACTCCGGCGGATCGAAACCGACGCCGGATCGAGGTCCGCGGCGGTACGCGACTCCGCGATCGCGGCGTCGAGACGTCCCTGCGAAACCAGGAGCCAGGCGTACCACTGGCGGGCGGTGGCGTAGCGGGGGTTGAGCTCGATGGCGCGGCGGAAACGACGCTCGGCCGCCTCCCACTCCCAGTCGTGGAGGAAAGTCACCCAGGCAAGCGACGTATGCGCTTCGGCCAGTGTGTCGTCCAGCTCGAGCGCCTTGTGCGCCAGCTCGCGCGACCGCGCCATCGCTTCGGCCACGGGCATGCCGCGGTAATCCACGTGCAGCGCGTAACAGTCCGCGAGGCCGCTGTACGCCAGCGCGTAGCCCGGATCTTCTGCGATGGCGGCCTCGAAGTACGCGATGGCCTCGGCGAGCCCCTCGGCGCGGCGCTTGTTCCAGCAGTAGCGCCCCTTCAGGTACAGGTTGTAGGCGGTCAGGTTGGCGGTGTAGCGCCTCGGCGTCGGGTCGCCGACGTCGCCTAGCAGTGTGCCCCGGAGCGTGCGCACGATGGTGGCAGCGATCTCGTCCTGCACCTCGAAGACGTCGCCGGCAGCGCGATCGTAGCGCTCCGACCAGAGGTGGCGCCCGTCGGCGACATCGGTCAGCCGGGCCGCGACGCGGAGGCGGTTCCCCGAGCGGCGCACCGATCCCTCGAGTACGACCGACACCCCCAGCAGCGCGCCCAGGGTGCGTACGTCGGCCTCCCGACGCTTGAGGGCAAACACCGAGGTACGTGACGCCACGCGGAGCCCGTCGACCTTGGTCAGGGCGTCGATGAGCTCGTCGGTCATGCCGTCGCTGAAGTACTCCGTGTCGGGATCGGGACTCGCGTTCACGAAGGGAAGCACCGCAATGGCTCGCCGATCGGCGGGCCGCGCGGCGCCGTCGTGCGGTGGCGTCCCGAGTCCGGCCGCCGACTCTTCGAGCGCCCGTCCGAACTCCGCAGCGGTACTGAAGCGGTCATTGGGGTTCTTCGCCAGCGCGCGCGCAAGCGCCTGCTCGAGCGCTACCGGCACCTCCCCGCGGAGAGCCCGCACCGGCGCGGCCGGCTCCATGACGTGGCGCGTCATGGTGATTCGCGCCGGGGTCCCGGCGAACGGCGGCTGGCCCGCGAGCATCTCGTAGATCACGCACCCGAGGCTGTAGATGTCGGTCCGGCCGTCCAGCTCGGCGTCGGCGCTGGCCTGCTCCGGGCTCATGTACGCCGGCGTGCCCACCGCCAGGCCGGGCACCGAGACGGCGCGATCGTCGCTCACCACAGCGAACAGTGCCCGGGCGATCCCGAAGTCGGCCACCACGGCCTCGCCCTCGTGCACCAGAATGTTTTCCGGCTTGATGTCGCGGTGCAGCACCCCGTTGCGGTGGGCATAGTCGAGAGCGGCCGCGACCGATCGGCCCATCCGCACCGTGTCGGCGATGGTCATTCGGCCCTCGCGCTCCAGGCGTGCCCGCAGTGACTCGCAGCCCAGATACGGCATGACGTAGTAGAGGAATCCGGCGATCTGTCCGGAATCGTGCAGCGGGACGATCTGGGGGTGCACCAGCCGGGCCGAGATCCGGATCTCGCGGAGAAATCGTTCGGGGTTGGAGCCGCCGGCCACCTCGGGCCGAAGCACCTTGATGGCGACCTGGCGGCCGTGCTTCAGGTCTTCCGCGACGTAGACCGTTGCCATGCCCCCGTGCCCCAGCTCGCTATCGAGCCGGTATCGCTCGGCGAGGGCGGCCCGGAGGCCATCGGGAACTGTCATGCGGGGCGCAGCTCGCGAAGGGGGCATAAAACCTAACCCATTGCGCCTTGTGCGAGTTCCTTTTCCCGGTCGGTGCCACCGCTCACCCTTGGGAAGTGGACCAGATCGCTGCATGGGCCCTCGGCAACCGGCAGATTGGCCCCGCTCCGGCGTGCCCGGGGCCACATCGAGGAGGAGTCATGGCGAAGGACAACGACACCCGCGGGGCGGAGCGCTCGATTCGCGGCAAGGCGAACCAGGCCAAGGGCCGGATCAAGGACGCCGCCGGCGGCCTGACGGGTGATCCCGAGCTGCAGGCGGAGGGCAAGTGGGACCAGGCCAAGGGCAAGCTGCAGGATGCGCTCGGCAAGGCCGAGCGGAAACTGGACGACGACGATGGCGACGTCATCGACCGTCCGTAGCAGCGACTAAATCACAAAGAGACCGCGAATCCACGCGAATGGACCTGCAGGTCCATTCGCGTGTTTTTGCGTTCACTCGCGGCTCCTTCCTCGGGCGACCGGGGTAGCTGCTGAGCCCGGCGGCCGGCATCTTAACAGCATGCTCGCCGCGCAGGAGGTCTCGAAGCGCTACGGAAGCGTCGTCGCGCTGGACGAGGTGTCGATCGCCGTGGACGCCGGGGGGTGTCTCGCGCTGGTGGGCGAAAGCGGCGCCGGCAAGAGCACGCTGCTTCGCTGCTTCAACCGGCTCGAGGATCCCGACGCCGGCCGCATCCTGGTCGGCGGCGCGGACGCGCGCGAGGTGGATCCGATCGCGCTCCGGCGCCGGACGGGCTACGTCGCGCAGGAGGGTGGTCTTCTCCCCCACTGGTCGGTGGCTCGGAACGCTGCGCTGGTCCCCTGGCTCCAGGGCGATCCAGCCTCCGCAGAGCGAGCCGCGGAGGCGCTTGCGCTGGTGGGGCTCGAGCCGGAGCGGTTCGGCCGCCGGCGACCGAGCGAGCTTTCGGGGGGCCAGCGCCAGCGGGTGGCGCTGGCTCGCGCCCTGGCCGCGCGCCCGAACGTCGTCCTCCTGGACGAGCCGTTCGGAGCCCTCGATGCCATTACCCGCGGCGAGCTGCGCGAGGCGTTCGCGGAGCTCCGAGCCAGGGTTGCGTTCACCTGCGTGCTGGTCACGCACGATCTGCCCGAGGCCATCGCGCTCGCGACCCGGATCGCCGTTCTGCGGAACGGCCGGGTGGAACAGGACGCAACTTCGTTCGAGCTTCTGGCGCATCCGGCCACCGACTACGTCACCAAGCTGTTGGTCCGGGCGGGGGTTCGGTGAGGGGCGAGCCACGCCGGTGGTGGCCCCACCTCCTCGGGTTGCTGCTGAGCGCCGGGCCGCCCGTCTGCCTGCAGGCCCAGGTTGTGGTCGCTTCCAAGCCGTTCGGCGAGTCATATCTTCTCGGCGAGATGTTCGCGCAGGTGCTCGAGTCCCGCGGCATCGCGGTGGAGCGGCGGCTCGGTCTCGGCGCCACCGAGATCGCGTTTGCCGCGCTGCGCTCCGGCGCCATCGACGTCTACCCCGAATACACCGGTACCGGTCTCGTAGCGATCCTCCGCGATTCGACGCGGGTCGGTGCGGCGCAGGCGTTCGACCGCGTGTCGCGCGAATTCACCCGCCGGTGGGGACTTCGCTGGCTCCCGCCGCTGGGGTTCGAGAACACCTATGCCATCGCCGTGCGCCGGGAAACCGCCGCCCGATACGGACTCGCGACCCTGAGCGATCTGGCCCGCGCGGCGCCTCAGCTCGCCGCCGGACTTACGCCCGACTTCATCGGGCGTTCGGACGGGCTGCCCGGTCTCGCGAAAGCCTACGGAATCCGCTTCCGCGCGGTGCGCTCTCTGGTCCCCGCGGTCAAGTATCAGGCGCTTGCGGCCGGCGAGGTGGACGTCATTGACGGCTACTCCACCGACGGCTTCATCGCCCGCTACGATCTCGTGGTGCTCGCGGATGATCGGCGCTTTTTCCCGCCGTACCAGGCGGCCGCGCTGGCTGGCGCGCGGCTCGCGCGCGAATCCCCGGCCGCGATTCTCGCGCTCACCGAGCTGAGTGGCCGGGTGGACGAGGCGACGATGCGAGGGCTCAACCGGCGCATCGAGGTGGACGGCGAACCGGCGGCGGCGGTCGCAGCAAACGCGCTTCGCGAGCTGGGGGTGTTGGGCCCGGCCGCCGGCGAACAGGCACGCCGCGACCGGCCCGGCGGACAGGGTGGCCGCGCGGACGTGCCGGAGCTCCTCCAGCTGACGTTGCGGCATCTCGTGCTGGTATCGGTGTCACTCACGCTTGCCGTGCTGGTGGCGATGCCCGGGGCGCTGCTCCTCGAGCGCCTGCCGCGGGGCGCGGAAGGAGTGATTCGTGCGGTGGGCGTGGTGCAGACGATTCCGGGCCTCGCTTTGCTGGCGTTCATGCTTCCGATCCTCGGCATCGGGACCGTGCCGGCAGTGGCCGCGCTCTTCCTCTATTCGCTTTACCCCATTGTCCGGAACACCTACACCGGCGTGCGCGACGCCGACCCGTATGCCGTGTCCGCGGCGCTGGCAGCCGGCATGACGCCACGGCAGGTGCTGCGGTACGTGCGGCTGCCGCTCGCGGCGCCGGTGATCATGGCGGGTATCAGAACGGCGGCGGTGATCAACGTGGGGACTGCCACACTCGCCGCGCTGATCGGCGCAGGTGGGCTGGGCGATCCAATCGTCGCGGGTCTCGCGCTGGCGGACACCCGCATGGTGCTGTCGGGCGCCATCCCGGCCGCGCTGCTGGCACTTGCAGTGGACACGCTGCTGGGCGCGTGCGAGCGGGCGGTGCGGCCGGATCTCTAGGCCGCCTGCTCCACCGCGACCCGCCCCACTGTGTGGGCCAGCTGTGCCCGCACCCGTGCAAGGATAAGGATCGCGACCGCGCCGAGCCCCACGACCAGTCCCCACCAGAGCCCGATCGCGCCGAGTCCGCGGTAGAAGCCAAGGCCCACGCTCACCGGAAAGCCGAGGAGCCAGAAGCCGAGCAGCGCGATGAGGAATGGCACGCGGGTGTCGGCCAGACCGCGCAGGATGCCGAGCGACACGACCTGGAGGCCGTCGAACACCTGGAACGTACCAGCGATCGGCAGCAGCGTCGCGGCCAAGCCGACGACGGGAGCCTCCCGGGAATAGATCCGCGCGAGCGGCACCGGCACCAGCAGCATGATGAGCGCGGTGCCGGTCATGAACGCCACGCTGCAGGCCAGCGCCGCGCGGGCCGCGCGGCGCTGGCCTGCAGTGTCGCCCCGCCCCACCGCCTGCCCCACCAGCACCGCCGCCGCGCCCGAGATGCCGAGCGGCACCATGAAGGTGAGCGAGGCGAGGTTGATTGCGACCTGATGCGCCGCGATCGGAATCGTCCCGAGCCGCCCCATCAAGAGCGCCACCGTTCCGAACACGCCGTACTCCATCACATTCTGGAGGCCGATCGGGGACCCGATCGCCAGCATGCGCGCGAGTGGCGGCCACTGCAGCACCTCGTGGCGGAGCGGCAGGACGTGCGGCCGGAGCTCTCGCCACGACAGTGCCAGCAGCCCGAGCACCATCAACCAGCGGCTTGCGGTGGTAGCCCACGCCGAGCCGGCAATGCCGAGCTGGGGAGCGCCCAGCCGGCCGTAGATCAACACCCAGTTGAGGACGACGTTGAGAAGATTGGCACCCACAATGGTGATTACGATCGGCCGCATCAGCTCACGCGCCTGCAGCGTCTGGCGGAGCACGATGAAGGCGTAGAAAGGCAGCACCCCCGGCACCAGGCACTGCGCATAGATCCCCGCGCCCTCGGCCAGCGCCTCCGGCTGGCCCAGCAGTCGAAGGGTGGGATCCGCGAACAGCAGAAGGACCGCACAGGGAACGCTCAGGACCAGGGCCAGCAGCAAGCCGCGCTGCACCGAGCGCGCAATGGCGGGCTCGTCGCCGGCGCCGACAGCCTGCGCCACCAGCGGGTCGAGCGCCATCAGCACACCCATGCCGAACACGCCGACCGCGAAGAAGTAGACGTTCCCCAGGGCCACGGCGCCGAGCGCCTCGGCGGACAGGCGGCCCACCATGATCGAGTCCACCACGCCCATGAAGTACAGGCCCACCTGTACCACCA
>Ga0247829_10000669_pt1 | contig 13935 bp, 15 predicted proteins | sample 12C_Control_Day4_FD_207765 | JGI IMG/M metagenome (GOLD analysis project Ga0247829, IMG submission 207765) | Soil microbial communities from agricultural site in Penn Yan, New York, United States - 12C_Control_Day4 | ecosystem: Environmental > Terrestrial > Soil > Agricultural land | place... | reverse complement strand
CATGGGTGAGCGAGACCTGCTCGCTGCCGTCCGCGCGGCCCGAGCGGATGGAGAGCAGTGGACGCTCGGGCCAGGGCAGGGTCTCGAGCATGCGGTCCGGCGCGAGGATAAGCCCGGGCGGCAGGTTTTCACGACGGAGGTAATCGGCCACAGCGTGGGGCACAGCATCGGGCGTGCTCACCATGGCGACGGTCGCCGCCGCCTCGCGCGCCATCTCGACGAACAGCGCCACGCGTTGCGGCTGCGGCAGAGCGGCGCGGCGGGGCATGAGATTGGGCCGGTGCTCAGCCAGCCGCTGCTCCAGATCGGCGCGAGCGGACGGATCGGGACCCTCGCGCCCGAGCGCGCGCGCGACCGAGGTCAGCACCGCCCGGCGAGCTTCGCTCATCGGTCTCCCCTGGGCCGCCGCCTCGCGCGCCACTGCGCCTGGAAGGTGCCGCCCTCGGGCGCGGGCAGGTCGCGGGTCAGGGTCCAGCCCCCGGCGAGCGGCAGCGAACGGAACGCGCCGCTGCGGCGCCCCGTCGCGGCCAACGCGGTCGCCGCCATGCGCGCGCCCAGGCGGTAGAGCGCCGGCCGGCGTGCGACAAAGGCCCAGGCCTTCAGCGCCGCGCGCATGCGATTGGGCTGCAGATGGCGCTCGAACTCGCGCTCGCGCCAATGGCGCATCATCTTCGGCAAAGGGATGCGCATCGGGCAGACCGCCTCGCAGCGGCCGCAGAAGGTCGAGGCGTTGGGCAGGTGCCCCGCTTCCTTCAGCCCGATCAGCGCGGGGGTCAGCACCGCCCCCATGGGCCCCGTATAGACCCAGCCATAGGCATGGCCGCCGACCGATTGATAGATCGGGCAATGGTTGAGGCACGCCCCGCAGCGGATGCAGAGCAGCATCTCCTGGAACTCGGTCCCGAGCATGCGGCTGCGGCCATTGTCCAACAGCACCACGTGGAACTCCTCCGGCCCGTCGGGGTCGCCCGGGCGCCGCGGGCCGGTCGAGAAGGTGGTGTAGACCGAGAACTCCTGGCCCGTCGCCGAGCGCGCCAGCAGGCGCAGGATGGTGGCGGCGTCCTCCAAGGTCGGCACCAGCTTCTCCAGGCTGGCCAGCACGATGTGCACGCGCGGCAGGGTCTGCGTCAGGTCGCCATTGCCCTCGTTTGTGACGATCGCCGTCGAGCCGGTCTCGGCGATGAGGAAATTGGCTCCCGTGATGCCGACATCGGCCTTGAGGAACTTGTCGCGGAGCGCGCCGCGCGCTTCGGCCAAGAGCGTGCGCGGCTCCTCCAGCGCGCGCGCCGGGTCGAGCTCGCGATGAGCCTGGCGGAAACTCGCCGCGATCTGCTGGCGGGTGACATGAATGGCCGGGGCGATGAGATGGCTGGGCGGCTCGTCGCGCAGCTGGATGATGTATTCGCCCAGATCGGTCTCGACGGGCTCGATACCGTGTCGGGAGAGGTGCTCGTTGATCGCGATCTCCTCGCCGATCATCGACTTGCCCTTGGTGACGGTGCGCGCGCCGGCCTTGCGGCAGATCTCGAGCACGATGTCCCGCGCAGCCTCGGCATCCTCAGCCCAATGCACTTGGCCGCCCGTTTCGATCACGCGCTCCTCAAAGCGCGTCAGGTAGAAATCGAGATTGGCCAGCGTATGGTCCTTGATCGCGCGGCCCTGATCGCGCAGCGTCTCGAATTCCGGCAGGCGCGCGGCAGCGGTCGCGCGACGCTCGATGAAGCCCTGCTTCATCTTCGCGAGGGCGACCTGCAGGTCGGGATCCCGCAGCGCGCGGTGCGCATTCTCCTTGAAGGCGCGCGAGGTCGCCTGCATCAGCCGCGGCCCCGGCCGATGGCTGGCGTATCTTCGGCGCCGGCGAGGATCTCGGCGATGTGACGTGCCTGGACCGGCTTGCCCTCGCGCAGCAACCGTCCGGCGATGTTCATCAGGCAGCCGAGATCGCCGGACGCCACCACCGATGCGCCGGTCGCGGCGATCGCGGTGCATTTGGCCTCGACCATGCGGGTCGAGATCTCGGGATATTTGACGCAGAACGTGCCGCCGAATCCGCAACAGGAGTCGCGGTCGGGCAGCTCGACATAATCGACGCCCTCGACGCTGCGCAGCAGCGCGCGCGGCTCGGCATCGAGCCCCAGCTCGCGCAGGGCCGAGCAGGAATCGTGATAGGTGACGCGCGCGGGAAACTGCGCGGGCTGCGGCACACGCTCCAGCTTCAGCACGCGCGTGAGGAACGCGACCAGCTCATGGGTGCGCTGGGCCAACGCGTCGGCCTTGGGCGCATAAAGGGGATCATCCCTCAGCAATGCCGGATAGTGCTTCGAGATCATGCCGGCGCAGGAGCCGGACGGCGCCACGACATGAGGATAGGGCGCGAATGCGTCGATGGTCTGGCGCGCCAGCGCGCGCGCGTCCACGCGGTCGCCCGAATTGTAGGCGGGCTGCCCGCAGCAGGTCTGGGCCGCCGGCACCTCGACGATGCAGCCAGCAGCCTCCAGCAGCTTGACCGCAGCGAAGCCGACCGAGGGCCGGAACAGGTCGACCAGGCAGGTGATGAAGAAACCGACGACGGGTTGCGAAGGCATGGCCTCAAAGGAGGGCGAGGTCCGAAGCGTTCGCCTTGTCTAAGTCTGGCCTGTGCAAATCGCCAGCGAAATTCGCGAGGGCCTATTTGACCCGGCTGGTGCCCGCCCCGCTGGTATCCACGCCCGGCGGGACAAGGGGTTCGAGCCGCGCCACGGCGGCCTCGGGCAGAAGGAGCCAGGCGCTGCCCTCGGCCTGCATGGGCCGGTCGGCCGTATAGAGCTCCAACTTGCGGGCACGATAGGTCTGGCCCCCGGAATCGTGCGAGACCAGGAGCCGGTTCACGTCATGGCCGGAGCCGTCGACGAGGTCCACCCAGAACGGCACGCCGACCGGAAGGAAGCGGGTGTCCACCGAAACGCTGCGACCGGAGATGAGGGGGAAGCCCCAGGTGCTCGTGGGGGCGGCGACTTCCCGGAAGAAGCTGATCCGCTCGTTCTGCGCCAGGATGGCCGGGGCTTGCTCGGGATTGTCCTTCAGCCACTCGATGGCCGCGCCGATGGTGGTGTCGGGCTGCGGCTTGCGCCCGCGGAATTTCAGGGCTTTGTATTTCTCCGAGAAGAGCAGCTGCCCGAGATGGAGTTGCGGGCGGCCGTTGTAGCCGGTTGCGAGAACGCGCATTCTGCCGCCCTCGGCGAGCTGGATCACAGCGCCACGGCGCTGCTCTATCTCGAAGGCCGTGATGGGGTCGGCGAGCCAGACCAGCTCCAGCTTCTTGTCCTTGAGCGCCCCGGCCATGATCGCCCCCCGGGTCGGATAGGGGATGAGGCGCCCGGCCTCGAGCTTTCCGAACAACAGCGCCGTGGGCAGGGCCGGATCGAGATCGGAGGTCCTGACCGAGATCAGGTCGGCGGGTTTCTTGTAGATCGGGAAGCGGAACTGCTCCGTCCGCTGGCGCGAGCCGGGCACGACGAAATCGCCGAGCGCGACGACCTCGACCGGATGGCCGAGGTCCGAGATCTGCATGGGCACGAGGGTCCGCTCGATCGCGCGCCGCAACGGGCGCTCCTCGCCCGCCGCCGCCAGGATCTCCCCGCACGGCTCCTGCCAGTCGGCGACAAGGCCGGCAACGCCTTCGGGCCCGACCAGCTCCTCCGGGCGCCGCTGCACCAGCCGCTCGCACGACAGCTTCAGCCCTTCGAAGAGATCGGACACCCGGTCCTCGGTCCAGCCTTGGAGCTGGGAGTAACGGGCGGCAGTCAGGATGAAGCCCGGGGTGGTGCGGTACGCATCCGCTGCCGATGCCCCAGCTGTCTCACATATTAGAAACAATGAGAATGATAGAAGGAGCACATGCGAAATCTTCTGCATGAGCTTTCGTACTAAAAAGCTCTGAAGCAGTCAACCTTGTTTCGCCAGCGCGATCCGTTCGACCACTCCGCGCGGCAACAGGAACCAATAGCGCCCGGCGCTTTTCATCCGTCCGGCCTCGGCGAGGGCCGTTTCGCCCGCTCCCCAGAAGAAGTCCCCCCGCACCGGCCCTTTGATGGCCGAGCCGGTGTCCTGGGCCACCATCAGCCGGCGCAAGGGGCGCTGAGGCTCGCCGGGCCAATGGGTGTCCAGCCAGACCGGCGCGCCCAGCGGCAGGAGCGCGGTGTCGACGGCAAGGCTGCGGCCCGGCGTGAGAGCCACGCCCTCGGCGCCGATCGGGCCCTCGCCCTCGATCTCGCGGAAGAAGATGTAGCGCCGATTGAGCTGCATGATCTCGCGCCCCTGCTCGGGATGCGCCCTGAGCCAGTCCCGGATCTCCGGCATTGAAGCCTGGTCCTTGGGCATTAGCCCGCGCTCGATCAGCGCCCGTCCGATCCCGTAAAAGGGATGGCCGTTGGCGGCAGCGAAGCCGACCCGGGTGGTGCCGCCCTCGGCAAGGCGCAGCCGGCCGGAGCCCTGGATGTGCAAGAGGAAGGCCTCGACCGGGTCGGCCACCCAGAACAGCTCGAGCCCGCGGCCGGCGAGCGCGCCGGCATCGATCTCGGCCCGCGCGGCGTAGGGCACGAAGCGCTCCCCCTCCACCCGCCCGAAAATGGTGCGCCCGGCAAGGTCGTCGGCGAAGCTGCCGAGATTGGCGGAGAGGAGGTCCGGCGGCCGCCGGTAAAGGGGCACGGCAAAGCCCGGGGAGGGCGTGCGCGCGCCGTCCAGCTCGACCTCGTAATAGCCGGTGAAGAAGCCCTCGGGCTCCGCTCCGGCCGAGACCTGCACTGGCGTGAACCACGCCTCCATCCAGCTCCTCAGCGCGGCCTCATCGGCGGCTTGGGCCGTCAGCGCGGCGCAGGGTTCGCGCCAGTCCGCGGCCGTGCCGCCCACCGCTTTCGGGCCGATCGGCGCGGTCGGATCGCTGCGCAGGAGACGGGTGCAGGAGCGCTGCAGCGCCGGCACGGCGTCGGCCATGCGGTCCTCGCCCCATCCTGGCAGGTCGGAAAAGCGAGCGGGCGTGAGCCGCAGCTCCTTGGAGACCGTGGCAGGGGGCGCGGGCTGCGGCTTGCGCTCGCACGCCGAGAGCAGGGGCAGCAGCAGCAGCAGAGCCGCGAGAAGCCGGCCTGGCATGATCTCCCGAGGGGCGAGGGTCAGGCGTCCTCGCCCGTTCTATCAGCCCGGGCTGGCGGTGGCCACCAGGAGCCAGTTGGGATCGCGCGAGGCGGTGTTGCGGGCAAAGGTCCAGATGTCGGTCACCGTCGCCACGGCGGAAGGATCGCCATCGACGACGCGCCCCTCGCTGTCGCGCGTGACGTTGATCTGCTCGGAGACGAATCGCACGGTCACCTGCGCGGTGCGCCCCTCGAGCGCGGCATCGACGATCTCGGCCTCGCGGATGCCGACCAGCGTCGTCGCCAGCGTCTGACGCGCCTGCTCGCGGGCGCGGATGGCGCCGTCGAACTGCGCGAAGACCTCATCGGAGAGCAGCGGCCTCAGGCCGTTGGAATCGCCTTTGGCGAAGGCCTCGACGATCATCTCGAAGGCGCGGCGCGCTCCGGCCGCGAATTCGGCGGCATCGAAGCCTCGGTCGACCGATCGGATCTGGGCGATGCCTCCCAGCGCGCCGGCATCGGCAACGGAGGAGGGCGCCTCATCGCGCGGCGGCACGCGACCGCGGTCAGGGAGCGGGATCACCTTTTCCCGCGCTTCCTCCTGCGCCGTGCGCGCGGTAACCGGGTCGGGACGGCGGCGCTCGTGGCCGGTGCGACGGCCGAGCACGCTGCGCAGCCGCAGGATCAGGAACCCCGCCACCATCGCGAAGAGGACGATCTCAAGAAAGGGGAAACTGCCTTCCATGCTGCCCCGTGTCGCTGTCCCGTCGGTTCCGGTGCGGTCCCGCCCCTAAGATCAACAACGGCCCGCGGCCCGAGCCGTCGCGTCATGCTCGCCCGCTTTTTTCCGGCTCGGGCGTGGACAGGATGCCTTGGAATTGTAAATAAGGGGTCCGATGGCAAAGGGCAAGCAAGCCACGGGCTCATGCGACCCTCCCATCCATTCGAGAGAAAGATGATCCTGATCCGGCATGGCCAGACGATCTTCAACGCCGTCTTCGGGCTGACCCGGATCGATCCCGGCGTGGTCGATCCCGGGCTCACCCTCGAAGGGCGCCGGCAGATCGCGGCGGCGGCGGAAAGCCTTGCCGGCCTGCCGCTCAAGCGCGTCGTCGCCAGCCCCTACACCCGGGCCCTCGAGACGGCGGAGATCCTCACGCGGCGCTTGAAGCGCCCGGTCGAGATCGACCCTTTGGTGGGCGAGCGCGGCCATTTCGCCTGCGATATCGGCACCCGGCGCTCGCGGCTGGTCGAGCAGTGGCCGCAGCACCGGTTCGGCGAATTCGAGGAGGAATGGTGGCGCGCGGGCGAGACCGAGGACGAGTTCGCCCACCGCTGCCGCCGCTTCCACGAAGCCGTCGCCGCGCTGAAGGACTGGCCCGAGGTTTTGGTGGTCACGCATTGGGGCGTGATCCGGGGCCTGACCGGCCGGTCGGTAAGCAATGGCGAATGGGTCCGCTTCGACCCGCATGCCCCCTCGCCGGCAGCCAAGGATTGAGCCCGATCGCCGTTCCATGCTAGCCAGCCCCGCCCATGGAGATCAGCGGGAGCATCGAATGAGCGAGGAGCAGGCGGGCGGCGGCGAAGCGAAGGGGGAGGCGAGAGCCGCCGCGGGGACGGGGGCGCGCGCGCCCGGGCAGCCGCCGATCACCGTCTTGGCGCAGTACCTCAAGGATCTCTCCTTCGAGAATCCCGGCGCGCCGGGGGTGACGACGACCGGGCCCGGCGCTCCCCAGGGCCGGGTGGACGTCGATGTGAAGGCGCGCTCGCTCGGCGAGCACGGCTATGAGGTGAGCCTCGTCATGCGCGCGGAGGCTGCGCGCGAGGGAACCACGGCCTTCCTGGTCGAGGTCGAATATGCCGGCATCTTCCAGCTCAACGGCGTGCCGGCCGAGGCGGTCGAGCCGGTGCTGCTGATCGAATGCCCGCGCATTCTCTTTCCCTATGCGCGCGCCATCGTCTCATCCGCCACGCAGGATGGCGGCTACGCCCCGCTGCTGGTCAACCCCATCGACTTCGCGCAGCTCTACCGCGCGCAGCGGATGCGGCAGGGGCCCACCGCCACCGCCTGACCGCTCAGGACAGCCAGATCGGCGATTTCAGCCGCTCGAGCAGCGCGGCGTGCGCGGCGAGCTCCGCCTCGTTGGGCGCATGCGGGCGCGGGGGCCGCGGCTCGCGCCGGATGCGGATGGCAAGCCGGCTCTCGACGGCGGTGCCGGCGATCAGCTCCAGGCCCGGCTGACGCCCGCCGATCAACTCCAGATAGACCTCGGCCAGGAGCTCGGCATCCAACAGCGCGCCGTGCTTGGTGCGGGCCGAATTGTCGATGGCAAAGCGCCGGCACAGCGCATCGAGGCTGGCCTGAGCGCCGGGGAATTTGCGCCGCGCGATCTCAAGCGTGTCGATGGCGATGCCCGGCGGCAGCCGGGAGCGGCCCGCGCGCTGCAGCTCGGCATTGAGGAAGGCGAGGTCGAACCCCGCATTGTGGATGATGAGCGGTGCGCCTTCGACGAAGGAGAGGAACTCGTCGGCGATCTCGGCGAAGCGGGGCTGCGCCTTCAGGAACTCGACGCTGATGCCATGCACGGCGAAGGCGTCGGTCGGCATGTCGCGCTCGGGATTGAGGTACCAGCGCTTGGCGTTGCCGGTAGGGAGGTGATTGTTCAGCTCGATGCAGGCGATTTCGACGACGCGATGGCCGAGCTCGGGCTCCAGGCCCGTGGTCTCGGTGTCGAGCACGATTTCCCGCAAAAAGTCCCCCCTTGGCCGTCAGCGCAGCGCCCGGCGCCTCCCCTTGGAGCCGGACCGCCGCACGTCTTTTAGCACGCACCGCAGCCGGCGCAAGGTGAGCCTGCGGCCGAGGCCAGTCGGCACGACGAAGTCGGCACGCCGGCGCTTTTGCAAATCGGGCATCTGCCGCGCCAGCACCTCGCCGAAGCGCCGCTCGGTCATCCCGGGGCGCGCAAGGACGCGGGCGCGCTGGATGAACGGGGGCGCGCTCACCACGAGCGTGGCGTCGCAGTCGCGGTCGCGCCCGACTTCGAACAAGAGTGGGATGTCGAGCACCGCCACGCGGGCGCCGCCGCGCCGCGCCCGTTGAAGGAACCGCGCGCTGTCCTGGCGCACCAGCGGATGGAGGATGCGCTCGAGCCGCCGCATCGCCTCACGATCGCCGAAGACGCGCGCGCCGAGGGCCTTGCGGTCGACCGCGCCATCGCGCACCACGCCCGGAAAGTCGGCGGCGACCGCCGGCACCGCCGCGCCGCCTTTGCCCAGGAGCCGGTGCACCGCGGCGTCCGCATCGTGCACCGGCACGCCTAGTCGTCGCAGCAAGAGGGCCGCGGTGGTCTTGCCCATGCCGATGGAGCCGGTGAGGCCGAGCACCTTCATGACCGGGCCAGCACGAAGTCGCGCAGGGCCGGCGTCACCTGCGGCCGGCGCCCGAACCAGGCCTCGAAGCCGGGCACAGCCTGATGCAGCAGCATGCCGAGCCCATCCACTACGGCATGCCCGCGCGTCCGCGCCGCCGCCAGCAGCGGCGTCTCCAGGGGCATATAGACGATGTCGCTGACCACCGCCTCGCGCGGCAAGCTTGCAAGGTCGATCTCCAGCGCTGGCTGTCCCGCCATGCCGAGCGTCGTGGTGTTCACCAACAGCGCGGCGCCCCGCAGCGCCGTGGCCATGTCGGCCCAGCCATGCGCGCGGACCGGACCGCCCAGCGCGCGGGCCAGTTCCTGAGCGCGGCCCGCGCTGCGATTCACCAGCCGAATCTCCGACGCTTCGAGCCCGGCGATGGCCGCGACGACCGCACGCGCGGCCCCACCCGCGCCAATCACCGCTGCGGATTTTCCGGCGAGGCTCCAGCCCGGCAGCGCCGCGGCCAGGCTCTGCGCATAGCCTTCGATGTCGGTATTCCAGCCATAGAGGGTGCCGTCCTGGCGCACCCGGACGGTGTTGACCGCGCCGATCCGCCGCGCCTCGGCCGCGACCTCGTCCAGCGCCAGGAGCGCGGCCTCCTTATGCGGGACCGTGAGATTGCATCCTGCGAAGCCGAGATCCGGCAGCGCGCGGAGCGCGGCGGCGAGCCGTTCCGGGCGGACCGGCAGCGGCACATAGGCGCCGTCGATGCGGTACTGTTTGAGCCAGAAGCCATGCAGGCGCGGCGAGAGCGAATGGGCGACGGGCCACCCCATCACTGCGGCGAGGCGCGCGCGGCCGGTCAGGATCACGGCAGCACCCCTTCGCGCCGCAGCGCAGCCAGCAGCGGCAGCAAGGGCAGCCCCAGCACGGCGAAGACATCGCCGGTCAGCTGCTCGACGAGCTGGGCGCCATGAGCTTCGATCTGATAGGCGCCGACGCTGTGCAGGACATCCGCGCCAGCCGCATCCAGGTAGGCATCCACCAGCTCCGGCGTGAGCCGCCGCAGCCGCAGCTCCGGCCGCTCCAGATGCGACCATCTCTCCGCACCGTCGCGCACCAGCATCGCCGCGGTCTCCAGGCGATGGCTACGGGCCGACAGGTGCAGCAGCTGCGCCTTTGCGCGCTCGCGCGTGGCCGGCTTGTCGAGCCATGCCCCCTCGCAGTCCAGCAGCTGGTCGGCGCCGAGCACCAGCGCGCCGGGATGGCGTGCGCTCACCTCGCGCGCCTTGAGCCGCGCCAACTCAAGCGCGGCGAGGCCGGCCTCCGCGCCCTTCGCTTTGAGACGCGCCTTGGCCGCGGCTTCATCCACAGTGGCGGGATCCTGAAGGAACGGCACGCCGGCGCGGCGCAGCAGGCTGGCGCGGGTGGCGCTGCCGGAGGCCAGCACCAGGACCTCGGCGCCGCTGTTGGCCGTTCCGGTCACGACAGCGAGGCGTCCACAAGCGAGGCCTCGCCGCCGCGGTGGCGCGACAGGAGCTGCAGGATCGCCGCCGCCGTCTCCTCGATCGAGCGGCGGCTGACATCGATGACCGGCCAGCCATGCGCCGCGCAAAGGCGCCGCGCCTCGGCCACCTCGCGGCGCACGGAATCGGGGTCGACATAGTCGGTCTCCTCGTCCTGGGCGAGCACCCGCAGCCGGTTGCGCCGCACCTGGACGAGCTGCGCCGGATCCTTTGTCAATCCGACGATCAGCGGCCGGCGCGCATCGAGCAGCTCGGGCGGCAGCGGGCAGCCGGGCACGGTCGGCACATTGGCCGCCTTGACGCCGCGGTTGGCCAGATAGATGCAGGTCGGCGTCTTGGAGGTGCGCGACACCCCGACCAGCACCACATCGGCGGAATCAAGATCGCCGGTGGACTGGCCGTCGTCATGGGCCAGCGCGAAGCTCATCGCATCGATGCGCTGGAAATACTCCGCATCCAGCGCATGCTGCCGGCCGGGCTGGCCGCGCGCCTGCAGCCCCAGATAGCTGGCCAGCGCCGCAATGACCGGATCCAGCACGGGAATGCAGGGGACCTGGAGCGGCCGGCAGCCATCCTGCAGCGCCGCGCGCAGGCTCTCATTGACCATCGTGAAGAGGACGACGCCGGGATTGGCCGCGACCGCGGCCAGCACCTTCTCGACCTGGCCACGCGTGCGCACGAGCGTCCAGGCATGCTCGACCAGCTCGACGCCCTCGAACTGCACCATGCAGGCGCGCGCCACCGCGTTGATGGTCTCGCCGGTGGAATCGGAGACCAGATGCAGATGGAACTTCCCGCTCACCTCAAACCCGCGCCAACTCTGTGGACAAACCGCCCTCTAAAGCCGCAGCCTTCGCTTCATCCTCGCAAAGGCTTGCCGCTCGCAGCCAACTATACGCTGGGGGCAGGGCTTTCCCCAATCGGGGAGAGAGGCCGCCCGGGAGCTCCGCCCCCTCCACTTATCCCCGATTCCCCCGCTGCCGAATCCGCACCTATATGCCCGCCGATGCGTTCTAAAGACCCGCTCCTGCACAGCCGGCCGCTCGCAACGGCCGGTCTGGAGCCGCCGCTGGGGAGAAACTGTGGGCGAAATTCAATCCACGGCTTTTCGCCCCCCACCTTCACTCCTAACCTTTCTTTTTAAAAAGAGGATTTGTAGAAGGAGGCCCGTCCATTCCGGGTATGACCTGCCAGACGGCATCGGTTCGTCCGACCCAATGACCCAGACTCCGACCAAACCGCTCTTGCGTGCGCTCGCCGGCGAGCGGGTGGCGCCCGCGCCGATCTGGCTGATGCGCCAGGCGGGACGCTATCTGCCGGAATATCGTGCGCTGAGGGCCAAGGCGGGCGGCTTCCTCGACATGTGCTTCACCCCCGAGCACGCAACCGAGATCACGCTGCAGCCGATCCGGCGCTTCGGCTTCGATGCGGCGATCCTCTTCTCCGACATCCTGGTGGTGCCGTGGGCGCTAGGTCAGCGCGTGCGCTTCGAAGAGGGCCGCGGGCCGGTGTTGGAGCCGATTGCGCCCGAGACCTTGGAGCGGCTGGAGCGGCAAGCCGTGGTCGAGCGCCTTCGGCCGGTGTTCGAGACCGTGCGGCAGGTAAGGGTTCAGCTGCCTCCACACACGGCCCTCATCGGCTTTGCCGGCGCGCCTTGGACCGTCGCCAGCTACATGATCGAGGGCGGCGGCTCGAAGGAGTTCCTCAAAGCCAAGCGCTGGGCGCTGGGCGACCCGGATCGGTTCGAGGCGCTGATCGAGTTGCTGGTCGAGGCGACGGTGGATTATCTCTCGGCGCAGGTCGAGGCGGGTGCCGAGGCCTTGCAGCTCTTCGACAGCTGGGCTGGCGTCCTGTCTGAGTCCGAGCTGGAGCGCTGGAGCTTTGCACCGTTGAAGCGGATCGTCGAGGGCGTCAAGGCGCGCCACCCCGAGGTGCCGGTGATCCTCTTCCCGCGCGGTGCGGGCCTCGGCTATGCGCGTTTCGCCAAAGCTTCCGGCGCGGACGGGCTCAGCCTCGACACCACGGTGCCGCTGAGCTTCGCCGTCGCGCTGCAGCAGGAGGTCACGGTGCAGGGCAATCTCGACCCGGCCGCGCTGGTCGCGGGCGGCCGCGCGCTGGAGGAGGGGGTGGACCGCATCCTCGAGGCGCTGGGGCATGGGCCGTTCATCTTCAATCTCGGTCACGGCGTCGTGCCGGAGACGCCGCCCGAGCATGTCGCGGCGCTGATCGAGCGCGTGCGCCGCGCGGCGCCGTGAGCCGCGTCGCGGTGGTCCTTTTCAATCTCGGCGGGCCGGACAGGCCCGAGGCGGTCAAGCCGTTCCTGCGCAACCTGTTCAGCGATCCGGCCATCCTGCGCGTGCCCGCGCTATTGCGGCGGCCTTTGGCTGCGGGGATCGCCGGACGGCGCGCGGTCGCCGCGCGCGAGATCTACGCCAAGCTCGGCGGCGGATCGCCCTTGCTGCCGAACACGGTGGCCCAGGCCGAGGCGTTGCAGTCCGCGCTCGCCGATCTCGGTGCGGTGCGGACGTTTCCCTGCATGCGCTATTGGCATCCGCGCGCCGATGAGGTGGCGGCGCAAGTGAGGGCCTATGCGCCCGAGCGGCTGGTGCTGCTGCCGCTCTATCCGCAATTCTCCACCACCACGACCGCCTCCTCCTTGGCGGATTGGCACGGTGCCGCCAGGCGCAGCGGGATGACGGCGCCGGCGAGCGCGGTCTGCTGCTATCCGACCGAGCCGGGTTTCATCGCCGCGCTTGCCGAGGGCACCCGATCCGCCTTGCAGGCAAGTCCGGGTGCGAGGCTGCTCCTGACCGCCCATGGGCTGCCTGAGCGCGTGGTGGCGGCGGGCGATCCCTATCAGCGCCAGGTCGAGGACACCGCCGCCGCGGTCGTGCAGGCTCTCGACATGCCGGAGCTGGACTGGACGGTCTGCTATCAGAGCCGCGTTGGACCCTTGCGCTGGATCGGCCCGGCAACCGACGCGGAGGTCCGGCGCGCCGGCCGCGACAAGCGCGCCGTGGTGATGGCGCCGATCGCCTTCGTCTCGGAGCATTCGGAGACCCTGGTCGAGCTCGACATGGAATACGGCCATCTCGCGAAGGAGAGCGGCGTGCCGTCCTACCGCCGCGTGCCGACGGTCTCGACCAATCCCGCTTTCATCGCGGGGCTCGCGCGCCTGGTGCGGGACGCGCTCGCGCGCGGGCCGGGCATCGCTTCGGCCAACGGCGGCCGCCATTGCCCGGCCGGCTATCGCGGCTGCGCGCTTGGGCATTCCTGAAGGATCATGGGCGCGCTGGCGGCAGCCTATCTCTGGATCAAGGCGGCGCATGTCATCGCCGTGATCGCCTGGATGGCGGGGCTGCTCTATCTGCCGCGGCTGTTCGTCTATCACGCCGGAGCAGCGCCCGGGACGGAGCTGTCCGAGACCTTCAAGGTCATGGAGCGGCGGCTCTACCGCGCGATCATGAACCCGGCGCTGGCGGCGACGGCGGTCACGGCCGGCTTGCTGCTCGCCACGCCCGGAGCGGTCGATTGGAGCCAGGGCTGGCTGCACGCCAAGCTGGCTCTGGTCGCGGCGCTCCTGCTGATGCATGGGCTGATGGGGCGCTGGCTCGCCGACTTCGCGGCCGACCGCAACCGCCGCCCGGCGCGCTTCTATCGCATCGCCAACGAGATCCCGACGCTGCTGCTGATCGGCATCGTCCTGCTCGTGGTGGTTAAGCCATTCTGAAGGCCCGCCGGGAGAATTGCGGCACGGGGATTTGACTTCCGGCGCGGCATTCGCTAAATGGACAGGACAAGACGCCCGCGCACGGGTGCTCCTCCCGGCGACACGCGCCCTCCCCGGAAATTCAACCTCAACCGCCAAACAACTTCCCTCCGGGCGAGCGTTCAAAATCGGGTGTCGATCCCCGCCAACGGGCGCCCATGGCCGGAATGAGGCC
>Ga0247829_10000665_pt1 | contig 14001 bp, 15 predicted proteins | sample 12C_Control_Day4_FD_207765 | JGI IMG/M metagenome (GOLD analysis project Ga0247829, IMG submission 207765) | Soil microbial communities from agricultural site in Penn Yan, New York, United States - 12C_Control_Day4 | ecosystem: Environmental > Terrestrial > Soil > Agricultural land | place... | reverse complement strand
GGTGCGCGCCGACTGGGTGGCCCGCCACGGCCGCGACGGCCGCCTGCCGCATCACCACAGCGCCGGCTGCAGCGCCTGCGACCAGACCGGCTTCCTGGGCCGCGCCGGGCTGCACGAGATGCTCGTGGTCTCGCGCGAGCTGCGGCGCCTGATCCAGACCGGCGGCCGCGTGGAGGAACTGCAGCGTGCGGCGATGGCCGACGGCATGCGCACGCTGCGCCAGGACGGCATCGAGAAGGTGCTGCAAGGCATCACCTCCATCGAGGAAGTGCGCGCCACGAGCAACGTGTGACTACGCCCGCTCGATGCGGGCGTAGGCGCTGTGATTGTGGATGCTCTCGTAGTTCTCGACATCCACCGCGTAGCGCCCCACGCGCGGGTCGGCGTTGAGCCGCAGCGCCACGTCGCGCACGAGATCCTCGACGAACTTGGGGTTCTCGTACGCGCGCTCGGTGATCCACTTCTCGTCGACCCGCTTGAGCAGCGGCCAGATCTCGCTCGACGCGCTGTCTTCCGCGAAGCGCACGAGCTCGTTCCACGCGATGGGCTGAAGCACTTCCACGCGCACCGTCACGAGCGAGCGCTGGTTGTGCGCGCCGTAGTCGGAGATCTCCTTCGAGCAGGGGCACAGGCTCTTCACCGGCACCGCCACCTCCGCCCACAGCGCCGTCGCGCCGCCGCGCGTCTCGGCGATCCAGCGGCCTTCGTAGTCGAGCAGGCTCTGCACGCCCGACACGGGGGCCCTCTTGCGCAGGAAGAAGCGGAACGCTGCTTCGATGCGGCCTTCGGTGGCCTGCAGCCGGTCGAGCATGGCGGCCAGCTGGGTGCGCAGCCCGGCGCCGTCGAGCGGCACGCCGGCCAGCGCATCGAGCCAGGCGACGAAGCGCGACATGTGCGTGCCCTTCTTCTCGGCCGGCAGCATCACGTCGAGCGACCACGTGCCCGTCACGGCCTGCGGCGCGCCCGCCACCTGCAGGGTGAACGGATAGCGCACGTCCTTCACGCCCACGCGCTGGATCACGAGGTGGCGTTCGTCGCGCTCGCTCTGCGTGTCGGGGATGTGCAGCGCTTCGGTGGGATGGCTCATGGCCTCGGGAGCATGCCAGTGAAACCGGTTCTACACCGGGATGGGCCCTTTGGCTAGCTGTTGGCCGCCGGGCGCAGCCCACCGCTGACCAGGGCCGGCCGGGCGCCGAAACGCTTCAGGATGGACTGCTCGATCCCGGCGGCGTCCAGCCCGAGCATCGACAGCAGCGTGCCCGGGTCGCCATGCTCGACGAATTCGTCCGGCAGGCCGAGTGCCAGCACCGGGGTCTTCAGCCCGGCCGCGTGCAGCGCCTCCATCACGGCCGTGCCCGCGCCGCCGGCGAGGCTGCCCTCCTCCACCGTGACGATGCCCTCGTGCGTGCGCGCCAGCTCCTCGACCAGCGCGGTGTCCAGCGGCTTCACGAAGCGCATGTTGGCGACCGTCGCGTCGAGCCGCCCGGCCGCCTCCAGCGCGGGGTACAGCAGCGTGCCGAAGGCGAGGATGGCCACGCGGTGCCCGCGCCGGCGCACTTCGCCGCGGCCCCACGGCAGCTCGGCCAGGGCCGGCTGGACCGCGGTGCCGACGCCCGCGCCGCGCGGGTAGCGCACGGCCACCGGGTGATCCTGGCGGAACGCCGTCGTGAGCGCCATGCGGCACTCGTTCTCGTCGGCCGGCGCCAGCAGGCTCAGGTTCGGCACGCAGCGGATGTAGGGGATGTCGTAGGCGCCGGCGTGCGTGGCGCCATCGGCGCCGACGATGCCGGCGCGGTCGAGCGCGAACACCACCGGCAGGTTCTGGATCGCGACGTCGTGGATGAGCTGGTCGTACGCGCGCTGCAGGAACGTGCTGTAGATGGCCACCACCGGCTTCAGGCCTTCGCAGGCGAGGCCGGCGGCGAACGTGACCGCGTGCTGCTCGGCGATGCCGACATCGTGGTAGCGCAGCGGAAAGCGCTTCTGGAACTCCACCATGCCCGAGCCCTCGCGCATGGCCGGCGTGATGCCGACGAGCCGCGGGTCGGCCTGCGCCATGTCGCACAGCCACTGGCCGAACACCTGCGTGAAGGTGGCCTTGGGCGGCGTGGCGGGCTTCTGGATGCCCACCGCGGGGTCGAACTTGCCCGGGCCGTGGTAGTTCACCGGATCGTTCTCGGCCAGCTTGTAGCCGTAGCCCTTCTTGGTGACCACGTGCAGGAACCACGCCCCTTTCTTGTCGCGCAGGTTCTCCAGCGTGGGGATGAGCGAGTCGAGGTCGTGGCCGTCGATCGGGCCGACGTAGTTGAAGCCCAGCTCCTCGAAGATCGTGCCGGGCACGACCATGCCCTTGGCGTGCTCCTCGAAGCGGCGCGCGAGCTCGTACAGAGGCGTGTGCTTGAGCACCGTCTTGGCGCTCTCGCGCGCCGCGGCGTAGAACTTGCCGCTCATCAGGCGGGCGAGGTACTTGTTGAGCGCGCCCACCGGCGGGCTGATGGACATGTCGTTGTCGTTCAGCACCACGAGCATGTCGGCCAGCACGCCGGCGTGCGTCACGCCCGCGTTGTTCAGGGCCTCGAACGCCATGCCGGCGCTCATCGCGCCGTCGCCGATGATGGCCACCGCGTGCCGCTCCTCGCCCTTCAGCTTGGCCGCCATGGCCATGCCGAGCGCCGCGGAGATCGACGTGGAGCTGTGGGCCGTGCCGAAGGTGTCGTACTCGCTCTCGTCACGGCGCGGGAAGCCGCTGATGCCGCCGAGCTGGCGCAGCGAGTGCATGCGGTCGCGCCGGCCGGTGAGGATCTTGTGCGGGTAGGTCTGGTGGCCCACGTCCCACACGAGCCGGTCGCGCGGGGTGTCGAACACGTAGTGCAGCGCGATGGTGAGCTCCACCGTGCCGAGGTTGCTCGACAGGTGGCCGCCGGTCTTGCTGACCGACTGCAAGACGTAGTCGCGCAGCTCGGAGGCCAGGGTGGCGAGCTCGCTGCGCGACAGCCTGCGCAGGTCTTCGGGGCCGTCGATCCGGGCGAGCAGGGGATGGTGATTCATTGATGGGACGGAAAACGCCTTGGTTCGTTAGCTGTCGCGCTCGACGATCTTGTCGGCCAGCAGGCTCAAGCGCGCCGCGCCGGGCAGCGCCGCGCGCGCGAGCGCCGCATGGGCATGGTCGCGCAGCCGGGCGGCATGGGCGTGTGCGGCCTGCAGCCCGAGCACGGTGACATAGGTGGGCTTGTTGTGGTGCAGGTCCTTGCCGGCCGTCTTGCCGAGCGTGTGCGATTCCTGCGTGACGTCGAGGATGTCGTCGACGACCTGGAACGCGAGGCCGATGGCGGCGCCGTAGTCGGACAGCCCGGCCCAGGCCTCGGGGGCGGTGTCGCCGCAGGCGGCGCCCATCAGCACGCTGGCCTGCAGCAAGGCGCCGGTCTTGCGCCGGTGCATGTCGCGCAGCGCCTGCTCGCCGAGCGGCTTGCCGATGCTGGCCAGGTCGATCGCCTGCCCGCCGGCCATGCCGGCATGGCCGGCCGAGCGTGCCAGCAGCGCGCACAGCCGCGCCTGCAGCACCGGCGGCACCAGCTGCGAGCCGTCGATCGCCGGCGCCTCGCCCGGGCCGGGCGTGAGCACCTCGAACGCCAGCGCCTGCATCGCGTCGCCCGCGAGCATCGCCTGCGCCTCGCCGAACTCGACGTGCACGGTGGGCTTGCCGCGCCGCAGGACATCGTTGTCCATGCAGGGCATGTCGTCGTGGATCAGCGAGTAGGCGTGGATCAGCTCCACCGCGCACGCCGCGCGAAGGGCCGCCTCGCGCGAGCCTGCCACGGCCTCGCAGGCCGCCAGCACGAGCAGCGGGCGCACCCGCTTGCCGCCGTCGAGCACGCCATAGCGCATGGCCTGGCCGAGCCCGGCCGGCGCATCTTGCGGCACGAAGCGCTCGAGCGCGGCCTCGACGAGGTCGAGCTCGTCCTTCATCCAGACGTCGAAGTCGTCCGGTTTCATGCAGCGGGATTCCACGACTTCAGCTGGCCGTTCTCGACCACTTTCACCTGCTCCTCCACCGCCTGCAGGCGCGCGCGGCAGAAATCGAGCAGTTGGGCGCCGCGCTTGTAGCTTTCGAGCAGGCGGTCCAGCGGGAGCTGGCCGGCTTCCATGGCGTGCACGAGGCGCTCGAGCTCGGCCAGGGCGTCTTCGTAGGTTGCTGGTTCGTCCGCACGAACGGCTGCGGCGGGGATCGACATTTCGGGCAGTGAAATGGACAAGAGGGGGATTGTAGTCACCAGGGAAAGGGTCGTTCGGGGCCTTGGGTAGAATCCCGCCCTCGCCTGCGCCCCGCAGGCGTTCACGACATTGGTTTTTGGAGATCCTGGGGATCATGTCGGACCTGAGCATCGCTGTAGAGCGCAGCCGCTCCCAACTTTCAGTCAGCACCTACTTCGACGAGGACCTGTTCCGAAAGGAGCAGGCGCTGATCTTCGAGCCGCGCCCGCGCTACCTCGGGCACGAGCTCGCGGTGCCCGAGGTAGGTGACTTCCACGCCCTGCCGCACGAAGGCGAGGGGCGCGCGCTCGTGCGCACGCCCACCGGCATCGAGCTCGTCTCCAACGTCTGCCGCCACCGCCAGGCCATCATGCTGCGCGGCCGGGGCAACACGAGGTCACACATCGTGTGCCCGCTGCACCGCTGGACGTACGCGCTGGACGGCCAGCTCGTCGGGGCGCCGCACTTCGCCGAAGACCCTTGCCTGAACCTGCGCAACTTCCCTGTGCAGCACTGGAACGGCCTCGTGTTCGAGGGCCAGGGCCGCCGGGTGACCGACGACCTGGCGCGCGTCGGCCCCATGGCAGCGCTCGATTTCAGCGGCTACGTGCTCGACCGCGTGCACATCCACGAGTGCGATTACAACTGGAAGACCTTCATCGAGGTCTACCTGGAGGACTACCACGTCGGCCCCTTCCATCCCGGCCTCGGCTCGTTCGTCGCCTGCCAGGACCTGCGCTGGGAGTTCGGCCGCGAGCACAGCGTGCAGACCGTGGGCGTGCATTCGGCGCTCGAGCGCCCGGGCTCGGAGGTGTACCGGCGCTGGCACGACGCGGTGCTCGCCTTCAGCGGCGGCGAGGCGCCGCGCCACGGCGCGATCTGGCTCACCTACTTCCCGGCCGTGATGGTCGAGTGGTATCCGCACGTGCTGGCCGTGTCCACGCTGCACCCGCGCGGGCCGCGGAAGACGCTCAACGTGGTGGAATTCTTCTATCCCGAGGAGATCTTCGCGTTCGAGCGCGAGTTCGTCGAGGCCAACCAGGCCGCCTACCTCGAGACCAGCATCGAGGACGACGAGATCGCGCTGCGCATGGATGCCGGCCGCCGGGCCCTGATGGAGCGCGGTGACGACGAGTTCGGGCCCTACCAGAGCCCCATGGAAGACGGCATGCAGCACTTCCACGAGTGGTACCGGCGCGAGATGCGGATGGAGCGGGCACGCGCTTAGGCCCTGAGAATGTCGGCGCCCGTCCTGATGCTGTCGGCGTCGTTCCTGTTCGCGACGATGGGCATGTGCGTGAAGCTGGCTTCCGCGCAGTACGCGCCCGGCGAGATCGTTTTCTATCGCAGCCTGGTGGGCGCCCTCGTGATCGCCGGCGTCGCCGCCGCGCGCGGCGGGACGCTGCGCACCACCGTGCCGGGCATGCATTTCTGGCGCAGCGCGAGCGGCGTCGCGTCACTGTGCCTGTGGTTCTACGCGGTCAGCGGGCTGCCGCTGGCCACCGCGGTCACGCTGAACTACATGTCGTCGGTGTGGATGGCGCTGTTCCTGCTGGGCGGCGCGATCATGGTCGGCTCGCAGCGCATCGACGGCCGCCTCGTGGCCACCGTGCTCACCGGCTTCGCCGGCGTGGCGCTGGTGCTGCGCCCGACCATCGAGCACGAGCAGCTCTGGCATGGCCTGATGGGCCTCATGTCCGGCATGCTCGCCGCCATGGCGTACCTCCAGGTGAGCTCGCTCGGGCGGGCCGGCGAGCCGGAATACCGCGTCGTCTACTACTTCTCGCTCGGCGGGGTCGTTGCCGGCGCCGGGACGATGCTCTGGACGGGCTCCAGCGCCCACACGGTGCGCGGCGTGCTGCTGCTGGTGGCGATCGGCCTGCTCGCCATGGTGGCGCAGATGATGATGACGCGCGCCTACACGATCGGCCGCACACTGTCGAACGCGAGCCTGCAGTACATGGGCATCCCGTTCGCTTTCGCCTACGGCTACCTGCTGTTCGACGACCCCGTCACGTGGATGGCGCTGGCCGGCATGGTGCTCATCCTCGGCGCGGGCCTGGCCGCCACGTTCCTGCGCGCCCGGCAGGCGCCCGCCGACTCCACCTTCAACCCCGGCGACTCATGATGAACACGCTGATTTCGGTCGACGAGCTCCTGGCGCTGCAGGCGTCCGGCACCCGGCCCGTGCTGCTCGACTGCGGCTTCGAGCTGACGGACCCGGCGGCCGGCGAGCGGGCCTATGCGGCAGGCCACCTGCCCGGCGCCCTCTACGCCCACCTCGAGTTGGAGCTGTCCGGGCCCAAGGTGGATCGCGAGGGGGTCTTTCGCGGCCGGCATCCGCTGCCGTCGCGCGACGATTTCGCCGCCGCGGCGGGCCGCTGGGGCATTGCCCCCGGCACGCCGGTCGTGGCCTACGACGCGCAGGGCGGCTCGTATGGGGCGCGCGCATGGTGGCTGCTGCGGTGGCTCGGGCACGACGAGGTGTGGGTGCTCGACGGCGGCCTCCAAGCCTGGCAGGCCGCCGGCGGGGCGCTCACGGCCACGCCCGGCGTCGCGACCGATGCCGGCCCCTACCCGGCCCGCCCAGCGTCCATGCCGACGATCGAGGCCCCGGCGCTGCTGGGGCTCCTCGGCCGCATGCGGCTGCTCGACGCTCGTGCGGGCGAGCGCTTTCGCGGCGAAATCGAGCCGATCGACCCGACGCCCGGCCACATTCCGGGCGCGCGCAGCCGACCCTTCAAGGACAACCTCGCCGCCGACGGCCGCTTCAAGAGCCGCGACGTGCTGCGCGCCGAATGGGCCCCGCTGGTCTCGGGCCAAGCGCCGGACAACGTGGCGCAGATGTGCGGCTCGGGCGTCACGGCCGCCCACAACGTGCTCGCCATGGCCCACGCCGGGCTCGGCGATTCGGTGCTGTACCCCGGCTCCTGGAGCGAGTGGTGCTCCGATCCGGCGCGGCCGGTCGCACACGGCGCTTGACACATCGCAAGGGCGCGCCCAACGTACGGGGCACGATCGGGCTTTCGTGGAGGTGGACATGTACAAGCGCATCCTCGTGCCGACCGACGGCTCGGACATCACCGCCAACGCCGTGAGCACCGCGGTTTCGCTGGCCAAGTCGCTCGGCGCGCAGCTGCTCACGATCAGCGTGAAGGAGCCGTTCCCGTACAGCGCCATTTCGGAGATGCAGCCGACGCCGCCGCAGGAGTTCTACGACGCGCAGGAGCGCATCGCCACGACGCGCGTCAAGACGGTGGCCGATGCCGCCCAGGCCGCGGGCCTGAGCTGCGAGGCCCACACCGTGGAGGCGCTGCACCCCTGGGAGGCCATCATCGAGCACGCCAAGCTCAAGCAGTGCGACCTGATCGTCATGGCGTCGCACGGGCGGCGCGGCGTGGCGGCGATGCTGCTGGGCAGCGAGACGCAGCGCGTGCTCATCCACAGCAAGATCCCGGTCTTGATCGTGCGGTAGGCCGCCGGCCGTTCAGTGTGCGAGCAGCAGCGCGCGTGCGATCGCGACCACGCCCAGCCCGGCGGCCAGCCACGCGAGCTGCGCCACCGTCTGCGACCACGGCAGCGGGCGCTGCAGCTGCGGCAGCAGGTCAGCCACGGCCACGTAGATGAAGCTGCTGGCCGCCACCACGAGCAGGTAGGGGAACGCCGCCTCCCACGGCCCGACGACGAAGTAGCCGAGCACGCCGCCGACCACCGCGGCGAGCCCGGAGAGCGCGTTGTAGGCGAGCGCGCGCCGGCGCGAGAACCCGGCGTTCAGCAGCACGATGTAGTCGCCGACCTCCTGGGGAATCTCGTGCGCGATGATGGCCAGCGCCGTCGCGATGCCGAGCTTCGGGTCGGTGAGGAACGCGGCCGCGACGATCACGCCGTCGCAGAAGTTGTGGATGCTGTCGCCCAGCAGCACGCTCCAGCCGCCATGGCCCGCCTGGCGCGCGTCGAAGCCCCTCTCGTGGTGGTGGTGAGGGTCGTCGCCCTCGTGGTGGTGGCCGTGGCGGTAGAGCTCGGCCTTCTCGAGCAGGAAGAAGAACAGCAGGCCGGCGAGCAGCGTGAGAAAGAGCTCCTTCGCGTGGCCGCCGCCTTCGAAGGCTTCGGGCAGCACGTTGAGCAAGGCCGTGCCGAGCAGGACGCCGGCCGACAGGCTCACCAGGTTGCGCACCACGCGCCCGAGCACCGACACCGTGAGGCTGGCCGCCACCACCACGGACAGCAGGCCGCCGGCCAGCGTCGCCAGCACGATATACAGGAGCGTCACGCGGGGTGGCGGTTGCAGACGGGCATGGCCGGCATTCTAGAGACGGCCTTCGAGCCGAGCTTCAGTGCGCCTCGTCCCAGTTGCGGCCCACGCCCACTTCCGCGAGCAGCGGGACGTCGAGAGACGCCACGCCGGACATCAGCGCCGGGATCTGGGTGTGAGCCCATTCGAGTTCGGCATCGGGCACCTCGAGCACCAGCTCGTCGTGCACCTGCATCACCATCTTCGTGGCCAGGCGGTCGCGGTCGAGCGCGTCCTGCACCGCGATCATCGCGAGCTTGATCAGGTCGGCCGCGGTGCCCTGCATCGGGCCGTTGATGGCCTGGCGCTCCGCGCCCGTTCGGCGCGGGCCGTTGCCGCTGTTGATCTCGGGCAGCACGATGCGCCGGCCGTAGAGCGTCTCGACGTAGCCGCGCGCCTTGGCCGACGCGCGCGTCTCGTCCATGTAGCGCTTGACGAGCGGATAGCGCTGGAAGTAGCGCTCGATGTAGATGGTGGCCGCCGAGCGCTCGATGCCGAGGTTGGCGGCCAGGCCGAAGGCGCTCATGCCGTAGATGAGGCCGAAGTTGATGGTCTTCGCGTAGCGGCGCTGCTCGCTCGACACCTGGTCGAGCGGCACGCCGAAGACCTCGCTGGCCGTCGCGCGGTGCACATCCATGCCGGTCGCGAAGGCGCGCGTGAGGCCTTCGTCGCCGCTGATGTGGGCCATGAGCCGAAGCTCGATCTGGGAGTAGTCGGCCGAGACGATGTGGTGCCCCGGCGGCGCGATGAAGGCTTCGCGGATGCGCCGCCCCTCGGCCGTGCGGATGGGAATGTTCTGCAGGTTGGGGTCGTTGCTCGACAGGCGCCCGGTCACGGCCACCGACTGCGCGTACGTGGTGTGCACGCGGCCCGTGGCCGGGCTCACCATCAGCGGCAGCTTGTCGGTGTAGGTGCCCTTCAGCTTGGAGAAGCTGCGATGCTCGAGGATGCGCTTGGGCAGCGGGTAGTCCTCGGCCAGCTTCTCCAGCACCTCCTCGTCGGTGGACGGCGTGCCGCTGGCGGTCTTCTTGATCACCGGCAGGCCGAGCTTGGTGAAGAGGATGTCGCAGATCTGCTTCGGCGACCCCAGGTTGAACGGCTGCCCGGCCAGCGAATAGGCCTCCTGCTCGATGGCCATGATGCGTTCGGCCAGCTCGCGGCTCTGGCGCGCCAGCAGCGCGCTGTCGATCAGCACGCCGTGGCGCTCGATGCGCGCGAGGGTGGCGCTGATCGGCATCTCGATGTTCTCGTAGACGAAGCGCATCGTGCCGGCCTGCAAATTCGGCCACAGCGCCTGGTGCACCCGCAGCGTGATCTCGGTGTTCCCGCCCGAGTAGGCGGCCGCGCGCGTGGCCTCCACCTGCGCGAACGCGATCTGGTTCACCCCCTTGCCGCACACCTCCTCGTAGCTCATGCCGCGCTGCCCGACGTGGCGCTCGCCCAGGCTCTCCGGCGTGTGGGGGCGGTGCGCCTCCAGCACGTAGCTCTCGAGCTGCGTGTCGTGGCGAAAGCCCCGCACCGCGACGCCGTGGTTGGCGAACACGTGCACGGCGAGCTTCACGTGATGCCCGACCTTCGCGGCGCGCTCGTCCTCGAGCCAGGGGCGCAGCGCCTCCAGCACCTGCGCGAAGGGAAGCTGCTCCGGGGCACCGGGATACGTGTGGGCCATGGGCACGTAGGCCGCCTCGCCGGGCGTGGTCGAGAACGACAGGCCGACGATGCGCGCGCGCACCGGGTCGAGCGAGTCGGTCTCGGTGCCGAGCGCGGTGATCTCGGCCCTGCGCAGGCGCTCGATCCAGCGGTCGAGCGCCTCCTGCGTGAGCACGGTCTCGACGGCTTGCGCCATCGGCGGCGCGGGCGGCGCCGGTTCCGGCTCCTGCCGCGCCCCCGTCACCGGCACGGCCACGACGCCGCGCGCGTTTTCGAGCTCGCGCTTCCAGGTCTTGAAGCCGAAGCGATCGTAGAAAGCGAGCAGGCCGTCGCGGTCGGCCTCGGCCGGCACGAGCGCGTCCATCGCCTCGGGGGCCGGCCAACCGGGCAGCGCCTCGGAAAGGTCGCAGTCGATCGACACCGTGACGAGCTTGCGGCCGGTGGGCAGCCAGTCGAGCGCGCGGCGCAGGTTCTCGCCCGTCACGCCCTTGAACGTCTGCGCGGCGGCGATCACGCCGTCGAGCGAGCCATGGTCGGCGATCCACTTCGCCGCCGTCTTCGGCCCCACCTTGTCGACGCCCGGCACGTTGTCCACCGCGTCGCCGATCAGGGTGAGGTAGTCGACGATGCGCCCGGGCGGCACGCCGAACTTTGCCACCACGCCAGCGACGTCGAGCGTCTCGTTGCTCATCGTGTTGATCAGCGTCACGCGGTCGGTCACGAGCTGCGCGAGATCCTTGTCGCCGGTGGACACGATCACGCGCTGGCCGCGCCCGCCCGCCACGTGCGCCAGCGTGCCGATGGTGTCGTCGGCCTCGATGCCGGGCAGTTCGAGCATCGGCCAGCCGAGCAGCTTCACCACTTCGCGGATCGGCTCGAGCTGCTCGGCCAGCGGTTCGGGCATGGATTTGCGATTGGCCTTGTAGTCGGCATACCAGGCGTCGCGAAAGGTGGGCCCCTTGGCGTCGAACACGCAGGCCGCATGGCAGCACGGCACGTCCGCCCGCAGCTTCTTCAGCATGGCCACCATGCCGTGGATCGCCCCGGTGGGCACCCCGCCCGGGCCGCGCAGGTCGGGCAGTGCGTGATAGGCCCGGTAGAGGTAGCTGGATCCGTCGACCAGCAGCAGGGTGTCGTTCGCATCGCTCATCGGCGGATTGTGGCTCGGCGCCTCGCGGCGCCGTGCGCCTCGTAGAATGGCCCGCATGAACGTCGTTTCCTGCGCCTGCCTGTCCTGTGCCTGCCTGTGGGCGCTGGCCGCCGGCCCCGCTGCGGCGCAGGAGGCCGAGGCCACGCCGCCCGCGCGGCCGGAGCCGAAGGTGGAGCACCTCGTCGCCGAAGACGACGGCGTGCGCATCGAGGAGCTGCGCGTGCGCGGCCAGACCCAGCGCATCGTCGTCACCCCGAAGAAGGGCGGCACGCGCTACGAGATCCTGCCGGCCGACGACAAGAACCGCGCGGCGGCCGGCCAGCGCGTGTGGCACGTCCTGAATTTCTGATCCGGGCATGGCGGTCTTCACGGAGGTCTCGTTCGACGAGGCGCGCTTGCTCGTCGAGCGGCTCGACATCGGCGCGCTGCAGCGCCTGGCCGGCATCACCGCCGGCATCGAGAACACCAACTACTTCGTCACCACCGAACGCGGCGAGTACGTGCTGACGCTGTTCGAGCGGCTGGGCTTCGAGCAGCTGCCTTTCTACCTGCACTTCATGAAGCACCTGGCCGGCCACGGCGTGCCGGTGCCCGACCCCCAGGCCGACGCGCAGGGCGAGATCCTGCACACGCTCAACGGCAAGCCCGCGGCGCTCGTGAACAAGCTGGGCGGCGGCCACCAGCTCGCGCCGGACGCCGACCACTGCGAGCAGGTGGGCGCCATGCTGGCGCGCATGCACCTGGCCGGCCTCGACTTCGGCATGCACCAGCCGAACCTGCGGGGGCTCGCCTGGTGGGTCGAGACGGTGCCCGAGGTGCTGCCGCACGTCACGCCCGAGCAGGCGGAGCTGCTGGAGAGCGAGCTCGAGTTCCAGCGCACGCTCGCCGCGTCGCCGGCCTTCGCCGCCCTGCCGCGCGGGCCGATCCACGCCGACCTGTTCCGCGACAACGTGATGTTCGAAGGCCCGGCAGGCGAGGAGCGGCTCACCGGCTTCTTCGACTTCTACTTCGCGGGCGTCGACACCTTCCTGTTCGACGTGGCGGTGTGCCTGAACGACTGGTGCATCGACCACGAGAGCGGCCGGCTCATCGAGGAGCGCGCCGCTGCCTTCGTCGCCGCCTACGGCACCCAGCGCGAATGGGACAGCGCCGAGTACCGGCTGCTGCCGGCGCTGATGCGCGCCGCCGCGTTCCGCTTCTGGCTCTCGCGCCTGTGGGACCTGCACCTGCCGCGCAGCGCGTCGCTGCTCAAGGCGCACGATCCCGAGCATTTCGAGCGCGTGCTGCGCGAGCGCATCGCGCGCCCCTGGCACCCGGCGGTGGCCTGATGGCGCTGTCGCTGCATGCCGTCGCGCCGCAGAAGGGCCTGGCCTGGGTGCGCCAGGCGTTCGTGGTGTTCTTCCGCCGCCCGCTCGCGTTCACGGTGCTGTTCGCGCTGTTCCTGTTCGGCGGCACGCTGGTGGCCGGGCTCGTGCCCATGGTCGGCCGCGTGCTCGCGCTCATGGCCGTGCCGCTGCTCTCGCTCGGCTTCATGATCGCCACCCGCGCGGCGCTGCAGGACAAGCCGGTGCACCCGGGCCAGCTCTTCGAGGCGCTGCGCGGCGATGGGGCGCGCCGGCGCTCGCTGATCGTGCTGTGCGTGGTCTACGGCGTGCTCACCCTGCTCATCATGACGATCTGGGGCTGGGTCGACGGCGGCCGGTTCGACCGCTGGCAGGAGCTGATGTCCAGCCGCGACGCCAAGCCGGAGGAGATCGACGCGCTGCTCTCGGACGACCGGCTGCTCGGCGGGATCGTGGTCTTCCTCGGGCTCGGCTCGCTGCTGTCGATCCCCTTCTGGCACGCGCCCGCGCTGGTGTACTGGGGCGGCCAGGGCGCGGCGCAGGCGCTCTTCTCGAGCACGCTGGCGCTGTGGCGCACGCGCGGCGCGTTCCTCGTCTACATGGTGGCGTGGAGCGCCGTGGTGATGCTCTTCGGGCTGCTGGCGGCGACCATCTTCGGGCTGCTGGGCCTGCGCACCATGATCCCGGTAGCCGCGCTGCCGGCCGGGTTGATGTTCTCGACGGCGTTCTACGTGTCGCTGTACTTCGTGTTCGTAGACACGTTCGGAACGCCCGACTGAGCGGCCGGCGTCAGACGTTCGGCTTCAGCTGCAGCAGGTACCGGTTGGTGGACGTGGCCGTCATGCGCGATCGTACCGCCGCAACCATCTCTATGCCGGTCTCCGACACGTTGGCCGCCACTTCGGACACGACCATCTTCTCCGGTACCCAGCTACGCAGATCGGACATCACCTCGACCAGCGCGGCGTCGATCGTGAGGTCCGTGCGACCGTCGCGCTCCACCCGTGGAGCGCCGACACCGTGATCAACCTGGAGAGCTACTGCCAGTATCAGCGCGTGGCCGCCGGCGACAAGTTCGCCTTCATGGCCTGGGCCGGGGGCAGCTTCAGCGCCATGGTGCTCGAACGCACCGCGCACCCGGCCCTCGGCAACTCGCCGACCTTCCCTCCGATGCAGCGCGACGCCTGACGCCACCGTGGCGCGATAATCGCGGCATGGTCCGCCCGCCGCGCCTCGCGTTGCTGTCCGCCGCCCTGTGCGCGTGCGTGCTGTCCGGCTGCGCCGTCGTCACGGTGGCCGGCGCCGCCGGACAGCAC
>Ga0247829_10000664_pt1 | contig 14003 bp, 10 predicted proteins | sample 12C_Control_Day4_FD_207765 | JGI IMG/M metagenome (GOLD analysis project Ga0247829, IMG submission 207765) | Soil microbial communities from agricultural site in Penn Yan, New York, United States - 12C_Control_Day4 | ecosystem: Environmental > Terrestrial > Soil > Agricultural land | place... | reverse complement strand
CGCTCGCAGAGCGCGCTGCCGCTGCCGACGCGGTGCACATCCGCATTGTCTCCAACGTCTGGAGTCCCGCCCAGGCGCTGGGCACCGGCGACACGCGGCAGCTCGGAGTCATGGTCGATCGCGTGCAGGTGCGCTGAGGCGACAACGCGCGCTCCTGATGTTCAGCCATCTTCAAATAACGAATCGGCGTGAGCGGGCGGTCGTCGGAACGGCGGACCTTGCACTGAGCGCCGCTGCTGGCCTCGTGCGCCTGTTCCACAACCGTCGCCGCGATTCACCGCCGGCGAGAGTGCTTCTGCTTCGCCTCGAACGTATCGGCGATCTCCTGATGGTGGTCGGGGCGATCCGGCGGCTGAAGGAGCTTCTTCCACGGGCTGAAATCGATCTCGCGGTCGGTAGCTGGAACCGTACACTCGTCGCGCTCATTCCAGGGATCACGCGAACAGAGGTGGTCGATGCGCCATGGCTGTCACGCGAGACCGGCGCCATGACACACGCGCAACTGCTTGCGCGGGCGCTGCAATGGCGCGAACGGCAGTACGACCTGGTGTTGAACTTCGAACCCGACATCCGCAGTAACTTCCTCGCGTGGTTGAGCGGAGCACCGCGCCGGCTCGGCTACTCGACAGGAGGCGGCGGGGCATTCCTTACGGAGGCGCTCTCATACGATCCGCGGGTGCACGTATCCGACAACGCCATGCGTTTGGTCGCGGTTGCCGCCAGACATTCAGGTGGCCCCAGCACATTGCCGTCGCAGCCGGCATCGCCTCTGATAGAGCCCGCCTTCGCTGGGAAGGCCGCAACGGTGCTCGAGGGGCGAAGCGGGCTGCTCATCGGCGTGCACACGAGCGGTGGACGCGCCGTGAAGCAATGGCCGCACGAGCGGTTTCGCGAGCTCGCCCTGCGATTGATCGACCACTACGACGCCACGATCGTTTTCACCGGATCGACCGCCGATCGACCGCTGGTGGATGCGGCGATGGCCGGCCTGCCGCGCAACCGCGTAGTGGACGCAAGCGGCGGATTCGAGCTGCCCGACCTTGGGTGGCTGCTCACCAGGCTGCGCCTCTTCATCAGCGGTGACACGGGGCCGATGCACCTCGCGCATGCGGCGGGTACACCGGTGGTCGCCATCTTCGGCCCATCGGATCCGGCGCGATACGCACCGCGAGGTGCGCACGATCGAGTGGTGCGGATCGATCTCGCCTGCAGCCCCTGCAATCGCATCCGTCAACCACCGGAGCGATGTACGGGAGGCACTCCCGATTGTCTGGCGGGCGTGCCCGTCGAGGCCGTGATGTCGGCGGTGGCAGACGTGCTCGGCCATCCGGTCCAATTGAGGCGTGCGGTCGAATGAACCTGCGACCGACACAGGGCGACCGGCAGCGGCGCGTCGTCGGCCTGTGGATGGCAGTGGCCGTCACCTTCGGTTGCCTGCTCACTGCGGGCGGCAGCATGACGAGCACCGACGGCGTCGTCGCATTCAACGTGACGCAGAACCTTGTCGAAGAAGGATCGGTTGCGACGAGCGGCGGCGTGATCGAGCTGCCCGCGTACCGCGGACGGGGCGGACGTTTCTATTCGCCCTTCGGTATTGCGCAGTCTCTCTGGAATCTTCCGTTCTATCTCGTGGGGCGCGCGGTCCAGGCCGCCATTACGACACGGGTTGGACGGACCGATACGATCACCAAAGCGGTCGTGGCCCTCGGCACTGTCCCTGCTGTGGCTCTCGTCGCGTGGAGCGGGTTCGCCATCCTCACGATGCTTGGCGTGAGTCTGCGGCGCGCGGTTGTCATTTCGGTGCTGCTCGTGTTCGGAACGCCGTTATGGCCGTACAGCGGCTTCGGCTTCAACCAGCCATTGACTGGAGCCTTCCTCTGGCTGGCGATCCTGGCGGCGATCGCTGGCACGCGCCACGGTGTCCGCATGGGACCGCTCGTCTGGTGCGGTATCGCGGCAGGGGCGGCGCTGTTGACCCGGCACGAGATGATGCTGGCGGCCGGCATCATCGGAGCGTGGATCGTCATCATGGGGGATGGCGCCCGTCGCGGCGCAGCGACAGCGTATCTATCTGGATTCATCCCGATGATGTTGATCTGGGGCGCGCTCAACTGGTGGCGCTTCGGTAATCCGCTCGAATCGGGCTACCTCCGCGACCCGACTCCGGGCTACGGAAGCTCGGTGTTGACCGGCGCGTCCGGACTCCTCCTCAGTCCCTATTCGTCGGTCTTCATTTATTGCCCGATGGCGGTGCTCGCCATCGCGGCAATCCCCGCATTCTGGCGACGGGACCGCTCCGCCGCATCGCTGATGTTCGCCGTTGCGGCCGGTTGTTTTCTACTGTACGCGTCGTTGCAGAACTGGATGGGAGCGCGGTCCTATGGGCCACGCTATCTCGTGCCGATTTTGCCGGCGATCGTTCTACCGCTCGCGTTCTGGACGCCCGCTCGCGCCTGGCGGTGGCCCGTACGGTTCGTAATCCTCCTCAGCGTTCTCGTGCAGGTGCCTGGTGTTCTGGTGGACTACTCCAAGGTCAGGGAGGAACGCGCGGCTGCCGGTGAGACCATCGCGCAGGACATGCGGTGGTCCGGGATGCCGCTGCGCCTCAACGCCAGGGCGAGCGTGCAGGCGTTCGGCCGCGCGGTTCGCCACCTGTCCGGGGCGGAGGCGCCGCCGCGGATCGACCCTTCGGATCCACGGCTCTCGCGCGCGATGACGTTCAGCCTCGACGTCTGGTGGATTCACCTCTTCTACCTTGGTCTGCTCGGACCTGTCGCAGCGGTGGCCATCGGCGCGCTCACCGGTGCGGCCGCGATCGCCGCGTTTTACCGCGCGCTCTCGCTCACGCAGAACCCGCGCAGATGAGCGGCCGAATTCGTGTGCGATCGCATACAGCCTGGCGCACGGTTGCGCTGGACGATTACCTCACTCCATCCATGGAAGAGGAGGCGCACCTCACTGCCAACCGATGGATCAAACAGCTTCGCCACGCCAACGTCGACGGAGATCCGTTCCGGCGCCGGTTCGGGATCCGCGGAGACTCGCTCTGGTGGTTCACGGAGCTCTACCTGCACAAACAACAGGTGATCACGGGGATCCATCGAACGCTCGCGGCGCTCGAAGCCGTAAATGCCGCGGAGTCGCCACGACAAATCGAGGCGGAGCGCTCCGGCGCTCTGAACACTGTGGTGCGCGCATTTGCGCAATCGCAAGGCATCGAATGCGGCGGACTCGCTGCACGACCGGAATCGATGCGCGCGCTCGCTCGATTGGATGCGCGAAGCACGGCTCTGGCGATCGCCGCGTTCGCATCCCGGTTCCGGCCCGCCAAATCGTCCGCCACAACGCCCGTCGATGTCGCTGCATTCGTTCATCGCGCGTTCTGGCGATCGTCGGCGGCGAGCGCTGAGGCAGAGGCGTACATCGGGCCGGTGCTCGCCGAACTCGCGCTTCGCTCCAGCAGGATCCGCTACGTCGGCGTCGGGCCACGGGAAAACTTCCGCGCACGCCGATGGTGGCACGCCGCCGCGCGGCGGGAATCCGAGCAGGATGCGACCATTCCGATCGAACGCTTCGCGCCTGCGCGATCGATGCGCGTCGCACGTCAGATCTGGTGGGCTCGTCATCGCTACCGGAGGCTGCTCTGGGCGAGCCGGGATGTCCGAAGCCACTCGGTGATTCGCGGATGCGACTGCTGGCCACTGATCCGGCGAGAGCTCGCTGGTGTGGCGCTGCTGCAGTGGCCATGGTCCGCTCGCGCCATGGACGAAGCGGCGGCCGCGCTGGACACGTTGCAGCCAGGCGTGGCGATCACGTACGCCGAGGCAGGCGGATGGGGGCGCGCGCTGATGCTCGAGGCGAGACGCCGACGCATGCCGACAGTGGGCCTGCAGCATGGGTTCATCTACCGCCATTGGCTGAACTATCTCCACGAACCCGACGAGATGATGCCTGACCCAGGCAACGGGCAGGATGCGGGGTTTCCGAGACCCACGCGCACCCTGCTCTTCGATGAATATGCCGCGCGGCATCTCGTCCAGGCTGGTGGATTTCCCACAGATGCGCTTACCGTAACGGGCAGCCCTCGCCTCGACGCGCTCGCCTCGCAGGCCACGGCGCTCACGCCCGAGGCCCTCCAGCACGCGCGGAGGATGGCTGGCGCCGAAGACTCTCAGGCACTGGTGACGGTGTTCACGAAATGGCGTGAGGCCTCTCACCTGCTGCCGGCACTGGTTGCCGCTGTGGCCGCTCGCCGAGACATCCACTTGGTCATCAAGACGCATCCGGCTGAGACCTCCGAGGCGTACTCGGCCATCCTTGGCGGCGCGACAAACGTCCGTATCCTCGGGGCGAACGCTCCACTCGCCCCACTCATTCGGGTCAGCCGCGCGATCGTGACGGTCAATTCAACCGTCGCGCTCGACGCCGCGGTGATGCACGTGCCAACTCTCGTGCTTGGCACGTCAGGGAACCTGCAACCCTTCGTGGATGATGGGCTGCTGGTAGGCGCGCCTTCGGCCGAAGCACTGCCTGAAACGCTGACGCAGATCCTGTATGATGAAGAATTCCGCCGACAGCTCGCCGGGCGTCAGCGGGCTCTGCTCGCGAACTACGGGATGCGCGCTGATGGACGCGCGGCCGCGCGGGCGGCGGACGCGATCCTGGACCTCGTGGAGTCCGCTGCCGCTGGACATTCCAAGGAAACCTGATCGCAATGCGTGTGTTCATAACCGGGGGCGCCGGGTTCGTGGGCTCTCACCTTTCCGAGGCGTTCCTCGAGCGCGGCGACGCGGTGTCGGTCCTGGACAATTTGTCGACGGGATCCATCGACAACATCGCGCACCTCAAAGGGCATCCCGCGTTCAGCTACACGATCGACAGCGTCGACAACGAGCCCCTGCTGGCGGAACTCATCGACCGCGCCGACGTGGTGGTGCATCTGGCAGCAGCGGTCGGCGTCAAGCTGATCGTCGAACGGCCGGTCCATACGATCGAGACGAACGTGCACGGGACGGAAATCGTCCTGAAGCATGCGAACAAGAAGAAGAAGCTCGTGCTCATCGCGTCGACCTCGGAGGTGTACGGCAAGAGCGCGGCCGTGCCTTTCACCGAAGACGCCGACCTGGTCCTCGGTCCGACCACAAAGCACCGGTGGGCGTACGCGTGCAGCAAGATGATCGACGAGTTCCTCGCGCTCGCCTACTGGAAGGAGCGCAAGCTCCCGATCGTGGTCGTTCGGCTGTTCAATACGGTGGGGCCGAGACAGACAGGCCAGTACGGAATGGTGATTCCGAACTTCGTGCGTCAGGCGCTGGCGGGAAAGCCGATCACAGTGTTTGGCGACGGCACGCAGTCGCGCAGCTTCACCTATGTCGGCGATGTCGTGCGCGGGCTGGTCGCGCTCGTCGACGAGCCGCGGGCTGTGGGCCAGGTGTTCAACATCGGCAACACCAACGAGATCACGATCGGTGATCTGGCCGACAAGGTGAAACGCCTGACGGGCAGCGCGTCGGAGATCGTCCGCATCCCTTACGATGAGGCGTACGAATTCGGATTCGAAGACATGCCGCGGCGCGTGCCGGACATCACGAAGATCCGCCAGCTCGTGGGCTACGAGCCAACGGTGGAACTCGACGAAATCCTCAGCCGCGTGGTCGAATACTTTCGGCAGCAATAAGGACCGATGTCACATCCGGTCGGAATCAAGAAACATTTGCGGAGCGCCGCCGAGAGCGCGCTGCGCAGCCAGGCGAAGCCTGTTCGCAGGATCATGCTGGCGACCGGCCGCGACCATTCCCCGATCCTGCCGGAGATCGTGCAGATCGAAAGCACGAACATCTGCAACGCGAAGTGCGTTTTCTGCCCGCGCGACGAGATGCACCGCCGGCAGGGGATCATGAGCTTCGATCTCTTCAGGAAGATCGCCGACGAGTGCGTGGACCTCGGGATCACGCACGTCCGTGTCCACAACTACGGTGAGCCCTTCGTCGACCGCAAGCTGGTGGAGAAGGTGCGCTACGCGAAACAGAAGGGCATCAAGGAAGTCGGCATGATCAGCAACGGATCGCTGATCACCGAACAAGTCGCCCGCGGCATGATCGAGGCAGGCCTCGACGCAATCAACATCAGCGTCGATGCCTCGGGCAAGGAAGTTTTCGAGTCCACGCGCATCGGACTCAAATACGACAAAGTCATCGCGAACATCGAGCGCCTCGTCCGCCTGCGCGCCGAGGCGGGCAGGCGCCGGCCCAAACTGATCCTCTCGTTTGTACGCCAGAACAACTCGGCCGACGAGCAGGCCTTCATCGAGCACTGGCGCAAGGTGGCCGACAAGATCCACATCACGGATCTGCACAACTGGGGCGGCACGCTGCATCAGCAGTCAGACGTCAATTACCCCTGCTATCGTCCGTGGCTCACGTTCACCGTTCTCTGGGACGGCCGCGTTGCCCTGTGCTGCGCCGACTTCGACGGGCACACGATCCTCGGCGATCTCAACACCGCGTCCATCAAGGACATCTGGAACAACGACCTCTACAGGAGTGTCCGACGCGAACATCTCGAGAGCGGCGGGCCCGACGTCTGCCGCGCCTGTGACCTGCCGCGGAAAGACTCCCCCCTCTGGGTTACCAAGCTCATCTAGGTCCCGGCGGCCTCCTTTTCCAGTCCGTCCCGCTCGCGATCCTCTCTAACGAGGCGTATACTGAATTTCTGCTTCGGGAGTCCAAAAATATGCGCAAGTTCCATCTGCTCTTCGTGATCCCGGCGCTGCTGGCTCTCGCGACCCCGGCCTCTGCGGGCGAGTTCAAGCTCTCAATTCAGAACGGCCTCGTCACCCTGACGGCTGACGACGTGCCGCTGTCGGCGATCATGGCCGAGTGGGCACGCGTGGGTCAGACGCGGATCGTGAACGGGGAGAAGGTTTCCACTCCCGTCTCGATTCGGATCGCTGACATGCCCGAGCGGCGCGCGCTCGACATCCTCTTGCGTGCGGTCAGCGGCTACATCGTCGCCGAGCGTCCGACTCCGATTGCAGGAGCGTCGGTGTTCGATCGCATCATGATTCTGCCCACGAGCCGGCCGCCCGCGAACACCGGTCCGATCAACACGTCGGCGCCGCCGATGTTCACGCCGAGACCCGCGGCTCCCGCGATCCCCGATATGGATGACGAGCCAGTGCTGCCGCCGGGAGTGAGCAACCAGGCTCAGCCCAACATGCCGCCAGGCGCGCCGCAGCCGATGGTACCGGTGCCGGGGCAACAGTTTCCGCCGAACGCGAACGCGCCGCTCACGGCGCCGCGACCAGGTCAGCTTCCGGCTCCCACACCGCAGCAGCCAGTTCCGTTCGGGACGCCAGTCGGAACGCCGGCAAAACCAGGGGGCGGCGGCGGCTCCGGCGGCGGCGGCTTCTAGATCCGCGGCATCGGCGCAGGCTCGTCCGCGCGAACGGCGAGCCTGTACAATCTCCTGATGCAAGCCAGGTCACCGGTGGTCCGGCGTGACGGTGAGTACGCCGCCCGCGGCGAGTACCACCGCGAACTGGATCCGGACTGGGACTACTACCCGACCTACATTGCAAAGCTCGACTTCGTGAGGCGCTGGCTCGACGCGCTTCCGGCCGGCACGCGTGTGCTCGATGCAGGATGCGGTGAGGGCGTGCTCGTTGACGAGTACACCGGCCGCCTCGCCATCGAAGGCATCGATGCATCCTATTCCTCGGCGGCGGTGCGGCACGGCTCACTGACGTCACTGCCTTACCCGGACCGCAGCTTCGATCGCGCCCTCTGTCTCGACGTGCTCGAGCATCTCTCGTTTGCCGAGCAGCCGGTCGCGCTCGCGGAACTCCACAGGGTTCTGAAGCCTGAAGGTGAGCTCCTGGTCTCGGTGCCCAACCTGGCGCACCTGCAGTCGCGCGTACATTTCCTGCTGCGGGGCCGGCTGATTCGCACGGCGTCGGAGTTGAAACACCCGGGAGACCGGCCGGCAGAGGACTATATCGACCTCGGGCGACGCGCCGGGTTTTCACTCACGTCGCGAAAGGGCGTCTTTCCCACGGTGCCACTCGTCACGCGCATGATCCGCCGGAAGCCGAAGGCACTCGCCCCACTGCATCGCTGGCTGACTCGGCTCCTGCCGATGCCGGGGTTGTGCTTCCTCAATCTCCTGACGTTCCGCAAACCTTGATTGGCTCGGTCCTGCAGCTGATCGAGCGTCGCACGGTATACGTGATCGTCGCCATCGGCCTGCTGTTCACCCTCGCGTACGTGACCAATCTCGTGCTGTTTCCGAAACCGGATGGGCGCGTGCTGATCGGAGATGCGGTTCACCATTACGTGCAGCTGCGATCGGCGGTGATCGATCACGATCTCCAGTTCAGGAACGATTACATCCGCATGTACCGGTTGCAGGGCGGAGAGAAGGACACCGATTGGGTGTACGAGGACACGGCGACGGGCCACGTTCGCAACTACATGCCTGTCGGCCCCGCGATTCTGTGGGCGCCGTTGTTCCTGCTGGTATGGATGGGCGCCTCACTCGCAAACCTTGTCGGCGCCGGCTGGCCCGTGGATGGTTACTCGCGCTTCTACCAGGCGACGGCCGGCATCAGCGGCGTGCTCGCCGCGACGGCAGGTGTCGTGCTCTCATGGCGGCTCGCCTCCAATGTCTTCAGCGCGCGCGCCGCCGCGTGGGCCACTCTCGTCATGTGGCTCTCCTCGAGCGCTATTTACTACTCACTCGTATCACCGAGCTATTCGCATGCCGCCTCGCTGCTCGCCACCAGTGCGTTCTGGTACGTCTTCATCCGCACGCGTGAATCGAACGACTTGCGACGCTATGCGATGCTCGGCACTCTCGCCGGATTTGCCGCCCTCATGCGCTGGCAGGATGCGATCCTGCTCGCCTCGATCGCTTTCGATCTCGGCTGGCGGCTCAGGGCGCGCGCCATCCGCCTCCCCGAGGCGCTGATCACTCTGTTTGTGGCCGCCGGTGCCGCGCTGCTGGTGTTCGTGCCGCAGATGATCGTCTGGATGTCGCTTTATGGCCGGCCCCTGGCGATGCCGCAGGGACCCGGATTCATGCTCTGGACGCAACCCGCGCTGCTCGCCGTCCTCGTGTCGGACTGGCATGGTCTCTTCACCTGGACCCCGGTCGTGGCGATCGCATTGATCGGCTTCATTCCGTTGTGGCGGCGGCAGCCATTGATCGCGGCGAGCGCGGCGATCTTCCTGATGCTGTCGTGGTATGTCAACGCGGCGGTCGCCGACTGGTGGGCGGGTGAGGCGTTTGGATCACGCCGTTTCATCAGTTGCATTCCGGTGTTCGTCCTTTCGCTCGCGGCGCTGATCGACGCCTGGTCGCCGTCAGCGCGACAGGTGGCGCTCGCCAGTGCGGCTGTCATCGGTTACACCTTTCTGCTGCTGGTCCAGTACCAGGCGTTCATGCACGGGCTGCGGCAGGTCGCTCCATATCCGCTCGGCGGTTACAACCTGTGGCTGGCGCGCTTCGTCGTGCCGATCGATGTCATCCGGGAGTGGCTCGGCCGATGAGTGATACGCGCAGCCGGAGTGGTGTCGTCCAAGTCGATGCACCCGGGTCCACTCTGGATGCTCGCCGCTCTGTGATCTGGGCGCTCGGAGCGGTTTCGGTCGTTGCACTGGTGCTGCGTCTCGTCGGCATCCAATACGGCCTGCCCGCGGTCTATAACCCGGACGAAGTCGCCATCATGACGCGAGCGCTGTCGTTCGCAAAAGGGACGCTCAACCCTGGCAACTTCCTCTACCCCACGCTTTACTTCTACGTTCTCTTCGGCTGGGTCGGTGTCTATCTCGCCGCGGTCTGGTTGACGGGCGGGGTGTCTTCTCTCGCGGCACTGCAGGAGCTGTATTTCACGAATCCGGTGGGCATCTATACCGCCGGACGGCTCCTCACCGCACTATGTGGAACGCTGTCGGTCGTCGCCGTATACCGTCTCGGACGAGAGTTGTTCAACGTTCAGGTGGGGCTGGCCTGCGCGCTGTTTCTCGCAGTGTCGCCGCTCGCCGTGCGCGATTCACACTACGTGAAGCACGATGTTCCCGTCACGCTCATCATCGTGCTGGCGCACGTGGCGATCATCAGGATCTGGCCGTGTATTCGAACGCCCAACCGCGCCGCACGTGATGTGATCGCAGCGGCCGCGATCTGCGGCGTGGCCTTCTCGACGCATTACTACGCGATCTTTCTGACGTTTCCGTTGGTGTGGGCGATCGTGCAGCGCTGGCGTGGAGCCGGCACACGCGTCGTGCTGCGCCACCTCGTGGCCGCGGCGATCGTGTCGACGATCGTCTTTTTTGCCCTGTCGCCGTTTGTCCTCGTCGAACCAATCACGGCCATGCGCGACATCATCGCGAACCGCCAGATCGTCATCGACAGAGCCGTCCATGACCAGCCGTTCGCTCCGCTGGGGCGCTATATGGAGATGCTGTGGATGGACTCTATGGGAGGTATCGTCGTTGCCTTCGGCGTGGCCGGCGCCACCTGTATGGCGTTCGTCGCACCCGCGCGCGCGGTGCTGCTCCTTCTCTTTCCGCTCTCGTTCCTGCTGTTCATCGCGAACACGGCGCCGGCCAGCCGCTATCTGAATCCCATGCTGCCATCGATTGCCATCCTGGCCGCATGGATGATCGACCATCTCGCGTCTACGTTTCGTGTATCGCGCGTCGCCGCATGGATCGTGATCCTCGCGGCGGTGCTGACGCCCTTGCGCGAGAGCGTCCGCGTAGACCAGTTCTTTCGCACCGACGACACGCGGACCGTCGCACTGCGGTTCGTGCACGACCACGTTGCTGCCGGCGCCACCATCCTCATCCAGCCGTATTCCGTGTCGCTCACGCCGTCGCGCGACAGTCTTCGCGAAGCGCTCGCCACCAATCTTGGAACGGTAGAGGCGGCCTCTACGAAATTCCAGATCCAGCTGAGGATCGAGCCATATCCGACCCCCGCATACCGGCTCATCTGGCTCGGCAGCGGTGGACTGGACTCCGACAAAATCTATGTGGACCCCGCAAGACTCTCCGCGGCGGATGGCGTGCGGGAACTGAAACGGCTGGGCGTGACGTACGTTATCCTGAAACGCTACAATAACTTGGATCGTGAGCTAGCGACGTTCGTCACGGAACTGTCCGAACACGGACGGCTGATCGCCCGGTTCTCGCCCTACCGGCCTGAAGCTACACAGGCGGAACGGTCGCGAACGGAACCTTTCCTGCACAACACCGACACCCGGATCGACGACGCTCTCGAGCGTCCAGGTCCGCCGCTGGAGATCTGGCAACTGGATGACCCTTCGTAGACTGCGCGAATCGGTCGCGACTCGAGCGCGCGCGATGCCCCTTGCCCGTCATGCGTGGGCACGCTATCGCCGGCACCGCTACGAGCGTCGAATCAGTCGCTTCGTCCGGGAAAAGTCCGGTCGCGCCGATCGGCTTCCCTTCGGCGCGGTGTACGAAGCCACGATGCGGTGCAATCTGCACTGCGAGTTCTGCTACGTCGGCGACTTTCTGAACATCGAGGGCGAGTGGCGCCAGGAGCTGAATCTGGAGTCACTCGACCGCGCGTTCCCGGAGCGCGACGGGTTTCAGATCAGTCTGACGGGCGGAGAGATATTCATGCGGAAAGACATTCTGTCCGTCATGGATCTCTTCAAGCAGAAGGGCTACGCCTGCGGATACCTCACGACCAACGGCACGATCATCACCGAACAGCGCGCAGACGCACTCGCTGAACTCGCGGCGAACGGCTTCCTGAAGCACATAAGTGTTTCGATCGACGGGCCCAAGGAACTGCACGATACGGCTCGCGGCCTGAAAGGGACGTTCGAGAAAACGTGCGCCGGGCTGGGGCGGCTGCAGGCGGCGGCGCGACGCCGGCAGGCGCCGCTTCGCGTCAGCATCAACACGACCGTGACGCATGAAACCCTCGACGCGCTCGATGAGATGGTCGACGTCGCGGATGAACTCGGTGTCGACGCGATCGGGCTCAACCATCTGATGTTCAGCACGCCCGAGGAAGTGGCGGAGACGGTGCGGTTGCTCGATGCCCCGTCGCCTTCGGTTATCGCCACGTTCGTTACGCACGATCCCGGTCTCGACATCGCGCGAGTGCGCGCAAAAGTCGCAGCGCTCCAGCAGAAGTGCCGTGAGCGGAATATCCTCTTCGACTATCGACCGAAGGTTCACCCGGAGTTGATCGACAGCTACTACACGCCGGGAGCGAAACTCGAGGGCCGCTGCCTTTATCCGTTCCTGCAGGCGCGCGTGTCCTATTCCGGAAAGGTCTACTTCTGTCCCTTCATCCGGGTCGAAGTCGGTGACCTGAACACGCAGACACTCGAAGAGATCTGGAACGGCGAGAAGCTCGTCGACATGCGGCGGCGCCTCGTCGAGAACGGGATCTTTCCCGTGTGCCGCCGCTGCTGCAAGGTGGAGCTGTCGCCGCACCCGGTCACGCAGGCTGTCAATTCCGCTGTCGCCGCGACCCCGCGACGGTCGATTCCGTTGACGGTGGTCCGCTGATTCAGACGATGCTCGGTCAGAAGACACTCCTTCTCAATCCGCCCCTGATCAATGGCGTGGCGTTCACGCGCCAGGGTCGCTGCCAGGAGCGCGACGACGTGCTCGGCACGACGAAGCCTCCGTATACGCTGGCATTGCTCGCTCAGCTCCTCAGGCATGCCGGATGCGAAGTGCGCCTGGTGGACGCGACCATCGAGCGTCTCTCGATCCAGGACGTGATCAGAAAGCTCGACGACGAACGGTTCGAGCCGACGCTGATCCTGTTCCCGAGTACGACACCCACGCTCGACGTCGACGCCGCGGAAGTCGGCCGCCTCAAGACGCGCTACGGCGCACCGATCTTCTGCTTCGGGCCGCATGCGTCCACGGTGCCGCAGCTGGCCATGGCGCGGTCACCGCAGGTGGACGGAATGTTCGTCGGCGAACCCGAGGACGCGGCCGTGCAGCTCGCCACGCTCGGATCGATCCTGGAGTTGGGCGCAGTGGCGAGTCTCACGTGGCGATCGGCGGATGGGAGCGTGGTGCCGCATCGCGCGCACGGCAGCTACAGTGGATTTCTCGACGCGCCGTATCCGGCATGGGATCTGCTGCCGCTGGCGAAATATGTCTTGCCGCTCGTCGACAAGCCGTACGTGATCGTCGAAACCAGCCGCGGCTGCCCGTACTCCTGCGATTTCTGCGTCGCACCCATTCATCAGGGGCACAAGTTTCGTGAGCGCAGCGCAAAATCGCTGGTCGACGAGATCGAGCGCAATCACCGCGAGCACGGAATCGAGTTCTTCTATCTGTGGGGCGACACGGTCACGCTCAACGTGAAGTCCTTCACCGCGTTCTGCGATGAGTTGATCGCGCGGCGGCTCCCCATTCAATGGTTTGGCAACGCCAGGGCCGACAACCTGACCGATCCCGCGTTCGTGCATCGCCTGAAGCGCGCTGGTTGCTGGATGCTCGCGCTGGGCATCGAGACCGAGTCCGAAGATGTGCGGAAGAACATGATCAAGCGTCTCGAGCGGCAGAAGATCCAGACCGCCTTTCGCAATATGCGCGAGGCGGGGATCCGCTCTTTCGCGTTCTTCATCTTCGGATATCCAGGGGAGACGCTGGCGACGATGGATCAGACGGTGGAGTACGCGATCGAACTGGATCCCGACTTCGCGAATTTCTATCCAGCCGTTCCTTATCCGGGCACCGGCCTCTACGAAAAGTGCCTGCGCGACGGGCTGCTGCCCGCCGACGCCCGGGATGACTGGTCACGCATGGAGTATTCGTACTACGTGCTCGAAGGCAACGGGCTGAACCATCGCGTCGTCATGGCGGCCATCAACCGCGCCAAGCGACGGTTCTTCCTCCGTCCGTCCTATGTCACGAGACACATTGGCGATCTCGCGCGGCTTGCCGTGACGAAACGGGCAATTGCGTGGCAGGTGGCGTCGCGTCGGATTTCAAGAC
>Ga0247829_10000661_pt1 | contig 14007 bp, 15 predicted proteins | sample 12C_Control_Day4_FD_207765 | JGI IMG/M metagenome (GOLD analysis project Ga0247829, IMG submission 207765) | Soil microbial communities from agricultural site in Penn Yan, New York, United States - 12C_Control_Day4 | ecosystem: Environmental > Terrestrial > Soil > Agricultural land | place... | reverse complement strand
CGCATCGTAGCCGCGCAGCAGCACCACGCGCGCGGACGGCACGCCGTCGGCGGAGGCGGTGGCGAGCGTCATGGCGTGCGGCTCCTGGAGGTCGGCGCGCAGCGCCTGGTCCATCCACTTGCCGAACTCGACCACCGGATCCGGATCGACGTCGTGGACGTCGAGATTCGCGAGCCGGTACTCCCTGCGCAGTTCACCGATCGACATGCCAGAGTCTCCGTGGATGATTCCCTGCACCGTCAGCGGACCAGATGATACTCCGTCTGCCGGCGCCACGCCCACCTCGGCACGCCATCGGCCCCGAGCACCACGTCCTCTTCCTGCGCCGAGCGCACGAGCTGTCCGTCCCACTCCGGCACGGGCAGGGCCGCCTGCAACTCGATCGAGAACCAGGTGTCGGGCAGCACGCGATGATCGCCGCGGCCCGGGACGCCATCCTGCCGATCCCAGAGCCCGATGAGCGGTCCGGCGCCGTGGCCGTGCAGGCCGATGGGATGCGAGTAGATGCTGCCGTCGATGCCTTCGGCGAGCATCGTCGCGCGCGCCGCCGAGAGGACCTCGTTGCCGCTGCGCCCCGATCGCAGCTCGGCGAGCACGATATCCTGCAGCCGGTTGGATCGGGCGAGCGCGGCCTTGAGGCCCGCCGGGACCTCGGTCTCGCCGGGATGAAGCACGTAACCCATGTGCTGGATGTCGGTATTGAGCCCGAGCGCGGTGACGCCGACATCGCAGTGCAGCACGTCGCCGGGGCGGATGACGGGATCGTCGCCGAGATCCTCCGACGTGACGCCCTTGCGCTGCACCGTCACGCTCGGCTGGAACCACGTCCCGAGGCCCAGGTCATTGGTTCGCTGGCGGAACCACCAGACGAGGTCGCTGGTGCGCGTGGTGCCGGGCACCACCACCTTCGCCGAGAACATGGTGTCGATGAGCGCCCAGTTCAGCTTCACCATGTCGGCGAACACCTCGCCCTCACCGGGCAGGCGCACGGCGAGGAAATCCACCGCCAGACGCTCGGCGGGCACCACGCGCGCGCGCCAGTCGGGGCCAAGGGCCGCGAGCATGGCGTCGCGCTCGCCCGCGGTGAGTCCGTCCGCGAACGCGAAGACGCGCGAGGTGTTCACCGCGATGCGCCGGGGCTTTCGCTGCTCGACGATCCGGCGCAGGAGCTGCCACTGCTCGTCGCCCCACAGTTCGGCCCGCGCCATCCGGGTGCCGGCCGCGCCGGCGCCCTCGGCGCGCAGCACCGTGAAGACCCCGCCCTGCGACGACCCGCCCAGCGCCAGCCGCTCGATGCCGCGGCCGGCGCCCGGGTCGTAGAACACGTAGATCGTGCGCCGACGCGCGGCGAAGGTGGTGGGCCCGGCGAGCGCCGTGAAGACCGGATCTTCGGCATACTCGCGCATCGGCATGATCCACATGTCGATGCTGTCGCGGCGCATCAGCGGCGCCAGCTGGGTGTCGAGCCGGTCGGCGAGCCACCCCTGCCGCAGGTCGGCCTGCTCGCGCAGCGTGCCGAAGGGCCGAGCCTGGGCGGCGAGCGAGGACGGAACGGCGAGCAGGGCGAGGAGGAGGGCCCGGCGGATGGCAGGCATGGGATGCAAGTTCACCGACGGACCTGCCGGACACAACGGTCGCGATTGACGGGCACCGCCGGGGTGCCGTATGCTCACCCATGACCCGCTCCCTCGCCTCTCCCGGCCGCTCGCTCCGCGATGCATGGCGCCGGCTGAGCCCGCTCCCCGGTGGTCGCACGCTCTTCAGTGTCGGTCTTGGGCGCCTCGTACCCTACAGCGGCAGCATCGGGGCGCGCGTGGAGGCGCTCGAGCCGGGATACGCGCGCATCCTGCTGCGCGAGCATCGCGCGGTGCGCAACCATCTCCGCTCGGTCCACGCCGTGGCGCTGGTGAACGTGCTCGAGCTCGCGAGCGGCCTGGCGATGCTGGCAGGATTACCCGACGAGTTGCGCGCCATCGTGCTGCATCTCGAAGTGGACTTCGTGAAGAAGGCGCGCGGCGCGCTGACGGCCGAGTGCCGCTGCGTGCCGCCAAGCGCCCCGGTGGAGCAGGAGGTGTGGCTCGAGCCGGTGGTCAGCGACGCCGGCGGCGCTGTCGTGGCGCGCGGCCGCGTGCAGTGGCTCGTTCGGCCGGCGGAGCCGTCGCATGCGTGACACGGCGCTCACGCGGGACGCCGGAATCGCCGTGCCGCTCATCTGCGGCGCGATGTACCCTTGCAGCAACGCGGAACTGGTGGCGGCCGTGTCGGAGGCTGGCGCGATCGGCATCGTGCAGCCGCTCTCGCTGGTGTACGTGTACGGCGAGGACTTCCGCGCCGGACTCGGCCGCATCCAGTCGCTCACCACGAAGCCGGTGGGGATGAACGTCATCCTCGAGACATCCTCGAAACTCTACCTGCAGCGCATGCATGCGTGGGTGGAGCAATCGCTCGCCATGGGCGTGCGCTTCTTCGTCACCTCGCTCGGCAACCCGCGCTGGGTCTGCGACCTGGTCCATGCCTCGGGCGGCAAGGTCTACCACGACGTCACCGAGGCGCGGTTCGCCCGGAAGGCGATCGACGGCGGCGTGGACGGGCTCGTCGCCGTGAATGACCGGGCGGGCGGCCACGCGGGCGCCCGGAGCGCCGCGCAACTGTTCGACGAGCTCGCGCCCCTCGGCAAGCCCATCGTGGCCGCCGGCGGCGTCGGCGACGCCGCGGGATTCGTCGAGATGCTCGCGCTGGGCTACGACGGCGTGCAGATGGGCACGCGCTTCATCGCCACCACCGAGTGCGCCGCGCATGCCGGCTACAAGGCGGCCCTGGTCGACGCGCGCGCCGAGGACATCGTCCTCACCGAGCGCGTCACGGGGGTCCCGCTCGCGGTCATCAACACGCCCTACGTGCAGCGCATCGGGACGCGTGCCGGGCCGCTGGCGCGCCGGCTGCTGATGGGCCGCCGCACGAAGCACATGATGCGCACCTGGTACACACTGCGCTCCGCGGTGCGCCTCAAGCGCGCGTCGCTGCACGGCAACACCTCGAAGGACTACTGGCAGGCCGGCAAGAGCGTCGAGGGGATCTCGGAGATCGAGCCGGCGGGCGCCATCGTGCACCGGTTCGCGGTCGCGATGGACCGCGCCGGGGCGGCGCACCGGTGAACCCCCTGCTCGACCGCAATCGCCGGCTCGTCATCGGGCACCGGGGCGCGTGCGCGCGCGCGCCCGAGAATACGATGCCGTCGTTCGAGCTTGCCGTACAGCTCGGCGTCGACGCGCTCGAGCTCGACGTGCACCTGTCGGCCGACGGGCAGGTCGTGGTGATCCACGACGAGACGCTCGACCGCACCTGCGACCGCCGTGGCCCGGTGCTCGGACGCACCGCCGCGGAGCTCGCGACGATGGATGCGGGCTATCGATTCCCGTCCGGGCGCTGGAGCGGTCGCGGAGTGCACGTGCCCCGTCTGGCGGAGGTGCTCGACGCCTGGCCGGACATGCCGTTGCTCGTCGAGATCAAGACCGGCGCCGTGCAGGACGCGCTGGCGCAGCTGCTCACCGAGATGCACGCCACGGAGCGGACGGTAGTGGCGTCGATGCGGCATGACGCGATGGGGCGCTTCCGCGGGCCGCCGTTCGTGGCCGGCGCGTCCGGACGCGACGTGCAGCGGCTCTACCTCGCGCGGCTGGTGGGCCGGCCACGACGCGTGCCGTACCGCCTGCTCAGCGTGCCATGGCGCTACCGCGGGCTGGAGGTGCCGACCCGTCGTTTCATCAGGGACGCGGCGCGGGTGGACGCGGCGGTGAGCGTGTGGACGGTGGACGATCCGGCGCTCGCGCAGCGGCTCTGGGCCCGCGGCGCGAACGGGATCGTCACCAACGATCCCGGGCCGCTGGTGAAGGCGCGCCACGCCAACGGGAAGTCCTGAACCGAGCGGAGCAATCGCATGGCGAACGAAGTCGTCGCGCACTACCTCGACCATCGCGTGGTGAAGGGCCAGAGCCTCGACGTGGACCCGGTGAAACCCACCTGCCACATCCGCACCGAGGACCAGGGAGTCATCGAGGTGAAGCTCATCGACCTCAAGGCGCTCTTCTTCGTGCGGGATCTGGCCGGCAACCCCGCGAAGAACGATGCGGCCGCCGTCACTCCCGCCGACGTGCGCACCCGGGGCGCCGCGCTCATCGAGATCGAGTTCGTCGATGGCGAGCGGATCCTCGGCCTGACGGTGCGCTATCCGCCGATAAAGCCGTTCTTCTTCGTGCTGCCCGCGGACGACTCCAGCAACAACGTGCGCATCCTGGTCAATCGCGCGGCGGTGCGCGCCATGAGCCGGCCCGCCGCGACCTGATTCGGACGCCGGGGTACTATTCCCCATGGAGCCGGATACCACCACCCCCGCCTCGCAGGGCCACGCCGGCTACACGCTGGGCGAGGAAATCGTCCACAGCATCACGCACGGCGTGGGACTGGTGGGCGCGATCGCGGCACTGCCGTGGCTCATCCTCGCCGCGCGCGGTCACGACGATCCGTGGCGAGTCGCCGGCGGCGTCGTCTTCGGTGTCACGGCCATCCTGCTCTTCACCGCCTCGACGCTCTACCACGCCCTTCCCGACTGTCGCGCGAAGCACCTGTTCCGCCTCTTCGACCACTGCGCCATCTACCTGCTCATCGCCGGCACGTATACGCCGTTCACGCTCGGCGTGCTGCGAGGCGGCTGGGGCTGGACGCTGTTCGGGCTGAGCTGGGGACTCGCGATCGTCGGCATCGTGCTGAAGGCAACGCTGCGCTTCCGCTTCCCGACCCTTTCCACCCTGCTCTACCTCGCCTTGGGCTGGCTGGTGGTGATCGCGGCCAGGCCGGTGCTCCGGGCGCTCACGCCGACACAGGTGGCCTGGCTGGTGGCGGGCGGACTGCTGTACACCATCGGCGTGCCGTTCTATGTCTGGAGCCGGCGTTATTCGCATGCCATCTGGCATCTCTTCGTGCTGGGCGGGGCGGGATGCCATCTCGTCGCCATCGCGGATGCCATCTCGCGTCACTGACATCAATGAGGAGGCATTCATGAGCGAACCGGAGCGGCTCCGTCCGTCCCCGCAGCAGCGCTTCGCCCCGTCCGTCCAGCTGTTCGACCTCTTTGCGGCCGCCAGCCAGCTGCGCGCAGAGCCGCACACGCCGCGTGACGGTCATCGCCAGGTCGCGCTCGACCGGCATGGCCCGATGACGCTGGTGCTCTTCACGTTCGAGCAGGGCGGCGTGTTCAAGGACCACCAGGTCCCTGGCATGGCGACGCTGATGCTCACCCGTGGCCACCTGCGCATCACCACGGAGGACGGCGACCACGAGCTCCGCCCCGGCCAGGTGCTGACGATCGGGCCGGGCGTGGTGCACAGCGTGCAGGCGCCGGAAGCGAGCGAGATGCTGCTGACGGTCTGCCTGACCGAACACGCCGGTTCGTCGCGCGAGGATCGCGGGCGGTCGGCCTAGTCCCGGGAGATTCCCCATGGAGCGCCTCATGTCGTCGGACGCCGTTCCGGCGTTCTACCATCGCGACGACATCGTCGCGGCGCTCCGCGCTGCGCTGGACCGGTCCGGACGCACGATGGCCGGGCTGCACGCCGAGGATTTCGCCGGATTCGACCAGTTCCACCTGCGCGGGCTCGCCGCAACGCTCGACCTGCTGCAGCTCGCGCAGGCGAGACACGGCGAGCGCATGCTCGACCTGGGTGGCGGGCTCGGGGGGAGCGCACGCGTTGCGGCGAGTCGCGCCGCCTGTCACGTCACCGTGGTGGACGCGACGCCGGCGTTCTGCGAGGCGGGCGAGGAGATCACGCGCTGGCTGCGCCTGGAGGATCGCGTGCATTTCCTCGTCGGCGACGCCACGGCGCCGCCGGTGCCGGATGCGAGCTTCGACGTGGTGTGGACCCAGCACGCGTCGATGAACATCCCCGACAAGGCGGCGCTCTACCATGCGGCGGCCCGGGCGCTCGTGCCGGGCGGCCGCTTCGTGCTTCACGACGTGATGGGCGACGACGGCATGGAAGGTCTGCACTACCCGCTGCCGTGGGCGGACTCGAGCGAGCTGAATGCGTTGCTGCACGTCGATGCGCAACGCCAGCTCATCCGGGAGGCGGGTTTCACCGAACGCGCGTGGCACGACGTCACCGAGCAGACGCTGGAATGGCTGGTGAGACGCCGTGAGCCGCCGCCGGCATCACCACTCGGCCCGAACCTGCTGTTCGGCGACGATGCCACTCGGATGTTCGACAACCTGCGACGCAACATCGATGAGCGGCGCATCCGAGTCATCCAGGCGGCGTTCGACTAGGTTCACTGCATGCGCTCCGCGGTGCTCGCTCTCGCCCTCCTGCTCATCGCCTGCGACGACAACGGCGGTCCCGTGCCCACCGCGCCGGACGGCTACCCGTTCGCCTACGCGACCAAGGGGTGCGGGCCCACCGACGGTCCGGGGACGCGCCTGCTCCTGACCGCGGAAGCGTCGGACAGCCTGCCGACGACGTCGCCGCGCATCGAGGTGCTCATCTACCGGCGTGCGGCGGACCTGCAGGGCGAGGAGTTCAGCTGGTCAGGCCATTCGGACGAGGGATGGGCCGGCCGCTGCCCAGTCGAAGGCGCATGCGAACAGGCGTCGTCCACGAGGGTGGAGTTCCGGGAGAACGCGGCCGACACGGTGCTGACCGGCGAGGTGCGCGTGCGCTTCGCGGACGGCTCGACCGTGAGTGGCGGGTTCGACGCTACGTGGCGCCGGACGACGTACGTGTGCGGCTGACGAACCGCGCGATCGCCCCAAGCACCTCCTCGGCACGCTCCACGTGCGGCGCGTGGCCGCACCCGGGCAGCAGCATCACCTCCGCCGGCCCCGAGACCCGCCGCGCGATGGCGAGGATCTGCTCCGGCGAGCCGTACTGATCGAGCTCGCCCTGGATCAGCAGCACCGGGCAGGTGATGCCCGACAGCTGCGGCTCGATGGTCCAGTGGTGGAACTCGGGCGTCAGCCACACGTCGGCCCAGCCGGAGAAGGTGGCGTCCACGTCGGTGTGGAACGGGACGAGCTTTCGACGCAGCCCGCCCGAACTGAATGCCGCCTTCGCCTGCCGGATCCCTTCCAGCGTGATGTCTTCGATGAAGATGTGCGGCGCCATGATCACCATGCCAAGCACCGGCCACCGACCCGACGCCGCGTGGATGAGCGCGATGGTGCCGCCGTCGCTGTGCCCGATGAGCACGGGTCGCTCGATGCCGAAGTGCGCGAGCACCTCGGGCAACGCGTCGAGCGCCTCGACCTCGAGGTAGTTCGGCCCACGTTGAGCGGTGAGGGGGTCGGACTTCCCGAACCCATAGCGCGAGTACAGCAGCGCCGCGCAGCCCGTGCGTTCGGCGACGCGATCGGGCCAGTCGCGCCACAGATCGCGGGAGCCCAGCCCCTCGTGCAGGAACACGAGTACCGGCAGTTCCGGCCGCGCGGCCGCGATGGTGCGGTACTCGAGCCGGTGACCCGCCGCCGTCAGGCACCCGACGGACGCGGTGCTCAGCGATCCTGCCAGAGCGCCGCCCGCTTGCCCAGGAAGGCGTCGATGCCCTCCGCGGCATCGGCGAAGGTCATGTTGCAGGTCATCGCCTCTCCCGCCGACTGGTAGGCGTCGTCGAGCCCGGCGCCCACCTGCTCGTAGAACGCCTGCTTGCCGAGCGCGATGGCGGCGGTGCTGCGCGAGGCGATGAGCCCGGTGAAGCGCGCGACCTCCGCGTCGAGCTGCTCGGCCGGCACCACCCGGTTCACGAGGCCCCACGCGAGCGCGGTCGGCGCATCCACCGGCTGGCCCGTCAGCAGCAGTTCCATCACCCGCTTGCGGCCGATGTTGCGCGCCACGCCCACTGCCGGCGTGGAACAGAAGACGCCGATGTTCACGCCGGGCAACGCGAACGACGCCGCTTCCGACGCCACCGCCAGGTCGCACATGGAGACGAGCTGGCAGCCGGCCGCCGTCGCGATGCCGTGCACCCGCGCGATCACCGGCTGCGGGAGGCGGGTGAGCCCGAGCATCATGGCGCTGCACTCGTCGAACAGCCGCCGCTGCCAGGCGCTGTCGTCGGCGTTGGCGCGCATCTCCTTGAGGTCGTGACCGGCGCAGAAGCCCCGCCCGGATGCCGCGAGCACGACGACGCGCACGTCACGGTCGGTGGCCAGCCGGTCGATCGCGTCGCCGAGCGCCTCGATCATCGCCAGCGAGAGCGGGTTGAAGCGCTCGCCGCGGTTGAGCGTGAGCGTGGCCACCGGGCCGTTTTCGCTCCGCAGGACGTAGGGTGCGTCGTTCATGCGATGGCCTCCGAGGAATTCGCCCGTTCGCGCAGCACGAACTTCTGGATCTTGCCCGTGCTCGTCTTGGGCAGCATGCCGAACACCACCCGTCGCGGCGCCTTGTAGTGCGCCAGGTTGGCGCGACAGTGCTCGATGATGTCCTGCTCCGTCGCCATCATGCCCGGCTTCAGCTCGATGAAGGCGCATGGCGACTCGCCCCACGTGGGGTCGGGCTGCGCCACCACCGCCGCCAGGAACACCGACGGATGGCGGTACAGCGCGTCCTCCACCTCCAGCGAGGAGATGTTCTCTCCGCCCGAGATGATGATGTCCTTGCCGCGGTCCTTCACCTTGAAGTAGCCGTCCGGATGCAGCACCGCGAGGTCGCCGGAGTGGAACCAGCCGCCCCGGAATGCCTCCTCGGTGGCGTTCGGGTTCTTGAGGTAGCCCTTCATGGTGATGTTGCCGCGGAACATGATCTCGCCCATCGTCTCGCCGTCCGCGGGCACCGGGGCCATCGTGTCGGGATGGAGCACCTGCACGCCCTCCTCCGTCACGAAGCGCATGCCCTGCCGGCCGTTCCGCAGGGCGCGTTCGCGCGCGTCGAGCGCGTCCCATTCCTGCTGCTTCACGCAGACCGTGGCGGGCCCGTACACCTCGGTGAGGCCGTACACGTGGGTGATCTCGACGCCGTGACGCTCCATGGCCTCGATGGTTGCGGCCGGCGGCGCCGCGCCCGCGATGTAGCCCTTCACCTGATGCTCGATGCCCCGCCATTCCTCGTCGGGCGCGTTGATGAGCATGTTGTGCACGATGGGTGCGCCGCCGAAGTGCGTCACCCGGTGCGTGCGGATGAGGCCGAGCACCGTGGGTGCGTCGACCTTGCGAATGCACACGCCCGTGCCCGCCAGCGCCGCGAGCGCCCACGGGAAGCACCAGCCGTTGCAGTGGAACATCGGCGCCGTCCACAGGAACGTGGCGAAGCGCGGAACGCTCCAGGCCAGGATGGTGCCCAGCGCCGCGAGGTGCGCGCCGCGGTGATGATAGACCACGCCCTTCGGGTTGCCGGTGGTGCCGGAGGTGTAGTTGAGCGCGATCGCGTCCCATTCGTCTTCAGGCGGCAGCCACGCGTAATCGGACTCGCCGGTGGCGAGGAACGTCTCGTAGTCGAGCTCGCCCAGGCGTCCGCCCGGGCCGACGTACTCGGCGTCGTCCACGTCGATCACACGCGGCGGCGAGGAGCAGAGCCGCAGCGCCGTCGAGATGACGTCCGAGAATTCGCGGTCCGTGATGAGCACCTTCGCCTCGCCGTGGTCGAGCATGAAGGCGATCGTGGGCGCGTCGAGGCGCACGTTCATGGTGTTGAGCACCGCGCCGCTCATCGGCACGCCGAACTGGCACTCGAACATCTCGGGCGTGTTGAGCAGCATCGTCGCCACCGTGTCGCCGCGCCCGATGCCGATGCGCTCGAGCGCCGAGGCCAGGCGGCGACAGCGATCGTACGTCTCGGCCCAGCTGTAGCGCCGCGCGCCGTGAATCGTCGAGACCCGCTCGGGACAGGTCGACCCCGCCCAGTCGAGGAACGTGAGCGGGGTGAGCGAGGCGAAGTTGGCGGCGTTGGGGTCGAGCCCCGTGTCGTAGATGCCGCGGCCGTTCATGCGTGCAGGCCTTTGGAGGAGGTTCTCCAATGTGTGGACGATGACGGGCGGTGTCGAGGCAGGTAGAGTTCGAGCCATGCGCATCGTGCTCGTCCACGGCCTGGGCCGTACACCCGTCTCGCTCTGGCGACTCGCGCGGACCCTGCGTGCCGAGGGCCATGCACCGTCGTTCGTGGGCTACGTCGCCGCCGTCGAGCGGTTCGAGGTCATCCGGGCTCGCGTACGACGGCGTCTCGAGGCCGCCGCCGCGACGGGCGCCCCGTATGCGGCCCTCGGCCACTCGCTCGGCGGGCTCCTCGTCCGGTCCGCGCTGGCCGACTGGCCGGCCGGCCTCCCCCTCCCCGTCCGCCTGATCATGCTGGGCACGCCCAACCAGTCACCCCGCCTTGCCCGGCGGCTGCACCGGTTCTGGCCATATCGCATGGCGCTGGGCGAGGCGGGTCAGGTGCTGGCGCGGCCGGCCTTCTTCGCCGAACTGCCGGCGCTCTCGGTGCCCGGCACCATCGTGACCGGGGTGCGCGGGATCGGCGGCCGCTGGAGCCCCTTCGGCGACGAGCCCAACGATGGCATCGTGGCCCGCAGCGAGACGCTGCCGCACGTGGGAATGCCGGTAGTGGAGGTTCCCGCGATGCACACCTTCCTGATGGACCATCCGGCGGTGCGCCGCATCGTGGCGCAAGCGCTGCACGACGCGGTTGACGGTCGCGGGGAAACCCGGTAGTTCTTCGTCCATGATGTCACGCGCCATGCCCGCCTGCGCCATGAATTGCCGCACCCTCGTTCGAGGGACACCGGTCGCGTAGGCGCGTATAGTTTCAGTCTAGAGAAACCCCGCCCGCGATCAGCCTCGCGGGCGTTTCATTTGTCAGGAGATATCGATGAACCTCGCCGGCATCGGCTTGGACGACTACACCGGACCGCTGCGCCGCGCCGAGGTACTTTAGGTCACCCCTTCTTCCGGACACCCGATGCCCGACGCCAACGCGCGCCGATTCGGCTTCGAGACGCGCATGCTCCACGCCGGTCACATTCCCGATGCCGAGGTCGGGGCGCGAGCCGTGCCGATCCACCAGACCACGAGCTTCGTATTCGACAGCCCGGAGCAGGCGGCGCTGCTGTTCGAGCTCAAGGAATACGGCAACATCTACACGCGGATCGGCAACCCGACCACCGCGGCATTCGAGGAGCGCGTCGCCTCGCTCGAGGGCGCGACCGGCGCCCTCGCCACCGCGAGCGGCATGGCGGCCCAGCTGGTGGCCTTGATGACGATGCTGCAGCCCGGCGACGAGATCGTCAGCTCGTCGCACCTCTATGGCGGCACCGTCACGCAGTTCGTGCACACGTTCCGCAAGCTGTCGGTGGTGGCACGGTTCGTCGATCCGCACGACTTCGACGCGTGGGAGGCGGCCATCACCCCGCGCACCCGCCTGCTCTATGGCGAGACCGTCGGGAACCCGCGCGGCAGCATCCTCGACCTGGAGCGACTGGCCGCACTCGCAAGCAGTCACCGGCTCCCGCTCGTCGTCGACAACACCTTCGCGACACCGTGGCTCTGCCGGCCCATCGAGTGGGGCGCCACCGTCGTGGTGCACTCCGCCACCAAGTTCCTCGGCGGCCATGGCACGAGCATCGGCGGCGTGCTCTGCGAGTCGGGCCGGTTCGACTGGTCGCACATGCCGACGGTCGCCGCGCCGTCGGGCTCCTATCACGGGCTCAAGTTCCCCGAGACATTCGGCCACTACGGCTTCCTCATGAAGGCGCGCGCCGAGACGCTGCGCGACACGGGCGCGACGCTCTCGCCGTTCAACGCCTTCCTCCTGCTGCAGGGCCTCGAGACGCTCTCGATCCGCATGGAGCGCCACGTGGCGAATGCGCAGGGCGTGGCCGTGTTCCTGGCGGCGCACCCGCAGGTGGCGTGGGTGGCATACGCGGGCCTGCCGGACCATCCCGACCACGCCCTGGCACAGAAGTACCTCGGCGGGCGGCCCGGTGCGGTGCTCTCCTTCGGCCTCGCCGCAACGGGCGATGCCGCGCGCGAGCGGGGACGCGAGTTCATCCGCGGACTGCAGGTGTTCTCGCACCTCGCGAACGTGGGCGACGCGCGCAGTCTCGTCATCCATCCCGCGTCGACCACGCACCAGCAGCTCTCGGAAGCCGAGCTGCAGGCTGCCGGCGTCGGGCCGGAACTCATCCGCCTGTCGGTCGGACTCGAAACCCTGGAGGACCTGCTGTGGGATCTGGATCAGGCACTGCGTGCGACATCACGCTGAACACATCGCTGTCGGACGATGAGCGCGCCCGGTGGCAGGACCCGGGCACCATCCGTCGCATCCTGCGTGACACGCGCACGGTCGCCGTGGTCGGGCTCTCCACCGACCCGCAGAAGGCGAGCACCTTCGTCGCCGCGTACCTGCAGTACGAGGGCTACCGTATCATTCCCGTGACGCCGAAGGGCGGTATCCTGCTGGGCGAGCGCACCTGGCCCGACCTCGCCAGCGTGCCCGACCCGATCGACCTCGTGGTGCCCTTCCGGCCGGCGCACGACTGCACGGAGATCGCGCGGCAGGCCGTGGCGGTGCGGGCGAAGGCGTTCTGGCTGCAGCTCCGGCTGCTGAATCGCGAGGCCGCCGAGGTCGCGTCGGCCGGCGGGCTCGATGTGGTCATGGACAAGTGCGTCAAGATGGAGCACGGCCGATTCCAGGGCGGCCTGCACTTTGCCGGCATGAACACGGAGCTCGTGAGCGCGCGACGACGCGGTCGCTGAGCGCTCGGGGCGGCGGTGCGCGTAGATTGCGGCATCCCGCACGCCAAGGAGTTCGGCAGGATGCATCGGCTCGTCCGCACCATGCTCGGCGCCGCCGCGGTGGCCGTCTCCACCGTACCCCTCGCCGCGCAGCGGCCCGATCGCGCCCGCCTCCAGGCCCTCACCGACTCCATCGTCGCCGCCGCGCTCGCCACCGGCAACGTGGCGGGCATGTCGGTGGCGGTCATGCGGGGCCGCGACACGCTGGTGCTCAAGGGCTACGGCCTCGCGGACCTCGAGTTCGACGTGCCGATGCCGCCGGACGCGATCTACGAGATCGGCTCGATCACCAAGCAGTTCACCGCCGTGGCCATCCTGCAGCTCGTCGAGCAGGGCAAGCTCTCGCTCGACGACGACCTGTCGAAGCACTTCCCCGACTACCCGATGCGCGGCCAGCGCATCCCGATCCGGCGCCTGCTCGACCACACCTCGGGCATCGCGAGCTACACCGACCTGCCCGAGTACGCCAACCTCTCCCGCCTGGCGCTGACGCCCGACTCGGTCGTCGGCTTCTTCAGCGGTCATCCGATCGACTTCGCGCCGGGGGCGCGGATGTCGTACAACAATTCGGCCTACTTTCTCCTCGGCCTGCTCATCGAGAAGCTGAGCGGCCTCTCCTACGCGGAGTACGTCCGGCAGAAGCTCTTCGAGCCCGCCGGCATGACCGACGCGCGCTACTGCAGCGAGACCGCCGTCGTGAAGCGCCGCGCGCACGGCTACGACATGAGTCGCACGGGCCTCGTGCGGGCGAACTTCGTGGTGCACACCTGGCCGTACGCCGCGGGCTCGCTCTGCGCCAGCCCGGGCGACCTGGTGGCGTGGAACCGCGCGCTGCACGGCGTGAAGCTCCTGTCGGAGCGGAGCTACCGCGACCTCATCACGACCGGCCCGCTCAACGACGGCACCCGCATCCGCTACGCCAAGGGCGTCGCGGTGGACTCGCTGCACGGCCGCCGCACCGTGCATCATGGCGGCGACATCGACGGTTTCGCCAGCGAGCTGCAGTGGTTCCCCGACGGCGACGTGACGATCGCGGTCCTGATGAATTCGCAGGGTCCGGTGCGGCCGTACGCCATCGCGCATGCCATCGGCGCGGCGCTCTTCGGCCGGCCGGCGGCGCGCACCGCCCCACGCGGTACGACAGCCGAGTACGTGGGCGAGTACCGCGCCGGCCCCGAGGCTTCGGCGAGGTCGTTCAGCATCGAGCAGGACACCGCCGGCACCGGCCTGCTGATGCG
>Ga0247829_10000657_pt1 | contig 14026 bp, 11 predicted proteins | sample 12C_Control_Day4_FD_207765 | JGI IMG/M metagenome (GOLD analysis project Ga0247829, IMG submission 207765) | Soil microbial communities from agricultural site in Penn Yan, New York, United States - 12C_Control_Day4 | ecosystem: Environmental > Terrestrial > Soil > Agricultural land | place... | reverse complement strand
TGCTCGCACCGGCCGCGGCGGCCGGTGCGAGCAAGAGCGCGACGAGCAACCTGCGCATCGCGCCGAACGTAACATCACTGCGGGCGTCAAGGCAGCACGGCGCCGTCGCCGGGGAGGGTGAGCTCGGTACGCGGCCCTTACGTGCGCCTTACACGGTGCGCGGGGGCATCTGGCATCATCGAGCCGTGCGCATCCTCGTGGTCGAAGACGAGCCCAGCCTGCGCGATGGCATCGTCGACCTCCTCGGCGGAGATGGCCACGAAGTGACCGCCGTCGGCGACGGGGTCGCGGGCGTGGAGGCCGGGCTGCGCGACCCCTTCGATCTCGTGGTGCTCGACCTCATGCTGCCGCGGCTCGACGGCATGGAGGTGTGCCGGCGTCTCCGCGCGGCGCGGCCCGGCCTCCCGATCTTGATGCTGACCGCGCGCGGCTCCGAGGACGACAAGGTGCGCGGGCTGATGGAGGGCGCCGATGATTACGTCACCAAGCCGTTCTCGGCGCGCGAGCTGCTGGCGCGCGTGCGCGTGCTCGGACGTCGCGCGCCGACGGGCGAGTCGCTCGACGAGATCTCCATCGACGGTGCGCTGATCGATCTCGCGCGCATGGTGGTCGTGCGCGGTGACGTGCGGACGACGCTAACGCCGCGCGAGGTCGGCATCGTGCGCTGGCTGTACAGCCACCAGGATCGCGTGGTGACGCGCGCCGAGCTGCTCGAGCGCGTGTTCGGGCAGCGCGGCGATCTGCAGACGCGCGCGGTCGACATGGCGATCGCGGTGCTGCGCAAGAAGCTCGAGCTCGATCCCGGCAAGCCGGTGCTGATCGTCTCGGTCAAGGGCGCGGGCTACGCGTGGAGGCTCGCGCGATGAAGCGTCCCTCCCGTACGCTGGTCGCGGCGGGCCTGCTGGTGACGGCGCTCGCGGTGCTGCTCGTCGCGTGGTTCTACGCCGGGTGGGCCGACGTACGCGCGCGCCAGCACGCGACGCGCGAGGCGCCGGTCGCAGCCGCGGCGCGCCATGCGACGACGCTCGCACACGAGCTGCGGCTCGAGCTCTCCGCGCTGCTCGATCGCGAGGTCGATCGCCCGTACTTCCATTACCAGAACCTGATGCACGACCCGCGCGCGTCGAGAAGCCTGAGCGTATCGCCGTCGCCGCTCGCGACCGGTCCGAACGATCCGTTCGTGCTCGGCTACTTCCAGGTCGACGCGAAGGGCAGGGCGACGACGCCGACGATCAACGACGACCTGCCCGAGCTCAGCGAACAGACGCAGCTCGCGGGCAACCTTCGCTTCCGGGACGAGGTCACGCGCAGCCTGTCGGCCAAGCTCGCGCCGCCCGCCGCGCCCGAGCGCGCGAAGCCGATCATCGTCGCGCAGGCGGATCCGCCGCCGAAGCAGGTCATCGCGACGAAGGGGCAGCTGGCAACGAAGACCAAGAAACAAGCGAAGGTCATCACCCTCGACCGCGACAGCTACACGCAGAACAATCTGTCGAACACGATCTATCAGGACAACCTTCCGCGCGGGCTCGGGAACGACAACCGCTTCGGGAGCCTGGATCTAGGAACCGTGCAGCAGGCGGCGACACCCCCGGTGCCGCAGGGCGCGCTGCCCGCCGACCCCGAGGTCGCGAAGCCGGCGGAGCCCGCGAGCCAAGCGCCACGTCCGCGCGCCGCGCGTCCCCGCGTGCAGGCGGCCGCGCCCACGCCCGACGACGCGGTGACGATCGTCGTGTCGCCGCTCGAGTGGCGCACACAGGACTTCGCAGGTGCGCCCGCGCTGCTCGCGGTGCGCGACGTGACCACGCCCGACGGCAACTTCGCGCAGGGCTTCGTCGTCGATCGCGCGACGCTGACCAGCTGGCTCGCGACGCGCTCCGGCGACACCGTCGTCCGGCTCGCGCCCGGCGACGATGCGACCGCCGAGCTCGCGCCCGGCTGGCACCTGACGGCCACGCCGAACCCGCGCGTGATCGCCGGCGCCGCCGCCGATGCCGCCGCGCTCGCGCGGACGTTCGTGCTGCGGTTCGTGGTGCTCGGCGTGATCGCGCTGCTCGCGGGCGGGCTCGTCCTCTTGCTCGTCGCGCGCGCGGAGCGGCTCGCGCGCGAACGCAGTCAGTTCGCCGCGGCCGCCGCGCACGAGCTGCGCACGCCGCTCGCAGGGCTCCAGCTGTACGGCGACATGCTCGCCGACGGGCTCGGCGATCCGGGAAAACAACGCGACTACGCGCGGCGGATGTCCGAGGAAGCGTCGAGGCTCGGGCGCGTCGTATCCAACGTGCTCGGGTTCTCGCAGCTCGAGCGCGGCAACCTCAGCGTGGAGCCCGCGCCGCATCGCCTCGACGAGGAGCTCCGCCGGCTCGCGGAGCGCTCCGAGGCCGCGCTCGATCGCGCCGGCGCCGCGCTCGCGCTCGACGTCGAGCCCGAGCTCGTGGCGAGCTTCGATCGCGATGCGCTCGCGCGGATCGTCGGCAACCTGCTCGACAACGCCGAGAAGTACGGCCGCGACGCCGCCGACCGCACCATCACGCTCACCGCGCGCACCGCGGGCGATGTGGTCGAGGTCACGGTGTCCGATCACGGTCCCGGGATCGCCGCTGCCGCGCGCACGCGGCTGTTCCGTCCGTTCACCCGCGGCGTGTCCGCCGACGGGCCGGCGGGGCTCGGCCTTGGCCTCGCGCTCTCGCAATCGCTCGCGCGTGCGATGGGAGGTGACCTCGAGCATCGGCCGACCTCCGATGGAGCAACGTTCGTGCTCCGGCTGCCACGCGCCAGCTGATCGGCTCAGAACCGGTTCTTCCACTCGCGGATCGCGGCGAACACGCTGACCGGATCGTCGGCGGCCGCGCCCTGCGCTCGCGCGCTCGCGATCACCGCGGGCTCGGCGGCGCGCAGGAACGGGTTGGTGACGCGCTCCTCGCCGATCGTCGACGGCGTCGACGGAGATGGGAGCGCCGCTGCCCGCTTGGCGACCGCTTCGCTCTGCGGCTCGACGGCGGCCGCGAAGCGCAGGTTCGCCGCTGTGTACTCGTGACCGAAGTACACGCGCGTCTCGGGTGGCAGCGCGGCGAGCCGCATCAGCGACGCGTGCATCATCGCCGGGTCCCCCTCGAACACGCGGCCGCAGCCGGCGGCGAACAAGGTGTCGCCGGTGAAGGCGCAGCCGTCGACGAGGTAGGTGACCGCGCCGAGCGTATGACCCGGGTTGTGGATCACGCGCACGCGATGCGGCCCGAACACGAGCTCGTCACCGTCCTTCACGGTGCGCGTGACGTGCTTGGTCTTCGCGGCGTCGGTCTCGCCGATCACGACGTCGACGCCCGGGTGCTTCGCCGCGAGGTCGCCGATGCCGCCGGTGTGATCCCAGTGATGGTGCGTCGCCCAGATCGCCGCGAGCGTGACGCCTTCGCGCGCGAGTGCAGCCTCGATCGGCGCGGCCTCGCTCGGGTCGACGACCGCGGCGCGATCACCCTCGATCACGAGGTACGCGAAGTTGTCCTTGAGGCACGGAACCGGCACGACGCGGACGCTGGGCATGACGGTGTTGTATCGCGTACGGTGCGGTCATGACGACGATGAGTGCGGTCGTGCTTCGCGAGCACGGCGGTCCCGAGGTGCTACGCGCCGAGACGCTCCCGATTCCGGAGCCCGGGCCGCGCGAGGTGCGCGTGAAGATCCGCGCGGTCGCGCTCAACCACATCGACCTCTGGGTCCGCAGAGGCGGTCCCGCCTTCAAGCTGACCTATCCGCATCTGCTCGGCGCCGACATCGCAGGTACCGTCGATGCGCTCGGGCCCGGCGCGCGCGGCACCGTCGGTGCGAAGACCGTCGTGCAGCCCGGGCTGTCATGCGGCGTGTGCGCCGCTTGCCTCGGCGGCCACGACAACCTGTGCAGGTACTACAAGATCCTCGGCGAGAACGCGCCGGGCGGGTACGCCGAGTACATCGTGGTACCCGACGTCAATCTCGCGCCGTATCCCGAGCGGCTATCGTTTTCGGAGGCGGCTTCGTCGCTGCTGCCGTTCCTCACGGCGTGGCAGATGGTGGTGCACAAGGCGCGCGTCGCTCCCGGCGATGTCGTGCTCGTGCAGGGCGCGGGTTCCGGCGTCGGCGTCGCCGCGATCCAGATCGCGAAGCTGTATGGCGCGAAGGTGATCGCGACCGCGGGCACCGACGACAAGCTCGCGCGTGCGAAGCAGCTCGGCGCCGACGTCGGCATCAACTACACCACCACCGACTTCGCCGCCGAGTGCCGCGCGCTGACCGGCAAGCGCGGCGTCGATACCGTGATCGAGCATGTCGGCGGCGAGGTGTTCGAGGCGAGCATCAAGGCCGTGCGCAACGGTGGCCGCATCGTCACCTGCGGCGCGACCGCCGGCTTCTATCCGAAGATCGATCTGCGCCACATCTTCTTCCGCCAGGTCGAGGTGCTCGGCTCGACGATGGGCAGCAAGGCCGACCTCCTCGCGGTGCTCGAGCACGTCGCGGCTGGACGGCTGTCGCCGGTGGTCCATCAGGTACTCCCGCTCGCGCGCGCGGCCGAGGCTCATCAGCTGCTCGAGCGACGAGAGGCGTTCGGCAAGGTCGTGCTCGAACCGTGATCCGGGGACCCGGCTCGCGCGTACCATGGCGCGATGAGTCAACTGCCACCGGGCTCGATGGGGGCGCCGTTCCTGGGCGAGGCGCTCGCGTTCCTGAAGGACCCGTTCACGTTCACGCTCGAACGCACGCAGCAGCACGGGAACGTGTGGAAGACGCGGATCCTGGGCGACACCGTCGTGTTCTTCGCGGGACCGAAGGCGTTCTCGTTCTTCATGGATCCGGAGAACTTCACGCGCCAGTCGGGCTCGCCGAAGTTCATGCAGGAGCTGCTGCATCCCGATGCGGTGCCGTTCCTCGACGGAGATCGTCACAAGACACGCAAGCGTCTGTTGCTGTCGGCGTTCACCGATCAGGCGCTCGAGAGCTACCTGCCGGGCGTCTTCACGATCCTCGCGCGGTTCGCCGACGGCTGGGTCGCGGGCGGCGAGCACACCGTCGCGGGTGACCTCTCGCAGCTGGGGTTCGACGTCGCAGACCTGCTGTTTGCGGCGAGCGATCCGGGCGCGTCCAACACGCAGGGCGCGGCGGACTTCACGACGATGAACAAGGGCACGTTCGCCCCGCCCGTGAACTTGCCGTTCACGGCGTACGGCAAGGCGCTGCGCGCGCGCGATCGCCTGCGCGCGTACATCAAGCAGCAGGTGTCGACGCGCGACGGCGCGGGCTCCGCGCTCGGCGTGCTCAAGGCAGCGCGCGGCCCCAACGGCGAGCAGCTCACGCAGGCCGAGCTCGAGATCGAGCTGCTCCACTTCTTCTTCGCGGCACACGGTGGGCTAACCGCCGCGCTCGCGTGGGCGCTGGTCGTGCTCGGCGAACATCCCGAGCTCGCGGCGCGGCTGCGCGCCGAGGCAGATGCCCAGCTGTCGTCCGGCACGCCGTCGCTCGCACAGCTCCGATCGATCGCGCAGGCGCGCGCGGTGTCGCGCGAGATCCTGCGCGCGTATCCGATCGCACCGGTCACGTTCCTCGGCGTCGCGAAGAAGGACCTCGAGCTCGACGGCTTCTCCATCCGCGCCGGCTGGAAGGGCGCCGGCGCGATCTGGGCCACGCTCCGCGACGGCACCACGTTCGCGGATCCGACGGCGTTCAAGGCGGACCGCCTCGGTGACGATGCGGTGCGCGCGCTGCCGGCGAACGCGTTCGTCCCGCAGGGCGGCGGGCCGCCCGAGGGCCACCGCTGCCCCGGCGAGGCGCTGATCCAGCTCGTGATGCCGGCGTTCCTCGGATGGTTCACGCGGAGCTACGACCTGTCGTACCCCGCGCAAGACGCGTCACCGGGCGGCGGCGGCCTCGGCCCGCTGCCGAAGAGCGGCCTCCGCGTGAAGATCACCCGGCGCGCCGGCCAATAGCGCGCCGCCTCGTGAGAGGCTCGGAGCATGGGTGATTCCTCCGTCATCGTGCGACTACCGGTGAGCGCGCTGCCGCGCCTCCCGGAGGTCCTCGCTTCCGTCACGCCCAAGGACGGTGCTCGCTTCATGGCCGCGCTCGAGCTGGGCTACCTCGCGGCCTCCGCCGACGGGCTCGACGACGCCGAGCGCGTGACGATCGCCGCGACGCTCGAGCGCGTCAGCGGCATCGAGCTCGATCACGACGCGTTCACCGCGCACTTCGCCGACCTCGACGAGGCCGTCGCATCGCTCGGTCGCCGCGAGCGCCTCGCGCGCACCGCCGCGGACCTCGAGACCGACGCCGCGCGCGCCGAGGCGATCCAGTTCGCCGCGCTCGTCGCGATGGCGGACGGCACGCTGCAGGCCGCGGAGCTCGGCGTCCTCGCCGAGGCCGGCTCGCACTTCGCGTGGAGCGCCGACCGGATCCGCGGGCTCGTCGACGAAGCGGCCGCGCGCGTGGGAGGTGCGGCATGAGCTTCGTCAATCGAATGTCGAAGGAGATCAACTGCAAGATCGTCTATTACGGTCCGGGGCTGTGCGGGAAGACCGCCAACCTCCAGTACATCTTCACGGCGACCAAGCCCGACTCGCGCGGCAAGATGATCTCGCTCGAGACGGAGACCGATCGCACGCTGTTCTTCGACTTCATGCCGCTCGATCTCGGAAAGATCGGCGAGTACAAGGTCCGCTTCCACCTGTACACGGTGCCGGGCCAGGTGTTCTACGACGCGAGCCGCAAGCTGATCCTGAAGGGCGCCGACGGCATCGTGTTCGTCGCCGACTCCCAGCCGGGACGGCACGAGGCGAACATCGAGAGCCTCGAGAACCTCGAGCAGAACCTCGCCGCGTACAACATGTCGCTCGCGACGATGCCGCACGTGATCCAGTACAACAAGCGCGACCTGCCCGAGGTCGCGTCCGTCGAAGAGCTGCGCGCAACGCTCAACCCGGCCAATGCGCCCGACTTCGAGGCCTCCGCGAAGACCGGCACCGGCGTGTTCGAGACGCTCAAGGGGCTGGCGAAGATCGTGCTCGGCAAGCTCGCCAAGCAGCCGCCGCCGGCGCCGTAATCAGCCGCTCGCCGGAAGCAGGGCGGCGATCAGGCGCTTGGCGAGCAGATAGGCATCGCCGGGCCAGCGCGCCGACAGATACCGTCCGCTCTCGACGACGAAGGCGGGCTGGTCGTCCTCGCGGGTGCCGCGCTTGGACAGGGTCCGCGGGCCGCGCTCGAAGTCATCGGGTGAGGCGAGCGCGGCGCGGACCTCGTCTTCGACGTAGGCCGGATAGGTGCGGTAGTAGCGGCCGCGGCGCCAGAACGTGGCGAGGTAGGCACTGCGCTCCATGTACTTGGGCAAGCACGTCGTGCGGTGTCCTCGAAGCACGGAGGTTCCGTCGGGGCGCCGGGCGCGCGCGGCGACGAGCACGCCGTGACAGATCGCGGCGACAGGTTTATTCGCGGCGAAGAACGCGGCGGTCAGCGCGTGAACGTGCTCGCTGCCGAGGTATTGGCGCATGCCGGGGGCGTGACCACCGGCGAGGAACAGCGCGTCGAACGCGGCGACGTCGCACGTGGTCCACGCGACCGGCGACACGAACGCGGGGTCTCGCTCGAGCTCGCGATAGAACGCGATCGGCTCGGGCCGCGCACCGAGCAAGCCGAACACGACGCCGCTGATGAGCAGCGGATCGCAAGCCGGCGTGGCGCCTTCTGCAGTCGCGAACACCACCTCGTGGCCCGCTTCGCGTAGCAACTTCCAGGGCACCGCGACCTCGGTGACGTCGAAGTCACGATCGGGGAGCGGGAACAGCACCTTGGCCATGTGACCGAGGGTAACCCCGGAACGGCAGCGGGATGGCTGCGTCGCCGCTGCGTCCGAGTGGTCAGCTAGCGAGGTGGCGAGACTCGCGCTCATGTCCGGCGGCCCCCCAGGCTGCGTGGTCACTGGCCGAATGGTCCGCTAGCGAGTTGGAGACTCGCGCTCAGGCTGCCCGCACTGACCTTTCGGAAGAACGCGGGCGCTGTGACCGGTGACGGAGCTACGGACGGCGCCATGGCGTTCTGGGCCTCAGGTGCGCCGCCCGCAGCTCCTTGGACAAACCTTCGGTTTGACCACACCGCTCACAGCACTGCTGCTACCAGCCCCTGATTTGTCTTTTATTGTTGGTCCTCACCAAGGCCGTGATGGAGAACGTCAACGCTCCAGAAGCCGAATGCGGGTGCGCCGCATCGTCGCCGCAAGAGCTTCAAGGCGAGTGAGCCGCTACACGTCGTGCTTCGCGTGGACAAAGCCACGGGGACGCTGCGGCGGCGGGCGATGTATCACGCGATCCGCGAGGCGACGCTGGTCGCGGCGCGGAACAGCGAGGTGTTCCGGATCGTGCACCTCTCGATCCAGCGAACCCACGTGCACCTGTTGGTGGAGGCGCAGCACAAGACGGCGCTCGCGCGTGGAATGCAGGGCTTCAAGATCTCTGCGGCGAAGCAGATCAATGCGGCGATCAGCAAGGAGCGTGGCGAGCGGCGGCGCGGGCGCGTCTTCAGCGAGCGCTACCACGTGGAGATCCTCAGCTCGCGTCGCCGCGCACGACACGCGCTGGCCTACGTGCTCAACAACTGGCGCAAGCACCGCGAGGACAGCGGCGCTCGCTCGAGCACCTGGTTGGTCGATCCGTACTCGACGGGATGCTTGTTCAATGGTTGGAAGCAGCTCGAGGGCCGGCTGACGATGTGGGCAGTCCCTGATGGATATCTGTCGATGTTCGTGTGGCTGCCTCGAACGTGGCTTCTCTCAGTGGGGTGGAGGATGTACGGGCTCATCGATGGTCACGAAGTGCCGAGCGCGCAGGTGTCACGTCCGGGTCGGTGAAGATCGTCCTCGGCAAGCTCGCGAAGCAGCAGCCGCCGCCGGCCGCCTTCACGGAGCGCCTACCCCGAATGGGGGACGCACGCCCCTCCGTCCAAGATGCATCCTGGGCACCTGACGCTGGAGGTCCAGGTGCATCGATCGGTCGTGGTACTCGCCATCCTGCTGCTCGGCTGCGGGGAGAGCTCGACTCCCAAGCAGCTCGCGCGTCTTCAGATCGTGCCTGGCAGCATGTTGTTCGCTGCGCCGGGCGAGACGAGAACGCTCGCGGTTCGAGGGTTCGATGCCGACGGGAAGGACGTGCCCGTGCGCGGGGACGTGACCTGGACGTCGTCGCACCCCGACATCGTCTCGGTCTCCGATGCGGCCGCAGCGACGTCCGTCGCGGCGCTCGGCTCGAGCCAGATCGTCGCGCAGGTGGGAGAGCTGAGGTCGGAGCCGATCGTGGCCTTCGTCGCGCAGCTTCATCCCGGGACGCTGCTCGTGGACGACGCGCAGATCGCGTCGGACTACAGCCTGACGCAGGAGACGCCGGCGCAGTTCCAGGTCCTGCTCGCGGGCATCGAAGCGCCGGCGCCCGGGACGATCGTGCTCGGCCGCGAATCGAAGCCGCTGGTCGGACGGGTCGCGGCCGCGGTCGCGTCGGACACGGGCACGCTCGTCACGCTCGACGTGATCCATCTGGGGCAAGCGGTCGTCGCGCTGTCGATCGACGAGACGTTCGCGCTGCCGCGCACCGGACCGATCACGGTGAACACCGACGAGACGATGGCGCGCACCGCGTTCGCTGCCGAAGACGACGAGCCTCCGGGGCCATTTACCTACAAGTTCAATTGGGGAGCGCTGACGTGCGAGGCCACGGGCATGCCGAAGATCTCGCTCGGCGCGGGGCTCACGCTCACGCTCGAGCCGGACGTCGACCTCGACTACAAGTTCGAGGTCAAGGATGGCGCCGTCGAGGCCGTGCGGATGGTCGGCAAGGGCAGCATGAAGCTCGGTGCGGAGGCCGCGATCGAGCTCACGGGCGCCTTCGCGGTGAAGTTCGTCTGCGAGCGCGAGATCGCCAAGAGCGTGATTCCGGTCGGTGGGATCGTGGCGTTCATCATCGCGCCGACGGTCTCGTTCGGCGCCGGGTTCGAGGTCGAGGCGGCGATCGAGCTCGTCGCGGGCAAGCTCGGCGCCAAAGGCGAGGTCGCCGTGGAGGTCACCGCGGGGCTCGAGTACACGCGCGCGGGGGGCCTCAGCCCGGTGTCCGGGTTCACGCCGAGCGCGACGGGCGAGCCGATCGTCGAGGTGCCGGACTCGTTCACGCCCAGTTTCAAGCTCACCGGAAAGCCACTGCTGTTCCTCAAGTTCAACGGAGAGTTCTTTCCCTATCTGCCCGGCAAAGGAAAAGCGCTCGAGCTCGTCGTCGCGGATGTCGGGCTCGAAGCCGAGCTCGACTACTCGTCGATGACCCAGCAGTTCCAGGATCCGGGGTATCGCTCGACGTACGGCGTCAAGGTCGTCTCGTCGCTGGGGTTCGGTGAAGCGATCACCGAGCTGCTGGAAGCGCTCGGCGGCGTCTTCGAGATCTCGCCGCCTACGCTGACCTACGAGCTTCCGCTCGACGAGGCGCCCAAGGGCGTCGATATGGATCCGTTCACGATCACGCCGTCGACTTCATTCGACAAGGGCGAGACCGCGATGTTCACGGTGAAGCTCGATCCGAACACGCTGAAGTTCTTTGTCTTCGACAACGTCGTGACGGTCGAGCTCTATCGTTACGAGTCCACGGTCGGGCTCACGCCCTTCAAGACGCTCGCGCACCAGGGTGGTGGCGTGTACACCGCGACGTGGGAGACCACGGACAACGACATCGGCAACTACACGTTCGTGGCGTTCGTCAAGGACTGGGTCCTCGGCGACAACGTCGGGACCCCTCTGCTCGAGGTCGACGACGACGCGACGATGAAAGTCACGGTGCGCGATCCGGGCAACCCGGCGCCCGCGCTCACCGGCAACTGGCGCCTCCGTACCGGCTACCTCACCTGCGACACCACGTCGTACACGGACATGGTGCTGTACCCCAACGGCGCGGCCGTCAGTGATGACTTCTACGAGGAGTCGCAGGACTGCACGTCGGCCGGCGGCGAGACGTATCGGGTCGGGCGCTACGCGTGGGAGGGCACTGCAGATCAGGTGCAGCTCCGGCTGTGCGAGTACGACTCCGCCGAGGCCGGCGACGAGCTCGTGTGGGACCTGACGTGGAACCCGCAGACCAACCGCTTCGAGGGCGTCCAGTCGCGCGGCATCAACTGGCCTTACGGACAGGACTACAAGGCGTGCCTGACCAGGCTCAACGACGTCGACTTCACCGGCACGTGTGTCGCAGCGGCGTGCCCGCGCGCCGACACGACCTGCACGGCCGCCAACGGAACGACGGGCGGCTATCCCGGCGTCGCGCTGTACTGCGGCTGTAACCCCAGCGCGTGCGACGAGTGTCGACTCGGTCCGGCGCCATGGGAGCTGGCGTACACGCCGACCTGCTACTAACGGAACGGCAGGTCTTGCCCGCGCGCGGGCAGCACCGATGGTGCGGCGCGCAGCTGCTGATCCACCGCGCGCGCGAGCTCGCGGCCCTCGGCGATCGCCCACACGATGAGCGAGGCGCCGCGGTGCGCGTCACCCGCGGCGAAGACGCCGGGCACGTTGGTCGCGTAGCGCGCATCGACTGCGATGTTGCCGCGCGCGTCGAGGACGACGCCGAGCTGGTCGACGAGCGATGTGGTGTCGGGCCCGGTGAAGCCGAGCGCGAGGATCAGCGTGTCGACGGGGAGGCGCACCTCGACCCTCGGATCATCGGTGCGCACGCCGACCAGCGCTGCGAGCTTGCCGGTGCCCTCGAGGCGCGTGGTGCGGAACGCGAACGTGCGCACGCCGCCTTCCTCCTGCGAAGACGAGGTGCGGAACACGAGCGGCCACGCCGGCCACGGGTTCGCGGTCGCGCGCTCCGTAGGCGGCGCGGGCATGAGCTCGATCTGGGTGACGTGCGCGGCGCCCTGGCGGTGCGCGGTGCCGAGGCAGTCCGACCCGGTGTCGCCGCCGCCGAGGATGATGACGCGCTTGCCGCGGACGTCGTGCGCGGCCGACGCGCACTCGCCGCCGACGACCTGGTTCTGCTCGGTCAGGTAGTCCATCGCGAGCACGACGCCGGGCAGGTCGCGCCCGGCGAGGTCGAGATCGCGCGCGCGCATCGCGCCGATCGCGACGACGACGGCGTCGTAGTCGGCGCGCAGCTGCGTCCACGTCGGGTCCTCGCCGACGCGCACGCCACAGCGGAGCTCGATGCCCTCGGCGGTCAGGATGGCGAGGCGGCGATCGATGACGTGCTTCTCGAGCTTGAAGTCGGGGATGCCGTAGCGCAGCAGGCCGCCGGGGCGCGCGGCCGCCTCGAACACGACCACGGTGTGGCCGGCGCGGTTCAGCTGGTTCGCCGCCGCGAGGCCCGCCGGGCCCGAGCCGACGATCGCGACGCGCTTGCCGGTGCGTACGCGGGGAGGGCGCGGCGCGTTCCAGCCCTCCGCGAACCCGCGCTCCGCGATCGCCTTCTCGAGCGCCTCGATCGTCACCGGGGCGTCGTCGATGCCGAGCACACAAGCGCCCTCGCACGGCGCGGGGCACAGGCGCCCCGTGAACTCGGGGAAGTCGTTGGTCGCGGCGAGCCGCTTGTGCGCGTCGTGCCAGCGCTGCTTCCACACCAGATCCGCGAAGTCCGGAATCGGATTGCCGAGCGGACAGCCTTGCGTGCAGAACGGGATCCCGCAGTCCATGCAGCGTCCCGCCTGGTTGCGCAGCGCATCGTCCTCGAGCGGACCGTGCGCGGCTTCGACCTCACGCCAGTCGCGCACGCGCTCGGCGACCGCGCGCTTCTTCGGCAGCAGGCGCGGCCACTCGATGAAACCGGTCGGCTTGCCCATTACGGCCTCCCTCCGCCGACGACGTGGAGCCCGGTCGACCTGCGCGCGGCGGCGCGCCGCGCCTGCAAGACCCGCTTGTAGTCGGTGGGCATCACCTTCACGAACCGCGAGACGAGGTGCTCCCAGTTGTCCATCACGCGGCGGCCGAGCGTCGAGCCGGTGAACCGCACGTGTGCCTCGATCATCGAGTGCACGAGCCACAGATCGCTCTCGTCGACGACGGACTCGAGCTCGACCATCTCCAGGTTCGCGCGCGCGCGCAGCTGCTGGTTCGGGTCGTAGACGAACGCGGTGCCGCCGCTCATGCCGGCGGCGAAGTTGCGTCCGACGGGACCGAGCACCACCACGACACCACCGGTCATGTACTCGCAGCCGTGATCGCCCACGCCCTCGACGACGGCGCGCGCCCCCGAGTTGCGCACCGCGAACCGCTCGCCCGCGAGGCCGCACGCGAACAGGTCGCCGGCGGTTGCGCCGTAGAGCGCGACGTTACCGATGATCACGTTGTGCTCGGCCGCGAACCGCGCGGTGGCCGGCGGGTAGACGACGATGCGCCCACCCGACATGCCCTTGCCGATGTAGTCGTTGGCGTCGCCGCACAGCTCGAGCGTGACGCCGGGCGCGAGGAACGCGCCGAGGCTCTGGCCCGCCGAGCCCGTGAGCCGCACGGAGATCGAGCCATCGGGCAGGCCCTTCGCCCCGTGCCGGCGCGCGATCTCGCCCGATAGCATCGTGCCGACGGCGCGCCGCGAGTTGTCGATCGGCAAGGCGAGCTCGACGCCGCGGCCCCCGGCGGGCGGTGAGGACTCGAGGTAGTCGACGCTGCGACGGATCAGATCGTGATCCACATGGTCGCCGAGGTCCCACGGCTGCGCGGTGACGAACCGGCGCGGGGCGCCGGCGGGTGGCTCGGCGAGCAGCGGCTCGAGATCGAGCAGCTTGGCCTTCCAGTGCGGCGTCGGTTTGACGCGCAGGTGCTCGACCGCCCCGACGACCTCGTCGAGCGTGCGCGCACCGAGCGCGGCGAGCTTGTGGCGCACGCCCTCCGCGACGAACAGGAAGTAATTGACGATGTCCTCGGGCGTACCGGTGAACTTCTCGCGCAGCGCCGGATCCTGGGTCGCGATGCCGACGGAGCACGTGTTCAAGTGACACTTGCGCAGCATGATGCAGCCGCTCGCGACGAGCGACGCGGTCGCCATGCCGAACTCCTCGC
>Ga0247829_10000656_pt1 | contig 14037 bp, 12 predicted proteins | sample 12C_Control_Day4_FD_207765 | JGI IMG/M metagenome (GOLD analysis project Ga0247829, IMG submission 207765) | Soil microbial communities from agricultural site in Penn Yan, New York, United States - 12C_Control_Day4 | ecosystem: Environmental > Terrestrial > Soil > Agricultural land | place... | reverse complement strand
TGTTTCACCTCGTGCGCAGCTTCGGCTCGAGCCTGTTTATCTCCGCCAGCGTGGTGTTGATGCTGCGCTCGTCCGCCGGCAACTACGCGACCATGACCGAGTTTCTGACACCCTTCAACAAGACGCTGGCCTATCCGGAGGTCATGGGACTGTGGACCATGGCCACGCCCAGTGGTCTCATGGTGCTGTCGGGCGAGGTGCAGCGGCAGGCGGCGATGATCGGCTACATCAACGCGTTCTTTCTTTTTTCCTTCACTGCGGCGGCTGCGGTGCCGTTGGCCTGGCTGATGCGTGCTGTACCGCGGAGCAGTGGATGAGATGGGGAGATTCTCGATATGTTGGCGGAGTTGAGCGAGGCGAAAGCAAGCGGCGAGATCGCGGATATTTTCGCGGAGGTGCGGCGGCTGTTCGCGGTGCCCTACGTCTCCGCCATTTACCGGCATTTGGCGACGACGCCTGGATTGCTGGAATGGGCGTGGGGCACGGTAGCGCCGGCGTTTCGCGATGGCAGTGCCCAGGAGACGAGCTGGCGGCTGGCAGCAGACCTGCCCGTTGCACCCCTGGCGCCAATCTCGCGCGAAGCTTTGCATGTGTTGGGGGTCGATGCGAGCGCAGAAGCCGCGGTGCGCGCCACATGCGAAGGCTTCGTGCGCGTGGCGCCTGCCAACATGATGTTTGCCGCACTCTTGAAGATGCTGCTCGCAGGCGACAAGCCCAAGGCCGATGGTACCAAGGCGAGTACCTGGTCACCGCCCCAGCCGCTGCCTGCACCGCCGAAACTGGTGGACATGGCCACGCTCGATGAGGCGCTGCGCGCCGTGCTGATGCGCTTTGCGGCGACGGCGGCGGACGGACCTTTCGTACCGGGCCTCTACCGGATGCTGGGACATTGGCCGGGGCTGATGGCGCATCTGTCGGTGGTCCTGGCGCCGCGCAACGCTGCGGCTGAGACACATGCCGCCTATGACCTGCTGCGCGCACGTATAGATGCAGCCGTGCCGGACATCTTTGCGCGCCTACCGGCAAGCGCCGCGGCACCCGCCATGCCGTCGGGCCTGGATCGCGCACGCGTGCTGGATGCACTCGCGACATACCGCAAGACCAGCCCGGAGATGGTGGTGTTCGGCCGCCTCATACGCGACGCGCTGCCGAGTACAGTATAGGCTGATACCCAGAGAAACGTTGAAAAGCGGAGGACGCAACCATGCAGCAGGCCCTGTCAGGCATCCGGGTCATCGACATGACTCACAACCAGGCGGGCCCGGCCTGCGCGCAGATCCTGGGGTTTTTCGGCGCCGACGTAATCAAGCTGGAGGACCCGAAGGGCGGCGACGTGGCACGCAGCCAGAGCAACGACGGATTGTTCTTTCATGTCTTCAACGCCAACAAGCGCAGCCTGACCCTCAATCTCAAAAGTGACGCGGGCAGGGAGCTGTTCCGGCAGGTGATCGCCAAGTCGGACGTGCTGATCGAGAACTTTGGCCCCGGCGCGCTCGAGCGGCTGGGGTTCGGCTACGATGCGGTTTCCAAGCTGAACCCGAAGCTCATTTACGCCACCATCAAGGGCTTCGGCACCTATGGTCCCTACAGCCACTTCAAGAGCTTCGAGCCGATCGCGCAGGCCATGGGCGGCGCCATGTGCGTCACGGGCTTTCCCGACAAGCCGCCGACCTACGTGTGGCCAGCGATCGGGGACTCCGGGACCGGCATGCACATGGCCATCGGCATCCTGACGGCGCTGCAGCAGCGCCACGCGACCGGGCGCGGCCAGCACGTGGAAGTCTCCATGCAGGACTCGGTGGTGAACCTGATCCGCGTCAGCCTGCGCGACCATCAGCGCTACGGCGGGCCGCTGGAGCGCACCGGCAATCAGCTCGGCCGCAACTCACCGGGCACGACCTATGCCTGCGCACCGGGCGGGCCGAACGACTACGTGTTCCTCTATGCGCAGCCGCAGATGTGGCCGGCAGTTCTCCAAGTGATGGGCCAGCCGGAGTTGGCGGAGGATCAACGCTTCAAGACGCCGGCTGCGCGCTACGAGAACCGGGCGGCACTCGATGCCATCGTCGAGGCGTGGACAAAGAAGCATACCAAGCACGAGGTGATGAAGTTGATGGGCGATGCCGGCGTGCCGTGCGGCGCCTGCCAGGACACGGCCGAGGTGCTGGCCGATCCGCACCTGAGAGCGCGTGGCATGGTGGTCGATCTCGAGGAGCCGACGAGCGGGCGCACGTATCAGACCGTGGGCTCCCCGATCAAGCTGTCGGACTCGCCTGTGGAGCTGACGCGCCCGCCCAAGCTCGGCGAGCATACGGAGACGCTGCTCGGGGAGTTGTGCGGCGTGAGCGCCGCGGATATGCGCGGGTTGAAGGAGAAGGGTGTGGTGTGAGGCCCGCGACCGCTGGCTCACCTCAAGCTCGAATTGTCATCCCGGGCGAGCGTCATGCTGAAAGCATGCCTCACGGCATGACGAGACCGGGACCCAGGGCCCAAGGACGGGTGGCTGCCGCATCAGGTTCTGGGTCCCGGCTCGCGCGCGGGAGAGACTCAGGGCGCTACGATGATCGCATCGGCCCGCGCTTGGCCGGGATGACAGTTGTGGCTCTACGCCCGAGCAATCGCGGCCGTCGCAGCTGCGACCTTCGCCGTGCGCGGCCAGCGGGAGGTGACGCGGGGCAGAACCTCGTCGATGAGGCGGCGGGTTTGCGCGAGCACGGCATCGTCACCCTGCACGGCGGGACGCAGCACGAACTTGGAGACGCCGGCGTCCACATAGTCGGCGATGCGCGCGAGAATTGCGTCCGCGTCACCAACGGCAAAGTAGCCGAGCGGATCGCGCTTGGTGCGCTGGCGATAGGCTTCCATGGCACGATGCAACGGCGGATCGTCCGGCTGGCCGAAGTAAAACGGAAATCCGGAGCCGTAGTGATCATCATCGATGCTACGGCCGGCTTCGACCACGGCGGCGCGGATGGCGGTGACCATGCGCGCCGCCTCGGCCGGGGTCTCGGGGCCCGCCTGCCAGCCGGTGCCGAAACGTGCCGTGCGCTTCACCGCCGCTGGCGTTGAGCCGCCGATCCACATGGGGAGATCGGGTTGTGCCGGCTTTGGTGAGATGGACGCGCCAGTCAGACGGAAATGCTTGCCTTCGAAATCGACGCTGTCCTCGACCCACAGGCGGCGGATGATCTCCAGGCCCTCGTCGGTGCGTACTCCACGCGTCTTGGTGTCGAGGTTGAGGGCTGCCCACTCAGGCGCCAGCGGACTGCCGACGCCGAACGCCGGCAGCAGCCGCCCTTCGGACAGCACGTCGATGGTGGCGCACTGCTTGGCGACGAGCACCGGGTCGCGCAGCGCCAGCGACACCACGTTCATGCCGAACTTGAGCCGCCGCGTGCGGCCGGCCACCGCTGCGATAGCCGTCATGCACTCGAGGATCGGCTGGCGGCTGACGAGGCGGTCGGTCTGCCACAGCGAGTCGACGCCACCCGCCTCGCACATGTCGACGAAACGCCAGTAGCCGCCGGCATCGGCAAACGGAAATTCCATGAGCCCGAGGCCGACGGCGATACCCATGCCGATGCCCTCAGATCAGCTTGGCGTACTTGTCGAGCGTGCTGAGGATCTCGTCGCGACTGACATCCGGCAGGTCGAACAGCACGCTGTCGATCTTGGTGTCGCGATAGGGCTTCAGCGCCTCGGCGTCCGCGGGGGCGCGGAACACCACGATCTGCAGTGGCTTGGGATCGCGGCCGGCCGCCTTCGCCGCCTTGCTCAAGCGCTCCACCGCGCTCTTGGGCTCCCAGCCGTCACGGCCGGGACGCGGAATCCAACCGTCACCGTACTCGACGATACGCTTCAAGGTATGGTCGGTCTCGCCGCCGAGCAGGATCGGCGGATGCGGCTTCTGCACCGGTTTGGGCCACGACCACATGGGATCGAAATTGGCGAACTCGCCGTGATACTGCGCTGCCTCCTGGGTCCAGATCGCCTTCATGGCCTTCATGCGATCGCTCATTATTTTGTACCGGTCCGCGAAGCGGCCACCGTGGTTCTCCATCTCGTCCATGTTCCAGCCGGCGCCGATGCCGAAAACCACGCGCCCGCCCGAAAGCTGGTCGAGGCTCGCCACGCACTTGGCCGTGGCGATGGGATCACGCTGGGGCAAGAGGCAAATGCCGGTGCCGAGTTTCAACTTCTTGGTGGCCGCACCTACGAAGGAGAGCGCGACGAAGGGATCGTGCGTATGGGAGTAGCGCTTCGGAAGCTCGCCACCGCCCGGAAACGGGCTCTTGCGACTGGTTGGAATGTGCGTGTGCTCGGGAACATAAACCGAGTCGAAGCCGCGCTCCTCGAGCGCGCGTCCCAACTCCGCGGGGTGAATGCCATAGTCGGTGGGGAAGTAGAAGACGCCTACGCGCATGCGTATTTCCTCCGCAGGTTGGCGGGCTTCTGCCGCGACAAAGGCCGAGTGCCCATGTGATCTGTAAGCAAAACCCTATCATGCGTGTGGGGCGTGTGTCGCCTCACACCTTTCCCGGCGCCAGCAGATCGAGGATGCGCTCGTCGATCACCTGCCGCGTGCCGTCGATGCCGATCGGCTGGATGCACACATGGTCGGCGCCCGCGTCCCAGTGCTGTTGCACGCGCTTGCGGATAGCGCCCTCGTCGCCCCAGACGATATTGGCGTCCACCAGACGGTCCGAGCCCTGGCCGGCAAAGTCGGCGTCCGTGAAGCCGAGGCGGCGCCAGTTGTTGACGTAGTTCTCCAGCGCCATATAGCGCGACAGCGCGATACGCGCTGCACGCCTTGCCTCGGTCGGATCGGTCTGCAGCAGGACCATCTGCTCGGGGCACAGCAGCTTGCCAGGGCCCATGATTTTGCGCGCTTGCGCCGTGTGCTCGGGCGTCACGCAATAGGGGTGCGATCCGTCCGCCATCTCCGCCGACAGCTTCAGCATGTTGGGGCCGAGCGCGGCCAGGATCGTCAGCGGCTTCTCTTTTGGCGGTGGCGCCTGGTAGGGGGCGGCGCGCATGGCCTCGAGGTAGGCGCGCATGGTCGCCACCGGCTTGCCGTAGGTGTGGCCGCGGATGCCTTCGACCGTCGGCACGTGCGAGACGCCGAGGCCCAGCAGGAAGCGCCCGCCGGAAAATTCATTGAGAGAGAGCTGACCGCTCGCCGTCGCGACCGCGTCGCGCGCGTAGATGTTGGCGATGCCGGGCGCGATGATCAGTTTCGACGTGCCGGCCAGCAGCCATGCCGAGCTGACGAACACGTTGCGGCCTCGGCTCTCGGGCATCCACAGCGTCTTGTAGCCGCGCGCCTCGACGCGCTTGGCGAACGCGAGCACCTCCGCGCCCGGCAGTCCGTCCAACGAGGCCCACACGCCGAGCTTGCCGATGTCCATTGCGTACTCCTCCACCAGTGCCCGGAAGGCACGATCCATCTCTGTTCAATGCCGAGGATGTCATCTGGTGGGGCTGCGAGCAACTGGCGCCGTCACGCAGGGACATATGTCCGTCCCGACACCCCCGTCTTCAAAGAGAGACCAAAGCTCTTCGAGAGAGAGAGAGATTGTCGATTGCGGCCAAGGGTGCGAACATTCCGTCCGTGTCACCAGTGTCCCGATTGCGAAGCTCGTCGAACCTCAAGTCAGGCGCTGTACGAACTTCGCGATCGAAAGGACACTGGCAAGCTTATGTCTCCTAGTGTGATTCAGATCGAGAAATTCGCTAGGAGACATGCCGCAAACACGGGCGAATTTCTCGATCATCACACTAGAAAGGTCTTTGCCCCATGATCTACGAGTTTCGCACCTACACACTGCATCCGCGTACACTTCCCGAGTTCCTGAAGCGCTTCGGCGATGCGCTCGAACCACGGCTCAAGCTCTCCAAGCTTGCCGCCTTCTGGCATACGGAGATCGGGCCGCTCAACCAGGTCATCCACGTGTGGCCCTATGAGAATGCCCTCGAGCGCAGCAAAATTCGCGCCGAGGCAGTCAAGCTCGGCACCTGGCCGCCAAAGGTGCAAGACTTCCTCGTCGACACCAAGTCGGAGCTGTTCGAGCCGCTGCCCTACTCTCCGCCGCTCGAGCCCTCGAACAACGGGCCCTACTTCGAGATGCGCAGCTACGTGCTGAAGGCCGGAGGCATGCCACAGATGGCGCAGCGCTGGGGCGAATACCTCCCTGGCCGCCTCAAGCTGTCGCCGCTCACCGGCGTCTTCACCTGCGATGTGGGTAGCCTCAATCAATGGGTGCACATCTGGGCGTACAAGAGCCTCGATGAGCGCGTTGCCGTGCGCAAGAAGGCCACAGCAGACGGCATCTGGCCGCCGCCAGGCGACAGCCCGGTCGTGAAGCAGGAGACGAAGATCCTGCTGGCTGCCCCGTTCTCGCCGATCAAGTAGGCTCCGCACGGGTGCGCGTGGTCACTCCGGCTTCGGGTCAACGACGCCTGTTGATCCCCGGCAGGCATTCCAGGTTTGTCCTCGTTTCTTCCGCGAGAGCGAAGAAGCGATCGCGCACCCCTGCAGCATATGGATTGTCCCGCTCGATCGCCAGGAACACACTGGCCGCATCGTAGCGGACCATCGCCGTCGCCTGCACGAGGAGATCGAAACTCGCGGTCGTTAGTCGCTTGGGCAGCGGCTCCATGCGCACCAGAACCTTGGCAATGAGGTGCGTCACACCTTGCGCCACGGCGGCCTCTCTGTCGTGCTCCTCGGGCGTCGTGATGAATACTCGCAATCCAAGGGCACGGCGAAGGAAGGCGGCAATGCGCGGGGCCGCATTCCCTCGCACAGGACAGATGGCAATCTTTCGACCTCGGATGCCATCGCGCGCGCTTTGAGGCCCGAACAGTGGATGGGTGCCGACGATATCCACGAACGACGGTAACTCGGCTTCCATCACTTTGGCCGGTTTTACTTTGACCGAGCCGACATCCACAACGATGCTTCCCGGCCGCAGGTGCGGCCTTAGGCTTCTGATGGCGTGCGGCAACTCGCCGACCGGGACGGCAAGGATCACGATATCGCAACACCCCACGGCTGCCATATCGCCGTTGCGAATCCTGCTGCTAAGAGACGGACTGATCTGCGGCGCAACTGGATCGTAGACGGTAAGCGTGAAATGCATGTGCAGGTGCGTGGCAATGAGCTTGCCGAAGGCACCAAAACCCATCAGTCCGACTGTAGGGGGAGAGTTGAAATCTGAGGGCATCGCATCGCTCCGTCGAGGCTGCGATGCCGGATGCTTGCCTTCTGCTAACCGCCGGATACGCAGCGGTTTGTGCAAAAGTATGCGCCCGCCGTTATGTCGACGGCGGATAGTAGCGGGCCGTGAGAAGATGGATCGCTTTGCGCATGCAGCTGTCTAATTGTTTGGGAGGGCGGCTGTCAATCGGCATGTTGCTTGTTGGGCGCGCGAGCTGGATCAACAGCGGACCCCTTTTCGTTCGGCCCGAGCAAACGAGAACTATCTCGCGGATGTTTTGGACGCTCGGCCGGCGCTCTCATCGATGCGCTGCGCTTTCGTAGCGGCTTGGCGTGCCCCGTTGTAACTGGTCAGACCAGTTGCTATGACTTGGTGGACGGCCTCTCGTGGCCTGAAGGAGAGAACGTGACCGCGCCAACTGATCCCCAGCGGTTCCTGGAGGCGACTCAGGCGCTGCGCCCCGAGATCCTTGCGCATACCGATGAGATGGAGCAGCAGCGGCGCATGCCATTGCCGCTGGTGCAGGCGATGAAGGACGCCGGTTTCTATCGCATGTCCATGCCGCGCGCCTGGGGCGGACCCGAGCTCGATCCCATGACACAGATCCGCGTGGTGGAGGCGCTGTCCATGCAGGACGGCTCGGTCGGCTGGAGTGTCATGCTGGCGCTCCACGCCGGCTATTTCATTGCCTTCATGGATCAGGCCGCCGCGCGCCACATGTACAGCGATCTCGATGCCTTCACCGGCGGCGTCACTCGGCCGACCGGCAAGGCCGTGGCCGTCAAGGGAGGCTACCGCGTGAGCGGACGGTGGACGTTCGGTAGCTGTTGCCAGCACAGCGTGTGGCTGTTCAGCGGCTGCCAGGTCATCGACGACGGCAACATCCGTAAGGCCGCGGACGGTGGACCCGAGGTGCGCTTGTGCTATCTGCCGGGCGATGCAATCGAGGTCATCGATACCTGGACCACGACAGGTCTCAGAGGCACCGGCAGTCACGATTACGCCATCGAGGATTTCTTCGTTCCGGCCGAGCACACGTTCGATCCGCTGCGCGCGCCGGTGCTGCGTGCAGAACCATTGTATGGTGTGCGAAACATGTATTTGGCGAACCTCAGCGGCATCCCACTCGGTATCGCCAGGTCAGCGATCGATTCCGCTATGGCGCTGGCGGAAGGCAAGGTGACCCGCATCGGCACCGGGTTGCGCGAGGAGGCACATGTGCATGCGGCGATTGCCCGAGCGGAGGCGCTGGTCGCCTCCGCACGCGGATTCGTGTTCGACATCATGGAGGAGATCTGGTCGGCGCTTGCAGCGGGAAAACCGGTGACGGCGCGGCAGCACGCCCTCTACCGTCTGTCGATCTGCAATGCCTACGATCTGTGCGTGGAGGCCGTCGACCTCATGTACAAGACAGGCAGCGGCACCTCGCTTTACGCGTCTCACCCGCTCGATCGCTATTTCCGCGACATCCACACCGCGAGCCAGCATTTCGTCGTCTCGACCAAGATCGCGGAGTGCGCCGGACGTGTCATGCTTGGCCTCCAGCCCAATGTGCCGAGCTTCTAGAGCTTTCTGCCTTGGGTCATGTGTCCCCGGATCGCCGACGCCGCTGCCGAATCTAGTTTCCCGCCTTCTGATGCGACGCTCAGCGCATGAACGCGCGTGCCGGTGTGTTCACCGGCTCGACGATCGGCGGCGCGTCGAACGACTGGCGCTGGCGCTCGGCTGGTGGCACGCCATAGGATGTCGTGCGCTGACGCGGCGCGCGGCCCAAGCTGCGGATCAGAGCTTCCATGGCTTCGGGTGGCATCTCCTGGCCGTGCTCGGCGCCGGCCGCGCGCGTGATACTCTCGTTCATGAGCGTGCCGCCGATGTCGTTGGCGCCGGCTTGCAGGCAATGTGCGGCGCCGTCGTGGCCCATCTTCACCCACGACGTCTGGATGCTCGTGATGTGCGGATGGAGCGCCAGCCGCGCCACAGCATGCATCAGCACGGCCTCGCGATAGGTCGGCCCGCGGCGCGCGCGGCCCTTGAGATAGATGGGCGTCTCCAGCGGCACGAAGGGCAGGGGCACGAACTCGGTGAAGCCGCCCGTGCGCGATTGCAGCTCGCGCACGCGCAGCAGATGGCGCGCCCAGTGCACCGGCCGGTCAACGTGGCCGTACATGATGGTGGCGGTGGACTTGAGCCCGACCGCGTGCGCGGTCTCCATGACCGACAGCCACTCCGCCGTTTTGATCTTGTCCGGGCAGATGACAGCACGCACCTCGTCGTCCAGAATCTCGGCTGCCGTGCCCGGCAGCGAGCTGAGGCCGGCACTCTTGAGCTCAGCCAGATAGTGGCGCAGTGGCTGCTTCAGAGTAGCGGCGCCCTGCCACACTTCCAGCGGTGAGAAGGCATGCACGTGCATGTCAGGCTGCGCCGCCTTGATGCGCTTGCAGATGTCGAGATACGTGGCGCCTGTGTACTCGGGATGGATGCCGCCCTGCAGGCACACCTCGGTGGCGCCGCGCTCCCAGGCCTCCAGCGTGCGCCGTTCGATCTCATCGAGGTCCAGCACGTAGGGCTGCCCGCGCAGGTTCTCCGACATCTTGCCTTTCGAGAACGCGCAGAACTGGCAGCGGAAGTAGCAGACGTTGGTGTAGTTGATGTTGCGGTTGACGACGTAGGTGACCGTGTCGCCGCGCGTCGCCCGCCGCAGCGCATCGGCCGCTGAAACGACGTGCTCGAACTCGGCGCCGCGCGCCGCGAACAGGCGCACGACCTCGGCTTCGCTCAGATCGCGCCCCTCCGCCGCGCGATCGACGATGCGCCGCAGATCATCGCCCACCGGCGCCGCGGCCATGCCGGGCGAACGCACCGCCGGCGTGCCTTTGGTGGTACCTGCCATCCAGGTCTCGCCGCGCGCCAGCCCATCCGCGTCGATGGTGCTCAACACCTTCGGGGCGAGCTTCGGTGCAATCCAGCGGCCGGCATTCAGCGCATAAGACGGATACACGGCCAGCCGCTGCACGAGCTGCTTGCCAGCCTCCGCCGTGTGCTTCTCCAGGGCGACCAGCTCCGGCCACGGCGCCTCCGGGTTCACGTGATCCGGCGTCACCGGCGAGACGCCGCCCCAGTCGTTGATGCCCGCGCCGATCAGCTTGTCGAGCGATCCGGCCTGCAGGTTCGGTGGCGCCTGGATATTCATCTCCGGTCCGAACAGGATGCGCGCCACCGCGATGGTCCACAGGTGCTCGTCGAGCGACGGCTCGGGCGCCGTAGCCATTTTCGTCTGCGGCTTGGCGCGGAAGTTCTGGATGATAATTTCCTGGATGTGCCCGTAGCGGTCGTGCAGGTCGCGCAGCGCCAGCAGCGCCTCGATGCGCTCGGCGCGCGTCTCACCGATGCCGATCAGAATACCGCTGGTGAACGGCACCGCCTGCCGGCCCGCTTCCTCGATGGTGGCGAGGCGCACGGCGGGCACCTTGTCGGGCGAGCCGAAGTGCGGTCCGCCACGCTCAGCCAATCTCTCCGCCGCCGTCTCCAGCATGATGCCCTGTGACACCGACACGAGCCGCAGCGCGGCGATGTCCTCGGCGCTCATGACGCCTGGATTGACATGCGGCAGCAATCCCGTGCGCTCCAGCACCAGCGCCGCCATGCGCGCCAGGTAGTCGAGCGTCGACTTCGCGCCGAGTGCTGCCAGCTCCTCGCGCGCCACGCGATAGCGCAGCTCCGGCTTGTCACCGAGCGTGAACAGCGCCTCCTGGCAGCCAGCCTTCCTGCCCGCCTCGGCGATAGCCAGCACTTCCTCGGGCGTGAGGTACGCACGCTCACCTTTGCGCGGCGGATGCGCGAATGTGCAGTAGTGGCAAGAGTCGCGGCACAGCTTGGTAAGCGGAATGAACACCTTGCGCGAATAGGAGACGAGCCGGCCGTGGCCGCGATCGCGCAGCTCGGCCGCCGTCCGCGTCAGCGCGTCTAGATCATCGCATTCCACAAATTTCAGCGCGGCCTGCGCATCCGGACGCTCCCCGTCCAGCGCGCGCGCCAGCACCTTCTCTATCTCGGCAGACATCATGCGCGGTCGTCCTGGCCCGCCGTCAGAGGGACCGATAGGCCTTCCAGAAAGCGGAAGGTGCGGGTCGGGACCTGAGGCTTCAGCGCCATAAAGCGCGCCAGATCTTCCGGCGTGTCAATATCGAGCGCAATGCCGGGCAGGTTCAGCACGGTCGGCTCGATGCCGGCGCGCCGGGCCGCATCGAGATGCGGGAAGAAGCTGTTGTCGCCGAAACGCAGCGGTACTGCACCTGGCGGCGAGCACAGAACAGCGTTGGAGCCCAGCTCGTCGTGCGCGGGTGCAATGGTGAAGGCCGGAGGCGAGCGATGGGCCGCCAGCAGTTGCGTGATCTCGGCCGGCGTGACGTTGGGAATGTCGCCGGGGAGCGTCAAAAATCCTTCTGCACCCTCGGCGGCGAGCAACCGGGCCGCGCTCATCACGGCGCCGGTATGGCCTTCCATAGCACCGTCGGTCAGCACGCGCGCCCCGAGCCGACCCGCCAACGCCGTGGCCTCTGGATCGATCGTGACAAGGAGACAGCGGGCGAGTCCTGTCACCGCTGCGATGGCGTCCAGCACGTCTTCCAGCATAACGAGCGCCAGAGCTTTGCGTTGCTCGCTGGTCAGGCATGCGCTGAGCCGCTGCTTGGAGCCCCGCGTATCCTTCACCGGCACGATGGTCCATAGAGCCGTCATGACGACCTATCTGTTGGGCACCCGGTGCTGAGCCGGTCGGCCACATCCAGAACCACTTGGGCCAGATCGGCGCGATCGGCAAGGCTTGACATTATTGTTCTTGCGGTATGGACCGCCATGTCGAGGCCGAGCCGCGCCACATCGGCCGCATCCTCTGGCTCCACGATATAGGCATCCAGCAAGTCGGCGTAGCGGCGTGCCACGCTGGCTGCGCTCACCCCGACGCCGAGCTCGCCCAACATTTTGGCGGTCGGGCCCTTTACCGCGCGACCGCCGATGATCGGGGATACCGCGACCACTGGAGCCACGCAGTCCCGTAATGCCGCGCGCACGCCGGGCACGGCCAGGATCGGCTCGATGCTGATGAGCGGATTGGACGGGCAGATGATCACGGCACGCAGATCAGGTTCGGCCAGCGCTGCCATCAGCTCGCGCTGTGGCCGCGCGGTCTCTGCTCCGACAAACGTGATCCCACGCACGGCCGGCCGGCATTGACGGCGCACGAAGTAGTCCTGGAAGTCGAGTGTGCCTTCATCGGTGTCGAGGCGCGTGCGCACTTTGTCGTCCGACATCGGCAGGATACGCACGCCCATGCCGAGCTTGCGCGTCAAGTCCGCCGTGATGGCGGTCAGGCTATCTCCGGCCGCGAGACGCCGCGTGCGCTCCACATGCACGGCCAGATCGCCGTCGCCGAGCTTGAACCAGGTCTCGCCGCCGAGCTGCTCCAGCGCGCGCATGAAGGTCCAGGTCTCGTCCTTGCGGCCCCATCCCGTCGCCGGATTGGCCAGACCCCCTAGCGTGTACATCAAGGTGTCGATATCGGGTGAGATGGCTAGACCCAGATGCACGAAGTCGTCGGCAGTATTAGCCGCCACCGTCAGTAGCTCAGGCCGCATCACGTGTGCGAGGCCGAGTGCCAGCTTGGCGCCGCCGATGCCGCCGGACAGCGCCAGCACACGCCCCCGCTTCAGCTTGCTCGCGCTCACTGGAACAGGTCCTCGTTCGCTGGACGCAGCAGCGTGCCGGCCGGACTGACCGGCTCGTGCCAGTCGAGGCCGCGCACCAGCACGATCGGCCGGCCCTCGTTGCCTTGACCCATGAGCAAGGAGGCCGCCGCCGCGATCTCGTCGGCAAAGGCCGACACGGACACTCTGAGCGTCCGGCCGAGCAAATCGGGCCGCCCGCGCAGATCCTTGAGCGCCGGCAAGCCGGCTGCGCCGATCGCCGTACCGGCGGTGCCCAGTCGCCACGGGCGTCCGAAGCTGTCGTTGATGACGACGCCAATGTCAGCCCCGTGCGCCTTCTGCAGCGCCGCCCGCAGTCGCTCCGCGCTCGCGTCCGGATCGCGCGGCAGCAGCAATGCCCGCTCGATGCCATCCTGCGGGCCGACATTGGACTGATCCACGCCGGCGTTGGCGCTCACGAACCCCAAGCGATGCTGCACGATCAGCACATCGGGACCGCTGCGCACGATGCGTTTCGTCTCCGACAGGATCAGCTCGACCAGCCGCGGATCCTTGGCGACCTCGCGCCCCAACGCTATGGCACGCTCACTCGGCACGACCGAGTGGAGCTCCACCATCCGGCCCTCGGCCTTTGACACGATTTTCTGGGCCACGACCAGAACGTCTCGCTCCTGCAAGCTCAAGTCGGAGCGCGCCAAAGCTGCGAGCGTCAGCGCCGCAAGGTCGTCGCCTTGCGCCACGACCGGCACCCCCACGAGCGCAATCAGCTCTAAGCGCGCCGGCGGCGTTTCGGTCGTCCCGCTCACCCGAACCTCTTGCGCAGGCGCGGCAGAACCTGCTCGGCGTACAGCTCGAGGAACCGCTTCTGGTCGGGTCCCGGCGCATGGAAGATAAGATGCTTGAAGCCGAGAGCGACGTAGCTGCCGATCTTCTCCACATGCTCATCGGGATCGGTTGAGACGATCCAGCGCGAGGCCGCCCGCTCGGCGGGTAGCGCATCCGCGAGCTTTTCCATCTCCAGCGGATCCTCCACCGACACCTTTTCCTCCGGTTTGAGTGCTAGCGCCGCCCAGTACCGCGTATCGTTCATGGCCCGCTGCCGATCGGTGTCGAAG
>Ga0247829_10000654_pt1 | contig 14042 bp, 16 predicted proteins | sample 12C_Control_Day4_FD_207765 | JGI IMG/M metagenome (GOLD analysis project Ga0247829, IMG submission 207765) | Soil microbial communities from agricultural site in Penn Yan, New York, United States - 12C_Control_Day4 | ecosystem: Environmental > Terrestrial > Soil > Agricultural land | place... | reverse complement strand
CATCGGCAGCTGGATCCGGTACCAGGACGCCGCGCAGGTACGGGTGAGGACGGCGCCGACGACCCCGAATGTGGTCGGGTAACCGTTCTCGTTCAGCTTCGCGAAGCGCTTCAACTCGGCGCCGCCTGGCTTCCTGAAGACCCGCGCCTCCGACTTGACGAGCGCGGCGTACGCGGCGGTCGCCGTGCCGACCTGGTGCAGCACGCCGGCGTGGCAGGTCTTCTTGCCGGGTGCGCGCGCCGGGAACGCGGTCGCGGGCACCACGGCGAGCGCCGCCCCCAGCAGAACGACAACCGGAACCAACTTCACACTCATGTTGTCGTCAAGAATTGCAATGAGCCGAGAGCATCGACATAAACTGGAGCTTAGGCGAGTGATCCGCCAGCGGGACGGCGTGCCGTACGAGGTGGAGATCCAGGCATGCAGCGTTTGCGGTCGCGTGCTCCACGAGCGGCCCGTCAGGCGAGCAGCCGCATAGCGCCGGACAGGGTCTCGGCGGCGCCGCCGTCGATCTTCAGGTCGGCGCGGGAGTCGTACGGGGTCGGTCCCCTGTTGACGATCGCGAGCGCAGCACCCGCGGCCAGGGCCTCGTCCGGCAGCCCGGCGACCGGATAGACCTCGAGCGAGGAGCCGACGACGAGGAAGAGGCCCGCGCCGCGCGCGAGCTCGAACGAGCGGTCGATCGCCTGCTCCGGGAGCAGCTCCCCGAACATGACCACGTCCGGCTTGAGGACGGCGCCGCAGCGCTCGCAACGCGGGATGGGCAGCAGCTCGACGACGCGGTCGAAGGGCTCGCTGTGCCCGCAGTCGAGGCAGCTCGAGGTGCGCAGCGAGCCGTGGACCTCGATCACGTCCACCGACCCGGCCCGCTCGTGCAGACGGTCGACGTTCTGCGTGATCACCGCCTCGACGAGCCCGCGCCGCTCGAGCTCGGCCAGCACCTGGTGCGCCGGGTTCGGCTTCGCCTCGGTGAGCACAGCTTTGCCGTCGCCGAAGAAGCGAGCGGCGTAGAAGTCCCAGACCTTCTCGGGATCGCGGCGGAAGGCGTCGATCGTCGCGTACTCCATCGGGTCGTACTCCGCCCAGATGCCGCCGGCCGACCTGAAGTCCGGAATCCCCGACTCCGTGCTCGCGCCTGCGCCGGTCAGCACGACGCACGGCTGGCGGGTGCGGATCAGCTCGGCCAGACGCTCGACGCTCACCGCCGCGATAGTACGTACCCGATGGAGGGATTCAGGTTCTGGACCGAGATCGCGGTCCGCTTCGCCGAGACCGACGCGCAGGGTGTCGCACACAACGCGACCTACCTGGTCTGGTTCGAGGTGGCGCGCATCGAGTACCTCGCGCGCTTCCGCGGCGGCTACAAGAGCCTCCAGGCCGACGGCTACGAGGCGCTGACGACCGAGTCGCACGTCCGCTACCTCCAGCCCGTGTTCTTCGACGACCGGATCAAGATCAATGCCCGGTGCGTCGACGTGCGCGGCGCGCGCTTCCGCTACGAATACGTGCTCGAGCGCGAGGGCGAGATCGTCGCCGACGGCTGGACGCAGCACGCAGTCGTCGACCGCGTCGCGTTCAGGCCCATGCGGTTCCCGGCGTGGCTCGCCGAGGCGATCGCAGCGGCCGAGTCCTAACCGGTCGGACCGGTCGGGACGGTGTCGGTCGGGACCGTATCGGTCGGCCCCGCGGTGTCGGTCGGCCCGGTCGGCGCGAGCGTCACCGGCAGGGACGTGGTCGGGCCGCCGGCCTGCGGCGTTGGCTTCGGCTTCGGCTTGGGCTTCGGCTTCGGCTTCGTCCCGACCTCGACGATCTGCTTGTCGCCCTGGTAGCTGGAGTACCAGGTGTTGTTGTAGAGCAGCTTCCCCTTCTGGTCGTACACGCGGCGGGTCACGCTCGTCGACTGCGGCGCGGAGCCGGCCTGCTCGACCACCTTCTGGCCGACATACAGGTCGGGGTCCGGAACCTCCTTGATCGGCATGGGTCCGGTGGTGACGAGCGGCGTCGTCTCGCTCTCCACTCGGCGGTGCTGAGGTGTCCCGTAGAGGTTCACGGACAGCGAGCTCTCGCTGACAAAGGTCCGCAGCAGGAGCCAGTGGCCGGTGTCGTTGACGAACTTGAGGTCGATGTCCGGATAGTTGACCGTGGCGTCACGGCCCTGCGGATAGTGGCTGATGTAGAGCGCGTGGTTCGTGCGCGCCGTGATCGGAAGCCCCGCCTCGTAGGCAGCGTTGAACACCGTCGTCGAGACCTGGCACGTGCCACCGCCGAGGCCGTTCTCGAGCTCGCCGTTGATGATCACCGGGGCCTCGAGCAGCCCCTTGGCTGCGTTCCGCTCACCGGTCGTCCCGTTGAACGAGAACTCCTTGCCCGGTGCGATCAACGCGTTGTCGACCAGGTGCGAGACGACCTGCACGTTGTGGATCCGGTTCGCGACCCCGCCGTAGTACGTCGTGTAGCTGGAGACGATCCCGTTGATCCCCATCGCCTGCGCGTCTGCGAGGGTCCGATTGGCCGGATGCGTGGCGACCGCGACGGGGGCGATGCGGTTGACGCGGCGAACGGAAGCAGCGAGCAGGGCGCGCGCGGTCTTCGGCACGTCGACGACGAGCCCTTCCTTGTCCGGGCGAATCTTGATCCCGTTCGGGATGACGACGAACTGCGCGTCCCGGGGCGGCCGGTTGACCACCTTCTGGAGCCGCTCGAAGTACTCGTTCGCACCGGGCCCGCCGAGCTTCAGCGCGGTCGCGCCCTTGGCGGGCAGCTCGAGCAGGTGGGCGATCCTCCAGCGAGGCAGCCTGTAGTGCGTCGGCCCGACCGTCAGCACGACGGGAGCCGAGAGGGCGGCGCGCGTCTGCCTGAGCGCCGTCACGAGCATCGGGCCCGTCACCTCGGGCTCGTCGGTCTTCATCGGCAGAGCGACCCGGGAACCGCGCGACATCGACGCGAGCGCGGTGACGATCGCGGCGCGCGCGGCGTCGCGATCGAGCACGCTGCCGGCGCGCGCGGGAACTGTCGACGCATGCAGGCCGCGGCGGACGACGGCGGCCTCGCGGTGCGGCCGGTCGACGACCTTGCCGATCCGGGCGAGCTCGTGCTTGAGCGCGTTCTTGTCGTACGTGGCCTCCGCGGCGACGTCGCCGCCGAAGAGGCGAAGTTCCACGCGGCGGAAGCCGCGGAACGGCCCGAAGCCGTCACCCTTGGCGCGGGCGGCGGCGACCGCCGCCGCCCAGTTCGACTTCAGGCCGATCTGGGACGCGCGGAGCTTGAACGCGCGCCCGTCAACGGTGAACGTGACGGGCTTACCGCGCGAAGAAGCCGCGCGCCGCTCGAGCAGGAGCGCTGCCTCGGCCTGCGAGAGGCCGCCGACGTCGACGGAGTCGACCTTGATCCCGTCGGCGATCGTCGCGGGCGAGCCCGCGTAGACGATCGCAGCGCCGATCGCACCGAGGACCAGGGCGATGACTCCGAGCAAGCCGAGCCGCCTGATGCGCCGCGCGCGGGCCTGCCGCTGCCGGCGCAGGTAATACGGAGACTCCGTGACTCCCGCCTCGAGACGCAAGTCCGACATTGTACTTACGGTTTGCCAGCTGTCAGGTGCCGGAAATGGCTGTTCTTCACGGTTCGGAGACACTTCGACGTCGACCTGAAAAGCCATTCGCGGGGGCTCGGCTGTCGAGCAGTCGACAACGAGAACGGGGGCCAGGAGTTACGGCTGGAGGGTGATCGCGGCGAGCCGCTGCTCGATCGTGCGCCGGGCCCGCTCGAGCGGCTCGGAGGAATGCTTGACGACGAACTGGTTGTTGGCGAGGAAGAACGCCGCCTCCAGCTCGAAGGCGAGCTGGTCCGGGTCCTCGCTCGGATCGAGCTCCCCGTTCGCCTGCCCCTCGCGCACGGTCTCCGCGAGCGTGCCGAGCCAGGAGTCGAAGACGGCGACGAGGCGGTCGCGCACCGGGCCGGGCTGCATGTTCATCTCCGTCAGCGCAGCCGCGAAGAAGCAGCCGCCTGGGAAGACGTCCCGCTCGACGTAGCGAAGGTACAAGTCGACGAACGCGTGGAGCCGCGGGAGCCCCCCGGGCGAGCGGCTCGCCGGCTCGACCACGTGCGCCTCGAAGATCCCGGCCGCCGACTCGACGGTCGCGAGTTGGAGGTCCTCCTTGGAGCCGAAGTGGGCGAAGAGCCCGCTCTTGCTCATCCCGACCGCGTCCGCGAGCCGCGCGAGCGAGAGCCCGCCGAGCCCTTCCACGGTGGAGAGCCTGGCCGCCTCCTCGAGGATCGCCGCCCGGCTGCGCTCGCCGTCGCTCCGGCGCTTCCGCGTCTGGATGGTGCTCACGCGATCTAACTTAGCACGAACGGTCGTACTTGTGATATGAATTCCGCACGAACGGTCGTGCTGTTTAGCCACCAAGGAGGTAAGAGATGGACCTGTACGTCATCCGCCGGCCCAGCGGCTGGGACACCGGCAAGGAGCTCGAGGCAGCTGCGGCGCGCTCCGCACACGTCGGCGACGAGGAGATGTCGTCCGACATCCGCTGGATCCGCTCGTACGTCGTCCGCGAGGCGGACGGCACGCTCGGCACGTTCTGCATCTACGAGGCGTCGAGCGAGGAGAAGATTCGCGAGCACGCGCAGCGGGCCGACCTGCCCGCCACCGACGTCTTCCCCGTGGTCGACGTCGTCGTCGTCCGCCCGGACCCCGTCGCGGCGACCGCGTAACGCGCGAGCGCGAGGTCTCCTGCCGCTACTCGCGCGGCAGGAGCACCTCCCTCGCGATCACCAGCCGCTGGATCTGGGACGTGCCCTCGTAGATCTGGAACAGCTTCGCGTCCCGCATCAGCTTCTCGACCGGGTACTCCTTCATGTAGCCGTAGCCGCCGAAGATCTGGACGGCGTCGGTCGTCACCTCCATCGCCGTGTCGGCGGCGAAGCGCTTCGCCATCGAGGAGTAGAGCGTCGCCTTGCGGCCCCAGCCGTGGTCGAGCATCCACGCCGCCTGGTGCGTGAGGAGCCGGGCGGCCTCGATCTTCGTCGCCATGTCGGCGATCAGGAAGTTGACGCCCTGGTGCATCGCGATCGGCTGGTCGAAGGTGACCCGCTGCTTCGAGTAGTCGCAAGCGTGCTCGAAGGCCGCACGGGCGACGCCGACCGCGCCGCTCGCCGTCCCGGGCCGCGTGCCGTCGATCGTCTGCATCGAGATCTTGAAGCCGTCGCCCTCCCGGCCGAGCCGGTTCGCAGCGGGCACGACGACCTCGTTCAGCGAGAACGCCGAGGTCTCCGTCGCGCGCTGGCCCATCTTTTCGAGGTGCCGCTCGATCGTCACCCCGTGCGACTGCATGGGGACCACGAAGGCCGAGATCCCGCGGTGTCCCCCGTCCGGATCGGTCTTCGCGAAGACGACGGTCCACTCGGCGTGCCCGGCGCCCGTGATGAAGGTCTTCGACCCGTTGAGGACGTACTCGTCTCCCTTCCGGACCGCCGTGGCCTTCAGTCGCGCGACATCGGAACCGGCGTCCGGCTCGGTGAGCCCGAAGGCGCACAGGATCGGGCGCTCGAGCAGCGGGCTCAGCCACTGCCGCTGCTGCTCCGCGGTACCCGCGGCGATCAGCGGCCCCGCGCCGAGGCCGTTGCAGGTGAGCGCCGTGCCAATCCCAGCGCAGCCCCAGTAGAGCTCCTCGCCGATCAGCGCGCCCTCGAGGAGGCCGAGCCCCGGTCCGGCGCATGCGCGCGGCACGTGCAGGTTCATCAGGCCGAGGGCGTGCGCCCGCTCGATCACCTCGGTCGGGTGTGTCTGGTTCTCGTCGTACTCCGCGGCGCGCGGCCGGATCTCCTGCTCCGCGAAGTCGTGCGCGAGCGCCCGGAGCGAGCGCTGCTCGGCGGTGAGCTCGAACGAGAGACCGGCGTCTGCCGTCATCGCTTGCAATTGTCCCTGCCCGGGAGTTCAATCGTCGTCGTGGCGACAGCCGCCGCGACGAGCCCACCCGAGCAGCGCCCTCTCTGGCACCTGTTCATCCCGCTGCTGGCCGGCCTCGTCGTCGCGGAGACGCTCGGGATCGTCGCGCGGCAGCTGGTCATCGAGCCGGGTGGCTACCCCGGTCCCTGGTTCCGCCTCTTCTTCAGCGACACGCTTCACCTGAAGGCATGGCTCGCGCTCGCCGCCGCCGCGCTCGGCGTCACGCAGCTCCTGACCGCCGCCTGGGTCTTCCGCAGGCTCCCCTGGCCCCGGCCGCGTTACGTCAGCGTCGTCCACCGCTGGGCCGGGCGACTCGCGTTCCTGGCGACGATTCCCGTCGCCTACCACTGCGTGTTCAAGCTGGGCTTCCAGACCTACGACACGCGCGTCGCCGTCCACTCGTTCTTCGGCGTCGCCTTCTTCGGCGCGTTCGCGACCAAGGTGCTGATCGTGCGCATGCACCGGTTCCCGGCCTGGGCCCTTCCGGTCGCCGGCGCGCTCCTCTTCGCCGTGCTGATCGGCGCGTGGTGGACGAGCTCGTTCTGGTACCTGCGGGCGGTTGGCGGCGGAACGTAGCGCTCGCTTCGCTCGCTCGCCCCGAAAGTAGACTCACCTGCGTGGATTTCGAGCTCAGCGACGAGCAGCGGCTGATCCAGGACACCGTCCGCGCCTTCGTGGACGAGCGCGTCCTTCCCGTCGCGATCCAGAACGACATCGATCACAAGCTGGACCTGGAGCTGATCGAGGGCATGGCCGAGCTCGGGATCCTCGGGATCATCATCCCCGAGGAGTACGGCGGGGCCGGCCTCGACTACATCGCCGAGGCGCTCGCCTGCGAGGAGATCGAGCGCGGCGAGGCCGCGTTCCGGACGCTGATCTCCGTCCACGTCGGCCTGAACTCCTCGTCGGTCCTCAAGTACGGCACCGAGGAGCAGAAGCAGCGCTACCTCGTCCCGCAGGCGAAGGGCGAGAAGCTCGGCTGCTTCGGCCTGACCGAACCGGGCGCGGGCTCCGACGTCGCCTCGATGCGGACGACTGCCCGCCGCGAGGGCGACACCTACGTCCTCAACGGCCAGAAGAACTGGATCTCGTATGCAACCGTCGCCGACCACCAGCTCGTGGTCGCCAAAACCGACCCCGAGGCGGGGCACAAGGGGATGAGCGCGTTCATCGTCGAGCGCGGGTGGCCGGGCGTGACGACGCAGGAGACCGAGAACAAGCTCGGGATCTGGGCCGGCTCGACCGGCGAGCTCTTCTTCGAGAACGTCGAGGTCCCCGCCGACAACCTGCTCGGCGAGGAAGGGCAGGGGTTCGAGATCGCGATGTATTCACTCGACCAGGGCCGCTTCACGGTCGCAGCGGGCGCGGTCGGCGTGATCCGGGCCTGCCTGGAGCGCTCGGTCGAGTACGCGCGCGAACGCGAGACGTTCGGGCAGCAGATCGGCAAGTACCAGTTCGTCCAGGACATGGTCGCCAAGATGGTGCTCGGCTACGAGACGTCCAAGCTGCTCGTCATGCAGGCGGCGTGGATGAAGAACGAGGGCAAGCGGAACACGCGCGAGACCTCGCTGGCGAAGTGGCATGCGACCGAATCAGCGTTCGAGGCGGCGCATCTCGCGATCCAGGTGCACGGCTCCTACGGCTACTCGGGCGAGTACGGGATCGAGCGCTACTTCCGCAACGCGCGCGCCCCGATCATCTACGAGGGCACGACGCAGATCCACAAGATGATGCAGGCCGAGCATGCCCTCGGCTACCGCCGTCTGAACGGCCACACCGGCGAGATGAGCCCCCTGGTGTCCTGGGGCCCCGCGCTCGCGCGCGCGTAGACCTATTCCTCGCCCTGGAAGTAGTCGAGCTCGGCGTTCTCGTCGAGCAGCTTGCGCAGCTCGGGGCCGTAGATCCCGACCTTGCCGCTGTCCGGGTAGAACGCGATCTCCGCCTTGCTGTCGGCCGAGAGCATCAGGATGCGCGCCGGCTCGTCCGTGTCGTTGCGGACGAGGTGCGCCCCTTCCGGGCCGCGCTTGAAGACGGCGCAGTCGCCGGGCGCCAGTTTCCGCTCGCCCGACGGGTCGCGCAGGGTCGGCTCGCCGCTGATCACGATCAGCCACTCCTCCTCGAGCACCTGCCAGTGGTACGGGAACGTCTTCTGCCCGGGCGCGAGCTCGTACAGGCTCGCCCCGATCTGCTCCGCGCCGAGCAGCCGCCCGACGGGCAGCCGCTTCCACTGCCAGCCCGGCCGGTCGCGCTCCATGGACTCGTCCCACTCGTCGCCGTAGATGTTCACCGTCACGGTCGCCGTATTCTGTCGCGGTGATCGCCGTCGCGCTAGTCGCAGTGGCGCTCGGGCTCCCGCAGCACGGGCTGGTCGTACCCGGGCACAGCTTCGCCGGGCTGAAGCCGGGCGCGACGCGAACGCAGGTGCTGGCCGCCTGGGGCCCGCACTACGGCCGCTGCCGGAACTGCAGGCAGACGACCTGGTACTTCACCTACAAGGACTTCCAGCCGCAGGGCGCCGGAGTGGCCTTCCAGGCCGACGGCGCCGCCTCGTACTTCACGATCTGGTCACCGCCAGGCTGGCACACGAACCGCGGCCTGAAGATCGGCGACCCCGAGATCGAGATCGCGAGCATCTACGGCGTCCTGCCGCGGGTGGAGTGCGGCACCTACACGGCCTACGTGCTGCGCCGCGGCGGGATCGACACTCAGTTCTACGCCTACAAGAAGGAGGTCTGGGGCTTCGGGATCAGCCGGGCTGGGGCTCAACCCTGCCACTAGCCTCGCGCTCGCGCTTCATCAGCGACGCGACGAGCGGGATCGCCGCCAGCACGGGGATCGCGCAGACCGGCCAGAGCACCTCGTAGCCCTGCGATGAGCGGCCCGATGAGGAGGCCGATGCCCTTGGTCGTGGTCGCGAGGCCTGCGATCGCGCCGCGGTGCTGGTGCGGCATCAGCTTGAAGAGCAGCGCCCACGCGAGCGTCATCACCGTGCCGCCGCCGATCGCGACGGGGAAAATCAGCCCGTAGTACCAGTTCTGCCACTCCTGCGCGAAGCCGGCGACGAGCAGGCCGATCCCGTAGACGAACGAGGCGAAGAAGATCACCCGCGCCAGGCCGAAGCGGTCGCCGAGCGGCCCCGCGATGACCGCGGCGAGCGTGTAGCCGACTGCCACGGTGGCGAGCACCGCGGACGACGTCGAGAGCGGCTGGCCGAGACCCTGGGTGATGTAGAGGACGACGAACGTGCGCATCGCGGCGAACGTCCCTTCCCACGCTGCATTTGCGATCAGGAAGTGACGCACCTCCGGGACGTTCTTGAACACGGTCCAGCTCGTCCGCACGTAGCTGCGGATGCCGCGGAAGACCCTCGTGCCCTCGCCCGGTTCCTCCCGAACGAGCAGGATCGGGACTGCGCAGGCGGCCGTCGTCGCGACCGCTGCGAGCAGGAACGGCCCGGGATGCCAGACGTGGAACAGGAAGCCGCCACCGACGAGGGCGAACCCGATCGCGATCCCGCGCATGACGTGCTGAATGCCCTGCGAGCGGCCGTACATCCGCTCGTGGAGGACGTCCGGATAGAGGCCTCGGTACGGCGGCTCGTAGACGTAGTACGCGCTGAAGAACGCCAGCACGATCAGCGTCATCGTCCAGATGTTCGGCATGAACGCGACGATCGCGAGGCAGAAGCCGATCGGCCAGAGCGCGGCGAGCATGAAGGGCCGCCGGCGCCCCATCGGCGTCTGGAAGGTGTCGCTCCACGGCCCGATCACGAGCGGGAGGCTGATCGCGAAAATACCCTCCGCGGCGAGGACGGCCGCGATCATCGTCTTCGAGTCCGTGAACTTCGCCAGCAGCGGCGGCAGGTACGCCGCCGTCGTCGTGATCGAGAACGCAAGCCCGAAGGCCCCGAGCCCCAGGATCCAGACGAGACCGCGCCGGGAGGTCAAAGCCCGCCCATAGTACGGCGCGCCCCCGCCGGCGGACTATTCCTCGACCGCGCCGTCGAGCCCGAGTAGAGCAGGCAGCGACCAGAGGTCCGGCAGGCGGTCCGGTTGGTCCGGGTATCGATCCTCCCGGTCGATGAGGAAGGCGCGCATCCCGACCGCGGCCGCGCCCTCGATGTCGTCCTCGACGGAGTCGCCGACCATGGCGGTCTCTCCTGCGTCCACCTCGAGCAGCTCGAGGGCGGCCCGGAAGATCGACTCGTGCGGCTTGATCCACCCGTGCGCGCGGGAGGCGATCGCGCAGTCGACCTCGAGCGCGTGGTGGACGACGAAGTCCGCGATCTCGCGCCCGCCGTTGGAGACCAGGCCGAGCTTGAGCCCGCGGCCGCGGAGCTGCCCCAGCACCGGCAGGGCGTCATCGTAGAGGTCGAAGTTCTCGGAGAGCTCCCAGAGCTTCGTCATCTCGACTGCGAGGTCCCGCGCTGCCGGGGCGTCACCGCCCATGCCGCGGACGATCAGCTCGGTGAAGGCGAACCACATCTCCTCGTCGTGGCGGAGCTCGGGATGCCGCTCGATCTGCGCGACCGCCGCGGCGCGCGCCTGGAGGTAGCTGTCCGGGTCGAGGTCGAGCCCGTGCTTGCGACCCAGCTTGAGGTACCCCTCGGGGCCGAGGTCCGGCCCCGGCTTGGCGAGGGTGAAGTCGACGTCGAAGAGCACGGCCCGCAGCTGCACGCGAGGAAGTTTGCTCTCGCGTGCGGCTGCGGGTCGCGGACTACGTCGGCTGCGGTTCAGGCGGGGCGACGACGGTGGGCGCCTCCGACGGCGGCGCCGGCGCTCCGCCGAGGTCGGCACGCCGCTGGAGGTACTCGTCCCGCCCCAGCTCGCCGCGGGCATAGCGGAGCTCCAGCTCGCCGAGCGCACTGCTCGGAGCCGGAGCCACGCCGCGGTGCGAGCGGTCGTAGAGCGCGAGCGCGAGAGACGCCACGGCGATCAGGAAGAGCAGGAGCAGCAGGGCGAACATCACCCACGAGAGCCCATCGGGCCATCCACCGGCGCTCCCCACATGCTCGACGAACATCTGGCCGCCCCCACCACGCGGGGACGGCATCGGAAACTGGTCACTGTCCATGTCCCGAGCGTAGGACGGCACGCTGAGATCCAAATAAGAAAACTGGGGCCGCGTCGATGGCCGCGGAGAAGGAGGGGGCCCAGGGGGAACCACGGGGTTCCCCCGTGTCAATCGGGGTGCCCAGATTTGAACTGGGGGCCTCTCCGACCCGAACGGAGCGCGCTACCAGGCTGCGCCACACCCCGAGTCGCAACAGGGTAGCGATTCCGGAAGAATCGCGGCATGGCGCGACGCGACGAGATCATCACCTACGCGAACGAGCTGCTCGACCTGGCCGCGTTCAAGGACTATGGCCCCCAGGGCCTCCAGGTCGCCGGCGCGGAGGAGGTGACGCGGGTCGTCTGCTCGGTCTCGGCATCGCTGGAGCTGTTCCGGCGGGCCGCCGCCGCCGGAGCGCAGCTCGTGATCGTCCACCACGGCCTGCTCTGGGACAACGAGCCGCGCGTGATCGACGCCCGTGTGCGACGGCGCCTTCAGGCCCTGTTCGAGGCGGACATCAACCTCGCCGGCTACCACCTCGCGCTCGACGCCCATCCCGAGATCGGCAACAACGCGCTGCTCGCGCGGGAGCTCGGCGTCGAGGTCGACGGGCCGTTCCTCGAGCTGGGCCTCGGCGGCAGCGTGTCCACCACGCGCGACGAGTTCCTCGCACGGGTGCGCGAGCGGATCGGCCGCGAGCCGCTCGTCTTCGCCGAGGGTCCTGACGACCTCCGGCGCGTCGCGATCATCTCCGGCGGCGGGCAGCGCTACCTACCGGAGGCGGCCGCCCAGGGTTACGACCTCTTTCTCACCGGAGAACCGGCCGAGCCGAGCCTCCATCTCGCCAGGGAGCTCGGGATCAACTTCGTCGCCGCCGGGCACTACGCGACCGAGAAGCTCGGGGTCCAGGCGCTCACCGAGAAGCTCGCCGAGCGGTTCGATCTCGAATGGGAGTTCGTCGAGCTGCCGAACCCTGTTTGAGCCCGTCGCCCGGAGAGAGTATTCTCCGTGTGTCATGCATCGCCCGGAGGAGCGGGACCTCTGATCTCCCGCGACACCAACCAGATGGCTGTTCTCGAGCCCGTTTGCGCCGCGCGCCGACGGGTTTTTTCATGCCCGAGGAAGGAGCGTCATGCCGAATCACCTCACGCCTGAAGAGCTGTCCGAGGAGCTGGGGATCGACCGCCAGGAAGTGATCAGGGTCTGCCTGCAGGAAGGCGTCCCGATCTACCAGGGGAAGATCGACAAGTTCCTTTTCCAGGCACAGCTTCAGGCGATCGGCGCGGCGCCGGCCAAGCACTGAGCTAGCGCGTCTTACTTCTTGGCGGCGGCTGCGCGCTTCGCGCGCGGCTTTGCCGCGGCTGTCGTCTCCGGCGCCTTGCGCTCCTTCGCCTCGGCGACGCTCTTCTTCAGCGCGTCCATCAGGTCGATCACCGGCGCGTCCTCGACCTCCTCCGGCTCGGCAATCGGCTGACCCGCCAGCTTCGCCTCCAGCATCGCGCGCAGATCCTGGCGGTACTCGCTCGTCAGCTGCTCCGCCGGCGCGAACTCGCCGACGAGGCTGTCCACGAGCTGCTTGGCGAGGTCGAGCTCGGCCTTCTTGACCGTCGTGTCGTCGGCGATCTCGTCGATCTCGGCCTGCGAGTAGACGTCCTCGGCCACGAACAGCGTCTCGAGGACGAGCGCGTCGCCCTTCGGACGGATCAGGCAGAGCTTCTCCTTGCCGGCGAGGACGAAGCGGCCGATCGCGCCGACCTGCTCCTCCTTCAGCACCTCGAGCAGCAGGACGTAGGGGCGGCGCGCCGCCTCCGCGCTCGCGGGAACGAGGAAGTACGTGCGGTCGAAGTAGATCGGGTCGATCTCGCCGAGCGGAACGAACCGCTCGATGTCGATCGAGCGCGACGTGTTCTGCCGCTCGATCGCCTCCAGGTCGGCGTCGTCGACGATCACGAACTGGCCCTTCGCTACCTCCCAGCCTCGGACGATCTCCTCCTGGGTCACCTCCCGCTCGTGCACCGGGCACCAGCGGCGGTTCTTGATCGGCGTCCTGCACTCGTCGTGCAACTGCCGGAACGAGATGTCGGATGCGCGGGCGGACGGCTTCGTCGCCGGGGCGAGCCCGACGGGAATCGTGACCAGGCTGAAGCTGATCGATCCGTTCCAGGTGGTGCGCATGGGGCAACTGAATTCTAGGCGTAAGGACCATTCCCTTCGCGTAAGCTCGGCGCGGATGACGCGGACGATCGGCGCCCTGTGGCGGAAGGCATCGGCGCGAGATCCCGAGCGCACGGCGTACCTCGCAGAGCGCGACGCGGGCTGGGTGCCGGTCTCGGGCGACGAGGCCGCGAGGCGGGTCGACGCCATCGCGAATGGCCTGCTCGCGCTCGGTGTCGGAAAGGGCGACGCCTTCGCGATCCTCGCCGCGACAAGCGTGGAGTGGTGCTTGTTCGACTTCGCGCTCGGCCTGATTGGCGCCGTCGGAGCGCCGATCTACGCGAGCAGCTCGCCGCACGACTGCGCCTACGTGCTCGACCACTCGGAGTCGGTCGGCGTACTCGTCGAGGACAACGAGCAGCGCGCGAAGGTGGACGAGGCCCGCGCCGGCCTGCCGCGCCTTCGTCACGTACTCAGGTTCGCGGATCTGACCGAACTCGAGGCGAGCGGACGCGCCTACGCGGCCGAGAACCCGGACGCACTCGACCGCGCGGTGGCCCAGGTCGGTGAGGAGGACCTCTTCACCTACATGTACACCTCGGGCACGACCGGGCCGCCCAAGGCCTGCATGGTCCGGCACCGCAACTACTACGAGATGGCCGCCGTGCTGGACGGCCTTCCCGGGCTCGTCGAGGAGGCCGACACGATGCTCCTCTACCTCCCGCTCGCCCACAACTTCGGGCGGCTGATGCACCTCGAGGCGGCCTATGCGGGCTTCACCCTCGCGCCCCTGCGCGACCCGCTGCGCGCCGCGGAGGCCCTCGTCGAGGTCAGGCCGACGGTCCTCCCGAGCGTGCCGCGGGTGTTCGAGAAGGCGCATGCTGCAGTC
>Ga0247829_10000653_pt1 | contig 14049 bp, 8 predicted proteins | sample 12C_Control_Day4_FD_207765 | JGI IMG/M metagenome (GOLD analysis project Ga0247829, IMG submission 207765) | Soil microbial communities from agricultural site in Penn Yan, New York, United States - 12C_Control_Day4 | ecosystem: Environmental > Terrestrial > Soil > Agricultural land | place: USA... | reverse complement strand
CGGCCGCCAGCCACCGGCTGGCCGCGAGGCGATCGATCGCGGCGAGCAGCACCGCATCGTCGTTGTTGCGGTACAGCTGCGCACGCTCGCGCTCGAGCAGCGCGAGTTGCCGGGCGGCCGCGGCCTCGTCCCCTTGGAGCGCCGTAGCGAACGCGCCAAGCGATCGGTCGAGATCCCGCGAGGTGGACGCGCCCGAGCCATTGATCGCCGCGCGCGCGCTGGCGAGCGCCGCCACGTCGCGCTCCAGATAGGCGAGCACGCCGTCCATCCACCACACCTCCGCTCGCCGCTCGGCGCTGCCGCTGCCGTCGAACGCACGGCGCTGCCTGGCGTCCCGAACATCCACCGCGCCGAGCCATGCCGCGGCGACGGCATACCGGAATCTCCTCATCGCGGACCGATCGTCGGAGTAGCGCGCCGACATCCCGTCGAAGACCACGAGGGCCGAGTCCCAGGCACCACGCATCGCCCAGGCGACGCCGAGAGCGACCTCGTGGCTCCGGACACCCCGAGGCGGCAGTTGCCGCGCCAATGCACGGCGGCTGTACTCCACCTGCTCCTTCGGCGCGTCGCAGTTCAGGAAGCCGAACGTGATCAGGTCGCCGTAGCCGCTGGTGGCGTTCGGCACCGTCGCGAGCGCACTGTCGGCGAGGCGGGCCGCCGAGTCCGGAGCAACCAGCAGATACAGGCAGAGACGGTCCCACAGCCCGAATGCCGGCCTGGGGCGAATGTCGAGGACCCGACGGGCGAACGCCGTATCCCGAGTGCGGCTCGCAGCCGTCGAGAGGTGCCCCCATGCGAACTCGTATCCGGGGTGGATCTGCATGGTGCGCTCGCCCTCGAGCAGGATCTCGGCTGGTGTGTGATCGTAGAAGGGACCTTGATGGACGAGTTGGTCGGTGATGTACCACTGCGCCAGGCCGTAGTCCGGATAGCGGGCGACGATGGCGCGCAGGCGCTCCAGGTACTGCGTCGCGGAATCTGCCATTCCGGCCTCGACCATGAGGCGCTCCCGTTCCGGCAGCTCGTGGCGGTGCGCCCGAATCCTGGCATCGAGCGCGCTGTCCTGCCCACCGACCTCCCATCCGAGCGCGAACTGTTTTCCCATGTGCGCCAGCCAGAAGGTGGAGTCTGCGGCGATCGCACGGTCGAACTCCTCGGACGCACCGCGCCAGTTGCTCTCGCTGACGAGTCGTGTGCCATCGAGATAGGCGCGCAACGCCGGCAGCGAGCTCGTGGTGATGGTGCTGAACAGGGGTGCCGGTACTCCCCGAGTCCGCCACACCTGGCGCAGCAGGCCCCACGTGATCGAATCGGTGAGGGCGCCCACGTCCTCCGCAGCGGCGCTCGCGGAGAGGCGTGCGAGCGGCTCGTGACTCGCGTCGTCGACGAGGGTCAGGTCCGCGCGCACCTGGTCGCCTTCGCGCAAGAGCGTACCGGTCAGCACGCTGAGCGCACCAAGTCGTCGCGCAAGCGCAAGCGCGTCGACGCCCGAGGGCACGGATGACGCACGTGGTATCTCCGATAGAATCCTGAGCGGATCCACGGTGCGCATCTCGCCCACGCCGTCAAGGTTGGCTCCAAGTGTCACGATGAGGTCGCGTCCGAGCCGCGCGAGTACCGTGTCGTCGGGCGATACGGGGACCAGGGGCAGAACCGCGATCAGCCTCGCCGACGCCGGCATCGGGGCCCGTCGCCGGGCGATGTATCCGGCGCCTAGCGCCGCGATGAGGAGCACGACGAGCCCGACGGTCGCGAGCGCGGCGCGCCTTGAGCGCTCCGGCTGCGCGGCACGGGGGGTGGTGGTCGCCGACTCTCCGCTTGGCACCGCGAGTGCTTCCAGCTCCTGCAACAGCTCGCGCGCGGTTTGCGGCCGGTCGGCGGGCCCTTTCGCCAGACAGCGATCGACGAGCGTCGCCAGGCTGGGCGGCACGGACGGGCGCAGCTGCCCCAGCGGGTCGGGCACCTCCAGTGCATGCGCCACCATCTGCGCCGAGGCTGGCCGGCCAGCGAAGGGCGGCTGTCCGGAGAGGCACTCGTAGGCGAGGCATCCCCACGCGTAGATGTCGGCCCGATGATCGACCTGCGGATCGGCCGCGGCCTGCTCGGGCGCCATGTAGGCGGGTGTGCCGAGCACCATGCCGGTGACGGTGAGCGCGCCGTCCGCCATGGTCGACGCGGCCGCGAGCGCCTTGGCCACGCCGAAGTCGGTCACGAGCGCCTCATCACCTGCGAGCAGCACGTTGTCGGGCTTGATGTCGCGGTGGACGAGACCTTGTTCGTGTGCGTATGCGAGCGCGGCGGCCACGTCGCGCAGCACGCGAACCGCCTCGCGCACCGGCAGCTGCCCACCCTGCTGCAGCCGGGCGCGAAGCGAGTCTCCCTCGATGAACGGCATGCTGTAGTAGAGCAGCTCGCCGGCAGTGCCCGCAGCGAGCAGGGGCACGATGTGCGGGTGACTGAGCCGCGCGGCGACGCGGATCTCCTGCCGGAAGCGATCAGCGGACAGTGCGTGCGTCAGGGGTGACGGCAGCACCTTGAGCACGACCCGGCGCCCGAGGGACGTCTCGGTGGCGAGCCACACCCGCGACATGCCCCCGCCGCCGAGTTCGCGCTCGATGGTGTAACTCTCCGCCAGTAATGACTGCAGGGTCGTGCCCAGATCGGTCAATCGCGGACACCCGAGGAGGTTGCTCCATAGTAGAGCGTGCCGGAGTATCGGGCCAGCAGGAGCGTGGATATCGCGGGGCAGGCTCTCAGTTTCGAGCGAGACCGCGCAGCATTTCCATCATCCTCACGTCCCAGGGATCCGGCGTGTCGTCGTCGGGTGCGGTCTGGGATCGCTCCTGCGGCGTCTCGAGGATGAGGGGCACGCCGCGGCTGCGCGGGTCCTCCAGAAGCCAACGAAAAGCGTCCGCGCCGATGCGGCCCTCGCCGATCAGCGCATGCCGGTCCAGGTTGCTCCCCAGCGCGCCCTGCGAGTCGTTCAGGTGGAAGAACCGCGGCGCCTCGCCCGCCGCCTGCTCGAATGCGTCGAGCACGTCGACGAGTGTCTGCCGGGACTTGCTGATGTCGAACCCGGCCGAGAAGAGGTGGCACGTGTCGAGCCCGAATCCGGCGCGCCGGCGCAGACCGGCGGGCAGGGCGCCGAGCATTCCGCCCACCTCGGCCGGCTCACGCCCCACGGTCGCCCCCGCGCCGGCCGTGTTCTCGATCCAGAGCATCGTGTCGCCCGACACCGATTCGAGTGCGCGCGTCATCGCCTCGGCCACACGGGCCACCGCTTCCCAGCGGTCGCCGTTCTTGCCGGCCGAGCCCGGATGGAAGCACACGCCGCCCAGACCCAGCGTGGTGGAACGCTCCAGCTCCTTCGCCAGGCCCGCCGCCGCACGACTCCACTTCTCGGGCTCGGCACTCGCGACGTTGAGCACGTAGGCGCCGTGTGCCATGACGCGACGGGGATCGAGTGCCGCGTCGGCAAGCGCCTGGCGGAAGCGCTTGGCCCGCTCGGGGCGTATCGTAGCCTTGTCGCCGTAGAACTTGGGCACGGCGGTGAACACCTGCAGCGCGGTCATGCCCGCACGGCCCGCGCGCCGCGCCGCCATGTCGATGCCGCCGTCATCCTGGACGTGCGCGCCGAAGTAGTGCGAAGTCTCCACGGAACCTCATTGTCTGGGCTTGCCGGAAGTTAGGCGGCTCGCGTCGGGCAATAGGGAAGGGGATGCGCAATTCTGAGGTTGGCCTCATAATCATGGACCCCGTCAGCATCATCTCCCAGCCCGCCAAGGAAGGACCGAGCCCATGTCGTTCAGTTCCCCCGCGTTCACCCTGCTGCACGTCGTCCTCAGTATCCTCGGCGTCGTTGCCGGCCTGGTGATGGTCGGCGGCCTGATGTCCGGACGGCGACTCGACGGCTGGACGGGTGCGTTTCTGGTGACGACGGTGCTGACGAACGTCACCGGCTTTCTCTTTCCCTTCACCACGTTTCTGCCGTCGCACGGCGTCGGCATCGTGTCGCTGCTCATCCTTCCGGTGGTGCTGGCCGCGCTCTATTGGAAACGGCTGAACGGCGTCTGGAAGACAGTGTTCGTCGTAGGTTCGGTCACGACGCTCTACCTCAACGTCTTCGTGCTGATGGTGCAGCTCTTCCGGCGCATTCCGGCGATGCTGGTGAGCGCGCCGAAGCAGAATGAGCCTCCGTTCGTGGTCACCCAGTTGCTCGTGCTCGTCGTCTTCCTCTGGCTCGGCCGCGCCGCGCGGAAGGGATTCGCCGGAGCCGGCGTGACCGAAGGGCCGGCGATCGGCGCGTCGGCGCGTGCGGCCGTCGCGAACTGAGGCGAACGAGGTCTACTCCACGTCGTCGATCGACCGCGGCCAATCCTCCTTCAGCAGCCGCGACATGCCGCGGTCGGCCAGCAGCCGGCCGCCGGTCTGGCAGCGGGCGCAGTAGTTGGTCTCGTTTTCCGCGTAGCGGATGCGCTGCACCGGCGTGCCGCACTCGGGGCACGGCTCGCCGAAGCGTCCATGCACGGCCATCCCCGGCCGAAACGCCGTCACTTCCTCCGGAAATCCCTCGCCCAGCGCCGCGCGCAGCCGCACCAGCCAACTCGTGAGTTCCGCGCACGTCGCCTCATGCAGGCGCCGGAGCTCGGCATCGTCCAGGTTTGTGGTGAGCTGCAGCGGAGACAGCCTGGCGCGAAACAGGATCTCGTCCGAGTAGGCATTGCCGATGCCGCTGAAGATCTTCGGGTCCGTCAGGGCACGCTTGAGCGTGTGTCGTGCCGATCGAACTCGCATCGCGAACGTGTCGGGAGACGCCGTCAACGGCTCGAGTCCGCCGCGGTCGAAGATCGCGAGCGCCGGCTCGCCTTGCACGAGATGCAGCGACGCGCGTCGTTTGCTGCCGGCTTCGGTGAAGTGAAGGGTGCCGCCTGGAAACACGAAGCGTGCCTGGGCCCGGCCGGCGGGCGCCTTCCGGCCCTCGGCGCGCCAGCGAAGGCGACCGGCGATCATGAGATGGATGACTGCCCACGCATCGCTGTCGAATCCCAGCGCGAGGCGCTTGCCGATGCGTCGTACCCGGCGAAGCGTCAGGTCACGAAACGCATCGGGGGAGGGGCTGACGCTGCGCAGGAGGAACGGATTGGCGACCTCGAGCCGGACGAGCGGTGCACCGAGCAGCATGGCCTCGAGCCGCTCGCGATACAGCTCGACGTCCGGCAACTCGGGCATCGATGCTATCGGTTCCGAGCCGACTTCGCGCGCTTGCGGGTCGTCGTCGCCTTCGCCGTCGTCCTCGCGGTCGCCCGGGCCGTCTTCGTGCCGGCGTGGATCGCCTGGTAGCGCTTGATGAACTCCTCCATCGGCACGGCCGCGATGATCGGACCGAGGTCCTCGAGCGGAATCGCGTCGAGCGACTTGAACCGCACGCACGACTTCCCCATGTCGAGTCGCTTTCCCGCAGCCTTGAAGATGTCCTGCACGCGCTTCGTGATGACCGGGTCCATGTAGGCGGACGTCAGGTAGAGCGAGTAGTGGTGCTTCTGCGCTGCGATGCCCGCGAAGCAGAGCGGCTGGCCGTTGTACGTCGGGCCCGATTTCGCCAACGGCACCTCCCAGCCGATCATGCCCCAGCTGGCTCGCTCCTGAAAACCCTTCGGCAGGTGCTTCTTCACCATCTTCCGCACGGCCGACACCACGGCACGCCGATCCTCGGGTAGCTGTGCCAGGTATTCGTCGACGGTGGCGGCCGGAATCGATACCATGGGGCCTCCTCGTTTGGGTCTCCTACGCTGCCAGTCGTGGGCGCCGGCGTCAACCGAACGCCCCTTGCGGACCCATGTCGCCCCTGCGAACCTCAGCCGCTCGCTCACCCGTCACGGACCCATTCATGCTGCAGCTTCGGCTTCATCTCCGTATACCTGCTGCTCCTGCTGCTGCTCATCACCGTCCCTTCCGTCGTGGCGGCCGCCCCCGCACGGCGTCCGCTCAACAGGCTCGATGCCGTCGTGGCGCTGCTGTTTCTCGTACTGCTGGCGGTCGAGACGGTGGCCGACCAGCAGCAGTATGAGTTCCAGACCGAGAACCGGGCGGTGGCTCAACTGGTCGGCCATCGGGGCGCTTCTGCTCGTGCTGCTGTTCCAGGGCAGCACCGATCTCACCGAGAAGATCACGGCGGCCAGGTATCCGGCGTACGCCGGGTATCAGAAGCGCGTGCCGCGTTTTCTTCCGAAGTTCTGGGCGCGCCGCCGTCCCGCGACGCCATCCGGCTCCTGATGCGACGCGGACCGCTCGCTCAGGCGAGCGGCCGGCTGCTGTTCCAGATGTCGCGGTGCCAGCGCCAGGCGTCGCCTTCCCGCTTCCAGACCACCGTGTACTTCCCCGAATCGAGCACCGGCATCTCGCTGCCTGAAAGCGTGTAGCGGCCGATCTCGACGGCGATTTCGCCCATCTGCGAGAACTCCACCGTCTCGAGCAGGACCCGCTTGACGCCCATGTCCATGGCGCCCTGCCAAAAGGCGCGGATGGCATCGTGCCCGGTCATGGGCTCCTGATGCGGCGGCAGGATCTGCCCTTCGGCGGAATAGGTCTCGGCGGCGGCCGCGGCGTCGCCCTTCTCGAAGGCGGCCATGAAGGCGCGATTCGTGGCCGTGATGGCATCGGGGATGTTGAGGGCCGGCATGGCGCAACTCCTGGGGTCGGGTGGCTTGGCTGCTGGTAGATACCCCGCAGCCCGCGCCTCCCATGCGGCCACTGGCCGGTGCACATTCCGGAGACCTCAACCCGCTCGAGCATGCGCGCCGTCGGCTACTACGAACCGCAGGACATCGACGTCCCCTCCTCGCTGGTCGATCTCGAGGTGCCCGAGCCCGAGCCCGGTCTGCGGGACCTGATCGTGCGCGTGCGGGCCGTCGCCGTGAATCCGGTGGACACCAAGATCCGGCGCCGCCGGCACGCGACGGACGGCAACCCCGTCATCCTTGGCTGGGACGCGGCGGGCGAGGTGGTGGATGCCGGCAGCGAGTGCCGGCTGTTCCGCGTCGGCGATCGGGTGTTCTATGCGGGCGAGCGCGAACGCCCGGGCTGCAACAGCGAGTACCAGGCGGTAGACGAGCGCCTCGTCGCGCGGGTGCCCGCAGGACTCGACTGGGAGTCCGCCGCCGCGCTGCCGCTTACGTCGGTGACGTCGTGGGAGGCCCTCTTCGAACGCCTCCGTGTGCCCGAGGGCGCAGGCTATGGCGCGAAGCTGCTCATCGTGGGCGGCGCGGGCGGCCTGGGCTCGATCGCCATCCAGCTGGCCAAGGCGCTCAGCAAGGCGACCGTGATCGCCACCGCCTCGCGGCCCGAGACGGTGGCGTGGTGCCGGGACATGGGTGCGGACGACGTGCTCGACCATCGCGGCGACCTCGCGGCCCAGCTTGCAGAGCGTGGTCACGGCGAGGTGGACTACGTCTTCCTGACGGCCGCCACCGACACCTACATGGCGCTGTTGCCGCGCATCGTGGCGCCGCAAGGCGCCATCTGCGCGGTGGTCGACACCACGGTGCCGCACGACCTCCGGCCGTTCAAGGAGAAGAGCCTGACGTTCAGCTGGGAGTCGATGTTCACGCGTTCGTTCTTCCAGACGCCGGACATGATCCGTCAGCACGAAATGCTCACCTCCGTCGCGAGCGAGGTGGCGCGGGGCAGCGTGCGGAGCACCGTCACCGAACGCTATGGCACGCTCAACGCCGAGCGGCTGCGACGGGCGCATTCCCAGCTCGAGAGCGGCACCACGATCGGCAAGATCGTCCTGAGCGGCTACTGAGTGGGCGCCCCCATCGACATGTCCGTCGCGGAGGCGCCGCGCACCTCGTCGCGTCGCGCCCTCGGGTTCATCTTCGCCACGGTGTTTCTCGATCTGCTGGGCATCGGGATCCTCCTTCCGGTGATCCCGTTCCTGGTACGCCGGTTCACGCCCAGCGGCCTCGCCGTGGGGCTGCTCGCGCTCTCGTACTCGCTGGCGCAGTTCGGCGCGGCGCCACTGCTGGGCCGGCTCTCCGATCGTGTCGGGCGGCGGCCGGTGCTGGTGGCGAGCGTGCTGGGCTCGGGCATCGCCTACGTGGCGTTCGGGCTCGCGACGGCACTCTGGGTCATGTTCGCGGCGCGCATCGTCGACGGGCTGAGCGGCGGCAACATCACCGCGGCCCAGGCCTACATCGCCGACGTGAGTGCGCCCGAGGATCGCGCCAAGAACTTCGGCCTCATCGGCGCGGCCTTCGGGCTCGGCTTCATCATCGGGCCGGCGCTTGGCGGCGTGCTGAGCCACATCAGTCTCGCAGCTCCGGCCTACGCCGCGGGGGCGATGGCGATGGTCACCGCACTGTTCGGCATCTTCGTGTTGCCCGAGTCGTTGCCCCGCGAGCGGCGCAATGCGACACCGCTCACGCTGCGCGATCTCAATCCGCTGAGGCCGGTGGCGGTCGCGCTGGCGCAGCCCGCGCTGCGACTGCTGATGCTCGCCGTGTTCGCCCAGGGGTTTGCCGGTGCGGAACTGCGCACCAACTTCGCCGTCTTCACGGCGGGACGCTTCCACCTCGGACCCTCCGAGAATGCGCTGCTCTTCTCGTTCATCGGCGTGATGGGCCTGCTGGTGCAGGGCGTGCTGCTCCGGCACCTGACGTCGTCGCACAGCGAGCGCAGTCTGGCCGTCACGGGCCTCGTGATCATGATCGTCGGGTACTTCGCCGTCGCCTTCGTGCCGACGGTCCCGCTGCTCTACGCCGCCCTGGCCCTGATCGCCGCCGGCGGTGGGCTCGCGACGCCCACGCTCACGGGCCTCGTCTCGCTCAACGTCGGCCAGTCGGAGCAGGGCGCGGCGCTCGGTGCCGTGCAGTCCCTGCAGAGCCTGACGCTGATCCTCGGCCCCGTGTGGGCCGGCGCCTTCTTCGACCACGTGAGCATGGGGTCGCCATACTGGACGGCCGCGCTCTGGGTGCTGCTCGCGCTCGCCGCGCTGCTTCGTACCCCTGCCATGCCACCCACCAGGATGAGCCGCACATGACCGACTACGAGAAGCTCGGCGCCTTCTACCTCGGCAAGCGCTACGACATGGGCGCGGGCGGCCTCACCGACGACCTGGTCCTGTACGACTCGAAGGACCTCACCACCCATGCCGTCATCATCGGCATGACGGGAAGCGGGAAGACGGGCCTGGGAATCGACCTGATCGAGGAGGCGGCGATCGATCGCATCCCCGTCATCGCGATCGACCCCAAGGGCGATCTCGGCAACCTGCTGCTCTCGTTTCCCGACCTGAAGGGCGCCGATCTCGAGCCATGGGTGAACCGCACGGAGGCGGAGAACATGGGCCTGTCGCCGGCCGACTACGCGACGCAGCAGGCGGAGTTCTGGCGCAAGGGCATGGCGGAATGGGACCAGGGCGTGGAGCGCATCGCGAAGCTGCGAGACGCCGCGGAATTCGCCATCTACACCCCGGGGAGCACGGCGGGCACGCCGATCGCCGTGCTCCGATCATTCGCGGTGCCGCCCGAAGCCATTCGCACCGATGCCGATCTCTTCCGCGAGCGCGTGCAGACCACCGCGACGAGCGTGCTCGCCCTCCTCGGCATGGAGGTCGACCCGCTCACCAGCCGCGAGCACATCCTCCTCGCAAATGTCCTGCAGCGTGCCTGGGCGGCAGGAACGGACCTCGACCTCGCGCGCCTCATTGCGCAGGTGCAGGACCCGCCGTTCGAGACGATCGGCGTGATGGCACTGGAGCAGGTGTTCCCGAAGAAGGATCGCTTCGGCTTCGCGATGCAGTTGAACAACCTGCTCGCCGCGCCGGGTTTCGAGGCGTGGATGCAGGGCGTGCCGCTCGACGCCTCGCGGCTGCTGTTCACCGAGTCGGGCAAGCCGCGCGTCTCGGTGCTCTCCATCGCGCATCTCGGCGATCAGGAACGGATGTTCTTCGTGACCATGCTGCTCAACGACCTCATCGGCTGGATGCGGCAGCAGCCGGGCACGGGGACGCTCCGCGCCATCCTCTACATGGACGAGGTCGCGGGCTACCTGCCGCCGGTGGCGAATCCCGCGTCGAAGCCGCCCTTTCTCACCCTGCTGAAGCAGGCGCGTGCGTTCGGGCTGGGCGTGGTGCTGTCGACACAGAACCCCGCCGACCTGGACTACAAGGCGCTCTCGAATGCCGGCACCTGGTTCCTGGGCCGGCTGCAGGCCGAGCGCGACAAGGCGCGTGTCATGGAAGGTCTCGAGGGCGTGACGCAGTCCGGACGATTCGACCGCAACGCGATGGAACAGCTCATCGCGGGACTCGGGAAGCGCACCTTCCTCTTGCACAGCGTGCACGAGAGCATGCCCGAAGTCTTTCAGACGCGATGGACGATGTCGTACCTCGCCGGGCCGCTGACGCGCGAGCAGATCCGGAAGTTGTCTCCCGGGGCAGGGCAGCCCGTCGCCGCTGCGACGAAGCCGACGTCGGCGACGTCGTCCGCGGTGTCGCCAGTGACCGATCCGGCGGCCGGTCCGCCGGCGGTGCCGCCGGGCGTGCCGCAGTTTCATCTCCCCGCGACGGGGGCCGACGTCACGTGGATTCCCGGCGTGCTGGGTGTCGCCGACGTGGCGTACGGCAATGCGAAGCTGGCCATCGACCGGAGCGAGCGCGTCGTGCACGTGGCTCCGTTCGTCGAGGGCCCGGTGGCGGTGGATTGGGGTGAAGCCGACGCGCTGGAGATCGGCGCCGAGCACATCGCCGAGGGTGCACCGGCGGAGGGCCGCTTCGGACGCGTTCCGGCGGCGGTGACGGCGAAGGGGCTTGCGGAGTGGCAGAAGTCGTACGCGCGCTGGCTCCGCACGAGCCAGGCGCTCACGCTGTACCGCAGCGTGTCGCTCCGCGTGCTTTCCACGCCCGGCGAGAGCGAGCGCGACTTCCGCATGCGCTTGCAGCAGGAGGCGCGAGAGCAGCGTGACACCCGCGTGGCGGCGTTGCGCGAGAAGTACGCGCCGAAGGTGCAGGCGCTGCAGGCCAAGCTGCAGGCGGCGCGCGACCGCATCGCGAGGGAGCAGGGTGAGGCGTCGGCCGACAAGCTGCAGACGGCGGTCTCGATGGGATCGGCGATTCTGGGCGCATTCCTCGGTCGCAGGAAGCTCTCGTCGACCAATCTTTCGCGCATGGGCACGGCGGCGCGTGGCATGGGCCGGATGCAGAAATCTTCCGGCGACGTGGCGCGGGCCGAAGGCAGCGCGGAGCAGGTCGAGGCGCGGCTCGCCGCGCTCGAGCAGGAGATCGAGGCCGAGATCGGGAAGGTCGAGTCAGGCTTCGACGCCCAACAGGAACCGCTCGAGACGGTGTCGGTGAAGCCGAAGGCCGGCGCGCTCAACGTGCACGCCGTCGGCCTGGTGTGGCTGCCTTGGCGCGAGACGCCTGCGGGCCGGCAGCCGGCGTGGAGCGCCTGAGCGTTTCCTCGCGTTCCTAGGACTGCAGCGCGGGCGCGGACAGCGGGCCGCTTGAGACGAGCACGCGCTAGCACGGCCAGCCGGGCGCCGTGCCGCTCGATCAGGCGCATGATCTCGAACCCGGCTCGCTGGCGCAGCTCGCGGAATTCCCACAGGTCCGTCGTGTCGAACCAGCTGAGCACCACGAGGTTCTGCGAGTAGTCGCCGAAGCCGCTGGACTTCACGTTTCCGCTGGCGATCTTCGGGTGCGCGGTCAGCCAGCGCTCCATGTCGGCGGCGATGGCCTCGACCTGCTGGACCGTGGCGTCGTAGGTCAGGCCGAAGGTCACGTTCCACAACCAGCGGTCGCGCGCCGTGTGCCGTTCGATGCGCTGGTCGGCGAGCCGGCCGTTCGGAAAGGTGATCATCGTCCGTGCCATCGTGCGGATGCGTGTCGAGCGCAGGACGATCTCCTCGACCAGTCCCGACACTCCCTTCCACCTCGATCAGGATGCGCGCGCCCGGCGGGATGAGCGAGCGGGCCTCCGTGCGGCCGGTGACGGCGGCGCGCTCCAGCTGGAGCATGGTCGTGAGCGGCGCCGGGAGGAGCGCCGCGAGCAGGAAGAGCAGATCTCCATCAGAGCAGCCGTAACGGGCCCTCGTGCACGAGCACTTCCGGAACGCCCAACCCCAGCCAAGCCTGCAGTGTCTCGCGCCATCGTGCCGCACTATATGAATTATGCACGGTCACGGCCATTGAATCATGATGTTATCGATATGCATAACGGCTGTTCATGCAATGATTTACGAACGGCATTCAGAATGATGTCCCGACGGCACTTTCGTTGCTCCGTCGCACTTCGTTGCGCCCCCGTCCGGGCGGCGCCGATTCGACAAGGACATCGATGCGCCGCCGTGCCGAGCTGCTGCTCGCGCTCCTGCTCCTGGCCTGTGGGTCGAGCGAGGACGCGTTCGACTCGCCCATCACCGGAGGCATGCAGGTCGCCATCGTCGGGCTTCCCGACAGTGCGGCAGCCGCAGTCACCGTGACCGGACCGGGCGGTTATTCGCACGGCCTCACCGCCGCCGGCAACCTGGATGATCTGGTAACCGGCACCTACACCGTCGCCGCCGCCGCGGTCGTCGTCAGGGGCACCACTTACGATCCGGGTCTCGCGAGCCAGTCGGTGCTGGTGACCGCCGGTGGGACGCGCCCTGCCGCGACCGTGGCCTACGGCAGCGGGCCGACGGCCGCGCCCTTCGACCTGTTCATCGACGGGATGTATGTCGTGCAGAGCGTCCAGTCCTATGGGGACACCGTGCCGCTCGTGGCCGGCCGCGACGCGGTGGTGCGTGTCTTCGTACGGGCCACTGCTCCCAACAATGCGGCGCCCGCCGTACGCCTGCGGATATATCTGGGCACGAGCTCCACGCCGGCGCAGATCTGGACCGTGGCCGCCGCGCGGGGTGCGGTACCGACCACCATCCGCGAGGATTCCCTCGCGTGGTCCTGGAACCAGCTGGTACCGGGCACGCTGCTGCAGCCCGGTGCGCGCCTGATCGCCGATGTCGACCCGGCCAATGCCGTCGCCGAAGGCGACGAGGCCAACAATACGTTTCCGGCGTCCGGCACGGCCAAGTCCCTCGACGTGCGCACGGTGAGCCCATTCACCGTTCGCTTCGTTTCCATCCGCACGGCAGGCAACAACGCCACCGGCAACGTCTCGTCGGCCAATCGCGCCCAGTTCCTCGCGACCTTCGGCAAGCTCTACCCCGTGGCCACGATCGGCTCCGACGTGCGAGCGGCCGTCTATACCACCACGACCAGCGACACCCTGCAATCGAACAACGGCAACGGCGCCTGGGGTGCGGTGCTGAGCGAGATCAGCGCCCTCCGGGTGGCGGACGGCTTCATGGGCCACTACTACGGCGTGGCGCGCGCCGGCTACGGCAGCGGCATCGCCGGCCTGGGCTACGTGCCCGGGCGGACGGCCGTCGGCTGGGATCGGCTGCCGAGCGGCGACGGCGTCGCGGCCCACGAACTGGGACACAATCTCTCGCTCGAGCACGCCCCGTGCGGCGGCGCGCGCGACTCGGACCCGGGCTTCCCGCACGTCGGTGGTCTTTCCGGCATCTATGGGCTCGACGTGGCGGCGATGGTGCTCAAGCTGCCGTCGCTCACGGACCTCATGGGCTATTGCGACAACACCTGGATCAGCGACTACCACTACCTGAAGGCGATGAACCATCGACGAGTCAACGCGGTCGCCCTCGTGATGAGCGCGCGGTCCGAGCCGGGCCTGCTGGTGTGGGGCCGCATCGTCGATGGCGTGGTCATGCTGGAGCCGGCATTCGAGGTCATGGCGCCCGCGCGCCTGCCTTCGGGTCATGGCGCCTTCGCGCTCGAGGCGCTCGATGCCGCAGGCCGGGCGACCTACGCGGCGGCGTTCGACGGCGAGGTGGTGGCCGACCAGGCCCAGGACGAGCGCCACTTCGCCTTCGTGGTGCCGCTCACACGCGTGGGCACTTTGGCCCGGCTGCAGATCCGCGGCGGCATCGCCACCTCGGTGCGGACGAGCCGCGCTGCGATTGCTGCTGGGGTGCAGGCCACTCCAC
>Ga0247829_10000652_pt1 | contig 14050 bp, 11 predicted proteins | sample 12C_Control_Day4_FD_207765 | JGI IMG/M metagenome (GOLD analysis project Ga0247829, IMG submission 207765) | Soil microbial communities from agricultural site in Penn Yan, New York, United States - 12C_Control_Day4 | ecosystem: Environmental > Terrestrial > Soil > Agricultural land | place... | reverse complement strand
GGAGAACGATACACCGGGCGCGTGATTGCCGGTGAGCTGGCGCGGCGCGGCGTCTCGAAGCGAAAGCATGTAGATGTTGTGAATCCCATCGACGCTCCGCGTGACATAGAACCGTGCGCTGCCTGCGTCCACGCGGAGCGATGGTGTTGCGCTGTCGCCGATGCTGGCGAGCTGCCGCCGCCCGCCGTCCAGGGTGAGCTCCAGCAGTTCGATCTGGAACAGCTGTTCGGGACGCGGAACACTGCGGTGCACGATCACGGCATCGTCGCGGGACCACCCGGGCACCTGGAACGCGAGCTGTTCCTGAGGAGCGGTGAACAGGATGCTGGTGCGCTTGTTCTCGAGGTCGTACACCCGCACTTCGTTCAGCACCCGTGCGTCCGGCTGGCGTTTGTAGCGAACAGCGAACGCGAGCTTCGTTCCATCCGGAGACGCTCGCAGGTCCCACATATCGCTGCCTGCGCCGGCGGAAAAGAGGCGCGCCGGCGGGGCCGTGCTCGCCAGGTCCACGGCCTGGACCTCGTGGCCGCCCTCTCCCGCAACGATGTAATAAAGTCTGGCGGCAGGGCCGCCCCAGGTGACGTTCTGCTCGACGAAATCAACCGGCAGCGACGTGGCGGTAATGCTCGGAAGAACGCATTGATCCGACAATTGCCGAGATTCTCCGGTGGCGAGATTCTTCACGATCAGGCGAAGGTGACGACGGTCAGGGATGCGCTGATACAGCGCCACCCATTGACCATCGGGCGAGAGCCGCGCCGCAAAGCCGTCCGCCACCGCCTGCGGCTCGAGAGGGGTGTCTTTCAGCGGTGCGACGAAGATCCGTGAATCGAAAAGCTGAAAGCCCTCGATGGGTGTCGGCCTCGTGCGCTGGAATGCGATGAGATCCGCGCGCATGCTGGCCGACGGCCAGAAGTCGCTGAGTGAGTCGGCCGTCAACTGCCGCATCGCTCCATCCGCCACATCGAGGCGCCAGAGGTTCACCTGATTCGAGATCTGCTCGAACGCGACGACGGATCCATCGGCGGAGGCCCCGGTCACCACCTCGCTCATCTGGCTCGAGGTCAGCTGCGTGACGCGTTTGGTCGCGACCGACATCTCCCACAAGTCCATCTGCCCGCCGCGGTTCGATTCGAATGCGATCGTCGCATCGTTGATCCACATGGGATAACGATCCGTGTACTCGTCGCTCGTCAGCCGCTCGACGCCGCTGCCGTCGATGCGAGCGCTCAGCAGGTCGATCACACCGCGCCCGCTCGCGGACACCACGATCCGGCGGGCATCGGGCGCCACATCGACATCGCGGTACTTCAGCTCCGCAGGCCATCTGGCGCTGAGATCCTCGACGTCCAGTGTCGACAGCGACGCGCGGAGCAGCGATCGCCCAGGCTGGCCGCGGTTCGCGTCGATGTACACGGCGTCCGCGATCCAGCGGAGGACGTTGAGGTCACTGTAACGGGTTTCGACGGGCACGCTGAGCCGCGGCGAGCCGCCGAAGAATGCCGGAACGACCATGAGGAACTGGCTCTGACCCTGGCGCACGAGCACCGCGAGCTCGCGCGAATCCGGTGACCACGCGTGGCTGACCGCCGCGCCCTGGATCGCAACCGGCACGGCGTCGCCCCCGTCGATCGCCTGGACGAAGATGCGGGACTGGTTCTGTCTGTCGGACACGAATGACAGCCATCGCCCGTCAGGTGAGATCCGCGCGTCCTGCTCGCTGCTCGGCCATGTGACCGCGGGCGCGAGAGTACGCGCTGGAGGCGTCTCGAGTGCAGGGGATCGCCAGCGCGCCGCCGCGAAGAAGACCGCGGCGGCGACAAGCCCCGTTGCGATGGACCACATCACCCAGATCCGTACTCTCGGTTCCCTGCTCGAAGCGACGGGCAAGGTGCTCGTGCTGAGCGCCTCGGCCGAACGTCTCAATGTGTCCGCGACGACGCTCGCCGATTGCGGGCGTCGTTCCGGATCGATCTGCAGGCAGGCCTTGACGATCTCTCGCACCGATCCTGGCGCTTCCGGAGCGAGCTGGTCCAGCGGACGGGTCCGGCCGGTGAGCATCTGCTGAACGTATTCGTCCCGCGTCACGCCCTCGAACGGCAACTGCCCAGTGAGGCATCGGAACAGCAGGACACCAAGTGAGAACAGATCGGCGCGGCCGTCGAGCGGACGCCCCAGCGCCTGCTCCGGCGCCATGTACTGCGGAGTGCCCGGAATGTTTCCCGGCAGCGTGAGGCCGCTCTGCGTGAGCGCGTTGTCGCTGTTGATCCGCGCGATCCCGAAATCGAGGAGCTTGATGTGGCCGTGCGGCGTGACCATCACGTTCGACGGCTTCACGTCGCGGTGGACGATCCCGCGCGCGTGCGCGTTGGCGAGACCTTCGGCGATCTCGGAACCGTATCGCAGCGTGTCCACAAGCGGCGGCACGCGGCGATCCAGGATTTCGCCGAGCGTCTCACCGTCCACGAACTCCATTACGACGATGGTCGCGGTGCCGGTCTCGAGCAGCTCGTAGATCTTGCAGATGTAGGGGTGATCGAGGGATGCAGCGGCGAGCGCCTCGGCCCGCAGACGAAGCACGGCGTCCGTGTTCTGTGGATCGGATTCGCGGATCGCCTTGAGCGCGACCGGCCGATTCAGGCGGGTGTCGATCGCCTTCGAGACGATCCCCATCCCGCCGCTGCCGAGCGTGGCGACGACGCGATAGTGACCGACGAGATCAGCGACCACCCTGCGGCTCCTCCCGCTGTACTCTAACTCACGCGGCCGCGAGGGTCCCCGCTTCCGGCCTGAAGGCGGAAGCCCAAACTTTCGCTTCCGACGCCAGTCGGAAGCACACCCAGCGTTTCTTCAGAGGCTCCAGAGGGCGACCGTGTCGGCGGCGCGAATCACGACCCCGTTCTTCAGCAGGACAGGCTGCCCCCATGTCTGTCCGTCGGCGATAGCGTAGCGGTGAAGCTCTTCGTACTTATCCGGATTCTTGCGGACCACGATCAGCTCCCCTTCAGTCGTGAGGACGACGAGGTTGGGTCCGGCAATCTGCAGCGCCGCGTTCATCCCCGTGCGCCCCTCGGTGGTCCATTTCACTTTCCCGCTCGCAGCGTCGACGCAGAACAGCTGTCCCTTTCTGCGATTCGAAAAGCCGTAGATGAAACCGCCGTCGGCCACGGGAGAGCTCATGTACATCGGTACGTCGGGGTTGTGCCAGACCTGCGTGGGCGTCCACGTGGAGGGTGGCTTCACGTCGAGGCGGTATGCAAACGTCCCCTTGCGCGTGCCGGAGATGATCACGAGGTCATTCGCGAGGACGGGCGTGACGATGTTCTCGTTCCATTCGTCGGGGAAAGGGATCTGCCACAGGAGCTTTCCGCTGGTCGTCTCGACGCCGACAACGGCCTTGTCGGTCATCGTGATGATCTGCGATGAAGTCTGGCTCGCGGCCGTGCTGATCCGCCGGGATACCGGCGACGCATAGCCTGGACCGTGACCGGGCAGTGACCACTTCTCCGTTCCGGTCTGTGGATCGAAGGCTCGGAACGCGCCCTTCGTGTCATCGCCGACATGCACGATGAGCAGGCCGTTGTCGATGATCGGTGACATCGCGGTGCCCGTGAAGAGCTTCGAGGTGTCGATCTCCTTCGACCAGTCCTTGCGCCACTTCAGCGCGCCGGTCTTCTCATCGAATGCCGACAGCACCGCACCCGTGCCGAGTGTATAGAGAATGCCATTGGCGGCGAGCGGCGTGGCGAATGGCCCCTTCGACATTTCATTCGCGTACTTGTTCTTGTTGAACGCAGATTGATATCGCGCCGTCCACACCGGCTTTCCGGTCGCAAGATCGAGCGCGGTCACCACCTCTTCGGGATCCTGCCGGCTATGGATGAAGACGCGACCGTTCGACGCGATCGGAGTGGAGTACCCCTCGCCAACCTTCTGCGTCCATCTGAGCGTCGGCTTCGCCGGCCAGGCCGTGGGCACGTTGTCGCCGGCCACGACGCCGTCGCGATTGGGTCCGCGCCACTGCGGCCACTGGGCTTCCACGCCAGCGACACTCACGGTCACGAGAATCACGAGGAGCTGCCTCATCGGACCAATCCCTCACGAAGACACACCCTTCAGTTCAGTAGACCCCCTCCACCACGGTCGTCGCGAACCGCGAGAAGGGACGGACGTTGCGGACACCGTCCCACGGATACGCGGCGCAGGGCTTTTCGCGTTCGGCCTCATCGCGCTCGAGGAACCGCGGCATGAAGAATTCCTTCGTCAGCGTGGTCAGCCGCACGCGGCCCGTCGCGCCGTACTCGACGACACGGCCGGGCTGATCCGGATCGACCACTTCGATCATCGCGCGCGGCGCGGGCGGGTAATAGATGATCGCGTAGTTGTCGGCCGGGTCCACGGGAACCTTGTGCGTCGCCAGACCCATCAACGTGTTGCCGTACGTCGGCGCGAAGTAGATGCCGTCGAGCAGCTCTTCGACGGCGAAGCGGTGAAACTGTGGCGTCATCTCGGTGCCGCCGCAGAAGACACCGGTGATCCCCATCTTCTTCAACGACACTTTCTCGCACAGCGCTTCGAGCAGCTTCGGCGTCGTGAAGAGACAACGAATCCCCGGGTGCGCCTTGAGCAGGATCAGCGCCTGGTCGATGACGTGGCGTTTGTAGGCTTCCATCTGGTCCATCTGCCGCGCCTTGATCAACTTGATGACCCAGCGCGGATCGAGGTCGACCATGAAGCAGATGCCTCCGCGATGCTGCGCGAGATGCTCGATGGCAAGGCGGAGGCGACGGGGGCCGCTCGGACCGACGTGCAGCCAATCGGATCCTTTGGGGAAGTGCTCGTCGGGCAGCGTTTCGCTGAAGTTCTCGTAGTCGGTCCGGAAGTCGTTGACGTTGATGCGCGACTTGGGCACGCCCGTGCTGCCGCCGGTCTCGAACGTATAGATCGGGCTGTTCGAAAAGGCCTTCGGTACCCACCGCCGAACGGGTCCGCCTCGAAGCCATTCATCCTCGAAGGATCCGAACTTGCTGAGGTCCTCATAGCCGTTCACGTCGCGCAGCGGGTCGAAGTCGAACGTCTTCGCGCGCTCGAGCCAGAACGGGCAACCCGTTTGCGCATCGAAGTGCCAGCGCACGATCTCACGGACGTGCGCGTCGAGGCGCTCGCGCGCGGCCTGAACGGCAGATGGCGACAGCGTGGGGGCGACGGTCGATGTCATAGACAGGAAATCTTACAAGAGACGGGCGGCCGCGGGTGGGGTGCTGGTGCTGAGTGCTCGGTGCTCAGTGCTCAGTGCACGTGCTGGGTGCTCAGTGCACGTGCTGGGTGCTCGGTGCGAAGCTGACGACTAGGGTGAGGAACGGCCAGTCTCGCGCGCGAGCGTGGCCAGGAACTTCGCGCGTTCGGTTGCCTGGGGCTGCTGTTCCAGGACGTCGACACGCCAGGGCAGCTGCCAGGACCAGTTGTCGTCGGCGACGACGGCAGGCGTGTTGATACGGTCGCGCCAGCCAAAGACGTCCTGGATGGGAACGAGCAGCAGGTTCGAGCCGGCGGAGAACAGCGACGCGAGGAGCGCATCGCGCACCCGGTCGGAAAACGGCTCATCCGCCGTGATCCCGGCCTGGCGAAGCCGCGGCGTGAGTACGACGCATTCACGCTCCAGGGGATCCGCGTTGTCCCACCATTCCGCCATGGTCTCGGTGTCGTGCGTGCCGCTGATCGCCACCGATACGGCGGGATAGGCAGCGGGGTCTGTGAATGGCTGGGCGTCGGTTTCCCAATCGCGCTCCCAGCGAAACACTTTGAGACCGGGGACACCGAGTTGCGCGAGCGATCCGCGGACGAACTCGGGAACGATGCCGAGGTCCTCAGCGATGATCGCCGCACCAGTGGACTGAAAGATCTTCATCACGCGCTCGCCCTGCGCGAGCTGCTCGCGCTCGTCGGGTGGCAGGAAGTACGTCGTGTCGTCGGGTTCGCGGACGAACGTGCGGTAGAAGCCGACGAGGTGATCGACGCGGAAGCCGTCGAAGAGATCGGCGCAACGGCGGGCACGCTGCCGCAGCCATTCATAGCCGCTGGCTTCGTGCGCGTCCCAGCGGTAGACCGGCAGACCCCAGTCCTGGCCGGTTTCCGAGAAGGCATCCGGCGGTACGCCGACCGACGCATCGACACGAAACTCGTGCTGTCGCGCCCAGACATCAGCGCTGTCGCCGCTCACCATGAACGGGAAGTCACCAAGGATCTCCATCCCGGTCGCGCCGTGAGCGGCTCGCCATTGCTGTTCCGCCGTCCATTGCAGCCACGCGTAGTAGAGAATCCGGTCCTGGAGTCGGCGGCGGGCCGCAGCCACCGCCGACGCCTCGCGATCCCGCAGCGGCGGCTCCCATTCGAGCCAGTACCGTCCAGTATTCTCGGCGTGCAGCGCCCGGAACAACGTGTAGTCGTCGAGCCACCATCGCGCGCCCTCGATGTACTCGTTCAGCATCCCGGCGCGACTTGTTCCGGTGCGCCACTCGTCGGCGAGAAACCGTTCGAACATCGCTTCCAGCACGCCAGACTTCAGGTCCCGCACGAGGCGGTGGCTGACCGTGCGCGAGCGACGTATTTCTTCGAGGTGCTCGAGTTGCGGACGCGTGAGGCTTGCCTCGCCGCCAGCGGCGATGAACTCCGGCAGCTCTCGAACAGCAATGAAGATCGGATCGATCGCCATCGCGCTCATCGCCGAGTAGGGGGAGCTCTCGCCGTCAGCCATCTCGTTCACGGGTAGCAGTTGAATCGACGACAGCTTTGCGGAATCCGCCCAGGCCGCCAGCGCGGGGAGATCGGCAATCTCTCCGATGCCCCAGCTCTTCGAGGACGCAATCGAAAAGAGCGGCACGAGCAAGCCGGCGCGCCGCCGGCGCACGGAAGCGTCAGCCACGGACGTGCTCCAGCACGCGCTGCGCTCCTTCAGCAAACGACTCGGGTGAGGGCAGCAGGCTGAAGACGAGAAACGATTCGTGCGCGAAATCGAAGAAGAAGCCGGGATGCACGAGCGTGTCGCGGCCGTCGAGCAGCGCGATCACGAGCTCCTCCTCCGAGCATCGCGTTGGCACGCGGATCACGGCGGACCATCCGCCGTCCGCGTTCAGCAGCTCCACGGAGGGCTCGGCCGCGGTGATATGACGGAGAAAGGCGAAATTCGCTCTGACGCGCTCGCGAATCTGACGCCGGATCGACGCGCCGCGCTGGATCAGGGCGGGCGCCGCGACCTGGACAGGCGTCGAGACCGACAAGTAGGTATCGCAGATCAACTCGAGCCGGGCGAGTGCCTCACTTATTAGCTCACCCGGCCCATCGATCGCGATCCACCCGAGCTTCACCTGGGGAAGCCCGGCGGACTTCGACAGCCCGCCAAGACGGAACGTGAGTGCCGCGCTCGCCTGATCACCGTTCGGGAATCGCCCGCCTGCGTCGCTCGCCTCGTCGAACATGTAATCGGCAAACACTTCGTCGAGGATCAACGCCGCGTGGCGATCCGCGCACCGGCGCGAGAGCTCGGACAGCTCCGCAGCCGACAGGCTCGAGCCCGTGGGATTGTTCGGCGTGACCGCCAGGATCGCGCGCGTTCGCGTCGTCCACGCGTTTTCGACGCTGCGCTCGTCAACGACCCATCTGCCGTGGTACTCGAGGAAATATGGATGGCATGAGACACCATCGAGACGGGTCAGATGATCGAACAGTGGATAACTCGGTTGCGGAACGAGAACGTCGTCCCCCTCAGGCGCACAGAGAAGCTTGAACAGAACGGAGTATGCCTCGCTGGTGCTCGCCGTCAACACGATGCGATCCGCAGCAACACTGATTCCACGTGCCGCGTAGCCGGCGACAACAGCGTGCCGCGCCGCACGCATGCCGAACGGTTCAGGTGAATACGTGAGCGCGGCGGCCGATGACAGCGAGGCGAGCAGATCCGCGTCGTAATGAATGCCGACAGCCGTCGGATTCGTCACCGTCAGATCGATCAGGGGCCGCCCGGATGCGCGATGAGCCGAGATCGACGAGGCCAGACGATTCAACGCGAGGTCGCGCGGAATGCGCGAGGAAAACATCAGAACTAGACTATCGCTTTACGTTGCACCGAGCCGAACATGGTGAATCTCACGTACGACGAGTTGCTGCGATACACGGGTGAAGAACGCGCGAAGTGGCGCCGGTTCTTCGCGGATCATCCGGAATCGATGGAGATGCCGCTTCAGCCGGCAGGGCGTCTGCCGACGGTCGGCAAGATGATCGATCACATCTTTCTCGTAGAGCGTCGTCATCTTCAGCGGCTCCGCTCGGAGCCCCTGGCCAGCCAGACCGGTCTGACAGGGAACAACGCCCCGCCGCTGTTCGACTATGGTGCGTCGGTGCGGCGCGAGCTCGAACAATACGTGAACGAGCTCGACGAAGACGTCGCGGGCCAGGTGCGCGTGTTCGAGGTACGCGAGCAGCAGTGGCCGATGACGCCGCGCAAGCTGCTCTTCCACATCCTCGTGCACGAGATCCGCCACTGGGCGCAGGTCGCCCTCGCCGTCCGGCTCGCCGGGCTCGAACCTCCCGGCGATCACGACCTGTTCTTCAGCAACGCGCTCTAATAACGGCTTCCGGCTCTCGGCTTCCGGCTCTCGGCTTGCGGCTTGCGGCTTGCCATCAGCGTAGCCGCTTCCTGATCATCAGCACGAGTGCGTCGCGCGGACCGAACAGGTGCTCGAATGACGGCCCCTCCTTCGTCATGATGAAGCTCACGGACGTGCCTGTCTCGAGGTTCTGCCAGATCGCTTCCGGCATCTCGGGGGAAAACGCAATCGTCACCTTCTGCGGCGCCGCATCGGGATTCAAGCCGATGATGACGATGGCGTCAGGGGACTCGAGTAGCCGTACCTCGATGCGGCTCTTCGGATCGGCGCCGGAGATCCGCAGCACGCCGCCGGTCCGAGGACGAAGCGGAGCAAACAGGGCCTGGTTTCGCGTCACGACTCCGGCCGTTTCGCCGAGAGACAGGATCGCCGGCGAAAGCGGACCCTCCTTGCCTGCGAACGCGAGATAGCGCGCGCCCCCCGCCAGCTCGGACCACATCGCAAGCCGCGCGTTGAGGGCGCCGCCGGCGCCGACCTCGATCCGGCTCCGCGCGGCATCGCTGACGCGCGCCGTGCCGGTCACCGCGAGCACATTCGCCTGCAGCGCAAGCCGCTTCGACACGTAGCTGACGAACCGTGCGGCGCCGTCGCGATCTCCCGCTGCCCAGGTTGGCGCGGTCTCCGTGTCCGCGACGACCATCACCCTCAGGTCCGCTTCGGCCGCGGCGGCGACCAGGCGCTCGAGAGCCGCAAGCGCATATGTACCACGCTGCGGCTCCGCCTCGCGCCACGACGTCCATGTGGTAATCGCGTTGAACCCGGCGCGCCGAATGCTCGCGAGATCGCCGCGAAGTGTCTCGACATCGCTCGTGGTCGTTGCGGGCGGCCGTGCGGCCGGTCCCGGGTACCACACACCGATGCCAACAGGGCCGTCGTCGCCAACGACTTGACCAACGAGCGTGACGGCGAACACGACCGGCAGCAGCGCGAGGCGCATGCGCATGATTCTCCCGCAAGTCAGTCAACAGCAAACCGCAGCGGATCAGCTTTTGGAAAATGTCTCTGATCTCGAGGTGAATAAAAAGATGTTGACCGCGGATCGTGCGGACGTAGAATGCGATCACAACGGAGCAGGCCGCTCGTGCCTGCCATCACGAGGCCACGAAGACTCGCAAGAGCCTTCGTGGCTTTCGTGTCTATAATCCAAACCATCGATGACCACGCTCGACGAGATCAAGGAAGCCGCGGAGCGCGTGCGCCGCATCGCGCGCGTGACGCCGCTGGTGGATGTGTCGAATCTCGCGGGGCGTCAGCTGCTGCTGAAATGCGAGAGCCTGCAGCCCGGTGGCGCTTTCAAGATCCGCGGCGCCTACAACATGGTCGCGCAGCTCTCTGCCGATCAGCGACGGCGTGGAGTCGTCACCTACTCGTCGGGCAATCACGGGCAGGCGATGGCGCTCGCGGCACGCGAGCTCGGCGCTCCGGCTGTCGTCGTCATGCCGACCACGGCGCCGGAGATCAAGGTCGACGGCGCGCGATCGTTCGGCGCCGAGGTGATCTTCGCCGGCACGACCTCGACCGAACGAAAGGCACGCGCGGAGGAGGAGGCGGCCGAACGCGGTTTGACGATGGTGCCTCCGTTCGATCATCAATGGATCATTGCCGGTCAGGGATCGCTGGGCCTCGAGATCCTCGAACAGTGTGCGGATGTCGCGACGATCGTCGTGCCTGTCGGGGGCGGCGGGCTCCTTGCCGGCGTGGCCGCGGCCGTGAAGCAGTCACGGCCCTCGGTACGGGTCATCGGCGTCGAGCCGAGCGGCGCGGCCGCGATGAAAGCGTCGCTCGACGCCGGTCACGCAGTCACCCTGCCCACGACGGCGAGCATCGCCGACGGTCTCATGCCGGTTCGCCCTGGCGATCTGACCTTCGCCCACGCGAGACAATTCGTCGATGGCGTGATCACTGTTGACGACGACGAGATCGTGGACGCCGTGATGTGGTTGTTCACGAAGGCCAAGATCGTGGCGGAGCCGTCGGGTGCGGCCACCGTCGCCGCCGCGCTGACGAACAAGGTCGCGGATGATGGACCAGTCGTCGCCATCGTGAGCGGCGGGAACATCTCGCTCGAGAAGCTCGAAGAGCTCAGAAAGCTGTCTTCTGCCCATGCCCATTGAACAGTTCGAAATGGAGCGGATGCAGTCGACGTGGGAAAACCTCGTCGACTACGACATGAGCGAGAGCGGCGTTCGACCGCTGACGCTGCGTGAGCTGGTGGCCATGGGGTTCGATCTCGAATCGTTCCTCGACGTGCCGCTCGGCTACAGTCAGTCGAACGGCACCGTCGAGCTGCGCGAGCGGATCGCGGTGCACTATCCGGGCGCGGGTGTCGATCACGTCGAGGTCACCAACGGCACGTCCGAAGCGAACTATCTGATCGCGCTCAGCCAGCTTCGGCCCGGCGATGACGTGGCGATGGAAGTGCCGAACTACATGCAGATGCCCGGCGTGGCGAGGAGCTTCGGCGCGACCGTGAAACCGTTCAGTCTGCGGCAGGACACCGGCTGGGAGCCGGATTGGGAGGAGTTCGAGCGCGCGGTGACTCCACGGACGCGCATCCTCTATCTGTCGAATCCGAACAATCCCACCGGCGCGGTGCTGTCGGATGCCGCCATGCGGCGGATCGCGGAGCGCTGCGAGCAAACGGGTACGTGGCTCATTGCCGACGAGGTGTATCTCGGCGCCGAGATCGATCGGCCACGGACGAAGAGCTTCTGGGGGATGAGCGATCGTGTGATCGTCACCAGCGGCTTGTCGAAAGCGTACGGGATCCCGGGCGTTCGCATCGGCTGGCTCGTCGCGCCGCCCGCGCTGGCGGCCGAATGCTGGACGCAGCACGACTACATCACGATCGGCCCCAACAAGATGTCGGACCGGATCGCCCGCGTCGCGGTGGAGCCCTCGAACCGCGAGCGCTGTTACGCGCGCACGCGCGAGATCCTGCGCCACAACCTCCCGATCGCCCGCGAATGGATTGCCGGCTTCGGCGAGATCCTCTCATGGCGTGAGCCGCAGGCGGGTGCCATCGCGCTGCTTGAATACGCCGGCGGTGTCTCGAGTGTCGAGCTCGCCGAACGCGTACGCCGGAACCAGAACACGCTCATTGTCCCCGGCTCGCACGTGGGTCTCGAAGGGCATCTGCGCATCTGGTTGGGAGGCCGGGAAGAGTTCCTGCGTGAAGGGCTGACGCGCATCGGCGTGGAACTCGAGCGGCTACTCGTTCCGTCCGATCGCACGAAAACTGCTTACCGGCTAAATGCCTCACGCTGAGGGAAAGCCTTTCCGTTCTCGGCGGTCTCGGTGAGGTGTGTTGACGGGTTGCTGATGCGTTAACCCCTCCGCGCGTCGTGCGTTATTGGCTATAGCTGCCATGACACGCCGACTCGCCGCTGCGCTCGCTGCCACACTGCTGGTCTACAGCGTGGCCGTTGCTCCCGACCCCCTGGCCAAGGCGGCGCTGCCACCCATTCCCGTGCGCACCTCGGCGAACCCGATCTCGTTCGACGTTCGCGTCGGTGACGGCATCTTGCGTGTGCGCATTCGCAGCGGCGAGGCGTGCGATACGTCACTGACGATCGAGATCCGAATTCCGGGTCTTTTCGAAACCAGCTTCACTCCGGCTCGACCGTGGTGATTTTCCCTCGTTAACCTTCGTCCCCTCACGACGTAATACCAGTGAAGGAGCCCTGTTTCATGATGCTTCAGAGGATCTCACCCGCAGTGTCGGCGCTGGTGCTCGCCGGGGTCACCGGCCTGATGACGGCGCCGGCGGCCGCTGCGCAGGCCGTCGAGGCGCCCGCGCGAAATCGCCAGACCGTTACGACGCAGCAACCCACGGCTCCCGCACCTTCGCCGTTGCATCAGGACGCGAACCAGACACGGCGCGACTTCTACGAAGTCCTCGATCAGTATCCGCCGGCGGTCGGCCGCGTGATGCGGCTGGACCCGACGCTGATGACAAATCCATCGTACCTGGCGTCCTATCCCAATATCGGCACGTTCCTGGCCCAGTATCCGGATGTCGCGCGGAACCCTGGCTACTATCTCGAGCGCTACGAGTCGAACTACGCCTACGACCGGCCCATGGATCCGAAGGCACAGTCGCTACGTATGTGGGAGGACGCGCTCACGTTCATCGGCGCATTCGCGGTCTTCTGCGTCGTCATGTTCGCCCTCTTCAGCCTGATCAAGTACGTCGTCGAATACCGCCGCTGGAACCGGATCTCCAGAGTGAACGCCGAGGTACACAACAAGATCCTCGACCGGTTCGCCTCGAACGAGGAGTTGCTGGCTTACGTGGACAGCCCGGCCGGGCGGCGGTTTCTCGAAGCCACGCCTATCGCGCCGAACGCGCCACCGGCCCGCACCGTGGGTGCGCCCTACGGTCGCATCCTGCTCTCGGTGCAGATCGGTGTCATCCTCGTCGCTCTCGCGATCGGCTTCATGCTGATTACCGGACGAGCGATCGAGGAAGTGCAGCCGGTCCTCGCCAGCCTGTCGGCTCTGTCGCTGTGCCTCGGCCTGGGGTCCATCGTTTCGGCGGCCGCATCTTACGTGCTCTCGCGTAAACTGGGTCTGCTCGAGGACGCACCCGCCACGCGTCCGGAGCACATCTCGTGATTCGACAATGACGCCCTTCAGCCTGACGAACGTGGAACACCTCGAAGCCGCCGCCAGCGAGCTCGACGTGGCGTTCGAGATGGACGAAGACACGTTCCGCGCGTTCTACGATCGCACCGCGAGGCAGCTCTGGGCGTATCTCGCGCGCATCACCGGGGATCGCCAGGCGGCGGACGATCTTCTTCAAGAGGCGTACTACCGCCTGCTGCGCGCGAAGGTGGCGCTCACCGACGAAGCACACCGGCGCCACTACCTGTTCAAGATCGCCACCAATCTCGCGCGCGACGGCTACCGTCGGAAGGCCGCGTTGCCGGAGGTCGCTGGCGCCAGCATCGAAACGGACGTACGGGATGCGGCGGCGGACCGCACCGAGGCCAGGCTCGACGTGCGGCTGGCCTTCAGCCGCCTGAAGCGACGCGAGCGGGAGTTGCTGTGGCTCGCGTATGCGCAGGGATCGTCGCACGAGGAGATCGGCGCCGCGCTCGGTCTCAAGACCGGCAGCATCAAGCCGCTGCTGTTCAGGGCAAAGCACAAACTGGCCGCGGTGCTCCGCGGCCATCGCCCGGAGGCTGGCGGCCATGCGTAATGCGGGATGTTCGCGTGAGCACGAGCTGCTCGACGCGCTGCAATCATCGCGATGGCCTGACGGCAGCGATGTCTCTCTCCGCGAACACGTCGCCGCGTGCGCGTCGTGCACGGAGTTGCTCTCGGTTGTCGGCGCCCTGCTCGATGATCGGCAGGCGTTGATGCAGGAGGCGACGGTGCCTTCG
>Ga0247829_10000648_pt1 | contig 14095 bp, 12 predicted proteins | sample 12C_Control_Day4_FD_207765 | JGI IMG/M metagenome (GOLD analysis project Ga0247829, IMG submission 207765) | Soil microbial communities from agricultural site in Penn Yan, New York, United States - 12C_Control_Day4 | ecosystem: Environmental > Terrestrial > Soil > Agricultural land | place... | reverse complement strand
CGCCGGCCCCGGTGCCCGCGCCGCCTCCGGTGGCCGCCCCGGCTCCGCCCGCCGGCCCGCCGCGCGCCGCGCAGAGCGAGCCGCCGCCGGCGGCCGAGGTCCACGCCGAGCTCAGCGACGAGGACCTGGCCGCGATGGCCGAGGCCGCGGGCGAGACCATCGAGATCGTCGATCGATCGCCGCCCGGGTCGCACGGCGAGATCGGCGAGGAGGCGCTCGAGCGCGCCGAGCACGACGACATCCACAAGGTGCTGGCCCAGGTCGCCGGGGTCTACCTGCGCGACGAGGACGGCTACGGCCTGCGCCCCAACATCGGCATGCGCGGCGCCGCCGCCGAGCGCAGCGCCAAGGTCGCCCTCATGGAGGACGGCGTGCTGATCGCGCCGGCCCCGTACTCGGCGCCCGCGGCGTACTACTTCCCGCTGGTCACCCGCATGGCGCGGGTCGACGTGGTCAAGGGCCCGGCGGCGATCATGTACGGGCCCAACACCGTCGGCGGCGCGGTCAACCTGATCGCCGCGCCGCTGCCGTCCGAGCGCGAGGCCTACGTCGACGCCGCGCTGGGCAGCGCTCGCTACGGCAAGCTGCACGGCCGGTTCGGCGACGCCGGCGCGCGGTGGGCGGTGCTCGGCGAGTACGTCCGCCTGCAGACCGACGGCTTCAAGCAGCTCGACGGCGGCGGCGACACCGGCTTCGACAAGGACGACGCGTCGCTGCGCTTCCGCGTCCACGGCTCGCCGGCGGCGGCGACCTACCACCAGCTCGACCTCGGCGTCGGCTACGCGCGCGAGGCCTCGAACGAGACCTACACCGGCCTCACCGACGCCGACTTCGCGGCCACGCCGCTGCGCCGCTACTACAGCACCCAGCTCGATCGCATGGACTGGGATCACGTCCGCCTGCGCGCCGATCACAAGGTCGAGTGGGGCCCGCGCCGGCGCCTGACCACCACCGCCTACCGCAACTGGTTCCACCGCGCCTGGGGCAAGGTCGACGCGTTCGTCGGCCAGCGCGACCTGGCCGCGGTCCTCGCCGAGCCGACCCGCGGCGCCAACCCGATCTACTACGCGCTGCTCACCGGCGCCGCCGACTCGCAGGCGCCCGAGGAGGAGCTGCTGCGCGGCACCAACGATCGCCGGTTCGTGTCGCAGGGCGCGCAGGCGATCTACCAGGCCGAGGAGCGGTGGGGCGCGACCGCGCACCAGATCGACGCCGGCGTGCGCATCCACTTCGACCGCGCCGATCGCCGCCGCTTCGAGGACGCCTACCGCATGGTCAGCCGCGAGCTGGTGCGGTCCGAGCGGCCGCGGGCGACCGTGCTCGACTCGCGGGCCGAGACCACGGCGCTGGCCATCCACGGCCAGGACCGCGTGCGCTGGCGCGACCTCGAGGTCGTGGCCGGGCTCCGGCTCGAGTTGCTCGACGTCCGCTTCGACGATCGCCTGGGCGAGATGCACGTCGGCGCGTCGGAGGCGATCGCGATCCCCGGCGGCGGCGCGCTCTACCACGTCACCGACGAGCTGGCGGTGATCGCCGGCGTCCACCGCGGCTTCGCGCCGGCGGCGCCGTCGCTGGCGGCCGATCTGCGCCCCGAGCTGTCGGTCAACTACGAGGCCGGCGGCCGGTGGCGGTCGCAGCACGTCTCGGCCGACCTGATCGGCTTCTTCAGCGACTACTCCAACCTCAAGGGCACCTGCACGCTGTCGACCGGCTGCACCGCCATGCAGGAGGGCGACCAGTTCGACGGCGGCCGCGTCCACGTCTGGGGCGCCGAGGCCCAGGTCGGCGCCGAGGTGCCGCTGGGCGGCGGCTGGCGCGCGCCGGTGCAGGCGGCCTACACCTGGACCGCGTCGCGGTTCGCCCACGGCTTCGCGTCGGACTTCGCGGCCTGGGGCGACGTCGTCGAGGGCGACGAGCTGCCGTACCTGCCGGCGCACCAGGTCGCGGTGTCGGCGGCGATCGCCGCGCCGCGCTGGGAGCTGGGCACGTCGGTGCGCTGGCACGGCGAGGTCCGCGACGTCGCCGGCCAGGGCCCGATCGCCGCCGACGAGCGCGCCGACGCGCTGCTCACCATCGATCTCTCCGCCCACGTCACCTTCGCGACCTGGGCCGAGCTGTACGCCACCGTCGACAACCTGCTCGACGAGCACGCCGTCGTCTCTCGCCGTCCGTACGGCGTGCGGCCCAACTCTCCGCGCCTCGTGACCGTCGGTTACAAGGCGCGGTTCTGACCGGTCCCTCGTCGGGCCGGTCGACCGGCTGGCCTGACGTCATTGAAAACGAATACCAGATTCATCGTTCGAGGAGCTTCGAGACATGAACACGACGTGGAACAAGATCGTCGGCGCCGGCCTGGCCGCCTTCGCGTTCACCGCCTGCGGCGACAACAGCGACGGCGACGGTAACAACAACCCCGACGCGTCGTCGCCCGACGCCGCCGCCGTCGACGCCGCGCCGCCGGTCGATGCTCCGATCGATGCGCCCGCCGACTTCACGCCGCCGACCCCGGTCGCGGTCGTGCTGTCGGCGGCCGGCGAGGACCAGCTGCAGTCGGCGGTCGCCGCGCCGGGTGGTGGCTTCTACGCGGCCGGCTTCGCCGCCGCGACCGTGGGCGGCGCCAAGGTCGTGACCGTGGTCAAGCTGACCGCGGCCGGCGCCCTCGACACCACCTGGGGCGGCGGCGACGGCATCGCGCCGACCCCGCTGACGTTCACCGGCGCCAACGACGAGATCGACCTCGCCCTGCAGGGCAACAAGATCATCGTCAGCGCGACCATCGCCAACGACACCACCCCGGCCGACAACGACTGGGGCGTCACCCGCCTCAACGCCGACGGCACCGTCGACACCACGTTCGGCGGCAGCAACACCGGCGTGCGCCGGATCAACCTCAGCACGTCGACGGCGAACAACAACCGCGATGGCGTGCGCGCGGTGGCGGTCGGCCCGACCGGCCTGATCTACCTCCACGGCCTGGCCCGCGCCGAGGATCCCCGCACCGACACCGACTTCATCCTGATCCGCCTCACCAACGACGGCGCCGACGACGCCAGCTTCGCCAAGCACGTCCTCGACATCCAGAATTCGAACGCGACCCCGCGCGGCATCCACGTCTTCGCCAACGGCTCGGTCGTGGCCGGCGGCTACGCCAACTCGGAGGGCGTCGGCTCGACCCAGCCGGTGCTGTACCGGGTCAACGATGACGGCACCCGCGACAACAACTTCGCCGGTGGTCTGTTCCACGCCGCGGTGCTCCAGGTCCAGACCGAGGTCTACGGCTTCGCCGTCCACGGCGACAAGCTGGTGACCGGCGGCTACGGCCGCGACAGCGGCACCCAGAACGACTGGGTGTCGATGCGCTTCGACGCAGCGACCGGCGTGCGCGACACGACGTGGGGCGGCGCGGCCAACGGCGCGGTGCTGTTCGACGTCTCGGGGACCATGGTCGGCGACAACTGCCGCGGCTCCTACGCGCTGCCGAACGGCAAGACCCTGCTGGTCGGCTCGACCGGCAGCGGCGCGCCGGGCCAGGACGCGGCCTACGCGATCCTGAACGCGACCGGCGGGTTCGATACCGCGTACGGCGACGGCGTCCACACCACCCCGTTCGGGGCCAACGGCGCCGACCAGATCTGGGGCGCGGCGGTGTCGGGGAACACCGCGCTGATGGTCGGCTACAAGGGCGCGTCGCCGCAGTCGGCGGAGACCAACGACGACGCCTTTGCCATCGTCCTGCCGCTGCAGTGACCGACGCGCCCCCGCTCGAGGCCGCGCCGCGCAGCCCCGATGACTTCGTAGGGGCTGCCCGGTCAGCGCCCATCGCGCCGGGCACGTCACGGTCGCGCGGGCGGGAGGCTACGGCTACTATGGCCCGGCCCACGGCGGGCCGAGCGACATCGGCATGGCGGGGGCGATCCTGGTCGAACCCTGACCTTCGTCGATGACCCCGCCGTCCATCTGGCTCGACGACTACGCCACGCTGCTGGTGGTGCTCCACGCCGCCGCGTCGATCGTCCTGATCGGCGCGTGCACCCACCACGCGCTGATCGTCGTGAGGTACCTGCGCGGCCGGTACCCGGTCCGCCTGGGCCGGATCTACGCAGCGACCGTCGCCGGCGCCTACCTGGTGACGTTCGCGCTCGGCCTGCTGGCGTACCCGACCTTCCGCTACCACGTCCGCGCGCTCTACCTCGATCGCCACGCGCCGTGGGCGTCGAACCTGTTCGACATCAAGGAGAACTGGGCGGCGCTCGGGCTGCCGCTGGTGGTGGCGATGCTGGTGCTGTCCCGGCTCATGGATCCCCGCGCCGACCGCGCGCTGCTGCGCGGCTACGCCGCGGCCAGCTTCATGGTCACCGCGATCGTGTGGTTCGCGGTGTTCTCCGGCTTCGTCATCACCATGACCAAGGGGGTCTGACCGTGGCCGCCGCGTCCGATGCCCGCAGCCGTCCCGCCTACGTGGCGAGCTGCGTGGCGACGATCGCGTTCGCCGCGGTGTTCGTCCTGCCGATGTACCGGCCGCAGGCGGTGCCCTGGTACTACCCGCTCGAGTGGCGGTGGGCGTGGGAGGTCGAGCCGACCGGGCTGGCCATGGACTTCTTCGGCCGCGGCGTGATCGCCTTGATGGTGGCGCTGCCGCTCGCGGCGATCGCGTACGCGATCGGCCGGCGCATCCGGGCCATCCCCGATCGCGCGCTCGATCTGCTGACCGCGTGGGCGATCACCGCTACCGTATTCGCGATGATCCACTTCGGCTGGCACCTGTACTTTCGAGATCCGGTGCCGGCCCCTCTCCCGGAGTGGTACGTACCCCGATGATCGACGTCAACCCCATCAGCGTCTTCGAGCACGACCACGCCGAGCTCAACCGTGAGGTGCTCGAGCTCGGCAGCCTGCTGGCCGCCCTCGACGGAGCCGCGGCGGTCGGACCCGGCCTGGCCGAGCGGTTCGCCGCCCTGCGCGACGATCTGTTCATGCACTTCGTCCGCGAGGAGGAAGGGCTGTTCCCGTTTGTGTCGACGGCGGTGCCCGATCTGGCCCAGGAGGTCGCCGAGCTGATCGCCATGCACGACGAGATCTGCGGCGCGGTCGCGCGCATGGTCCACGCCGCCCAGGTCGGCTCGACCGCGGCGGTCGTGCGGGCGATCTTCGAGCGGTTCGAGACCGCGCACGCGCGCCACGCCGTGACCGAGCGGTCGGTGCTGCACCGCATCGGCGGCCGGCTCACGCCGGCGCAGGCCGGCGAGCTGGCCGAGCTGATCCGCGGGCTGTGATCGGCGCGCCGCAAGGTCGCCGGGCTCAGGCGCGCTGGGCGTAGAACTCGACGACCAGGCGGACGTCGAGCGGCATCGGCACGCCGGTGCCGTCGGGCGTGGCGGCGATCGCCGCGGTGCGGGTCTCGGCGTCGATCTGCAGCCACGACGGCGGGATCAGCCGCGGCCGGGCCAGCGACGCCAGCACGTGCTCCATCTTCTCGCCGCGGGTCGACAGCCCGATCCGCTGGCCGCGCCGGACCGACACCGCCGGGAACGTCACCCGGCGGCCGTCGATCGTGATGTGGCCGTGGTTGACGAGCTGGCGCGCGGCCGGGATGGTGGCGGCGAAGCCGGCGCGGAACACCACGTTGTCGAGCCGGGCCTCGAGCAGCTCGAGCAGCCGCTCGCCGGTGTTGCTCGAGCCGGCGGCGGCGCGGCGGACCAGGTTGCGGAGCTGGCGCTCGGTCAGGCCGTAGTTGAAGCGGAGCTTCTGCTTCTCGTCGAGGCGGATGCGGTACGGCGAGATCTTGCGGCGGCGCGGACTGACGCCGTGCTGGCCGGGCGGGTACGGCCGGCGCTCGAGGGTGCGGGTGGTGAGGCCGGGCAGCTCGATGCCGAGCGCGCGGGCGACCTTGAGGCGGGGACCGAGGAAACGACTCATGACGCTCTCCGAGTGGTCTTGCGGGCGACGATCAGGCGGCCGACTTCGGGGTCGCGCGGGGCGCGGGTGAAGATGGCCAGCCCGGCCGCCTCGATGCGAGCGCACAGCTCGGTCATCGGCGGGCTCGGGTCGTCCTGATCGGAATCGATGCGGCCGAGACGGCCGGGCACGCAGTCGCCGACGACCAGCGCGCCGTCGGCGACCAGCACGCGGGCGATCTGGGCCAGCAGGCTGTCGTCGAGGCCGCGGCGGCGGCGGGCGGCGCCGAACGCGAACACCGCGGCGTAGGCGCCGGCGTCGAGCGCGGCGAGCCGGCCGGCGCCGGTGCCGCGCGAGCGGGCGACGTCGATCGCCGCCACCAGCGCCGGCTGGAAGCGATCGAGGATCCAGCCCATCGCGCTGTCGACGGTGGTGCGCAGCTCGAGCATCGCGGCGCCCCGGTGGATGCGGACATCACGGCAGGGAGGTGGGCTGATGCGCTGGGTCGTCAGCATTTGACTTTGATTTTCAATTTCGTTTAAGGTCCGGTGCGTGTCAAGCACTTCTTCGCCCTCGTCACCGGCGTCGTCGGTGGCGTCGTCATCGCGCGAGCGGTTCCCGCCGCCGCCTCACGATCCGCGCGAGCGCGTCCCGCTCGCCGACCTCGGCGCGTGGCAGGTGCTGCAGTTCCCGCGCGAGGACCCCAAGCTGGCGTACTTCACGACCCACGGCTTCCTGCACCTGCAGCTGTGGCACGCCGGCGCGCGCCTCTCGATCCTGACCCCGTCGCGCCTCACCGCCGGTCGCTTCGAGACCTGGCGCGCCGGCGGGCCGCGCACGTCGGCGGCCGAGTGGAGCGAGCTCGCTGCGCAGGTCGCGGACGTGACGCTGCCGGTCGCCGCCCAGGTGCGCGCGCTCGAGCGCTGGATGGTCTCCCGCCACGAGCCGGCCCAGCTCCGCCTGCTGCGCACCTGGTGGCGCGGCGCGGCGCCGCCGGCCCACCGCGGCCGCGGCGCTTGATTATTTCGTCGCGGTACGCCCGAAAAGTCGTGCGTTGTCGAGGGGGTGCGATCCAGGAACGTGTCCCCTCGGATAGATCCACGGCTGCGGCGTGAGGCCGTCCTCGACCGCGGCGAGGTCGACGGACGGATCGATCAGGCGGGCGCGCGGCGCGCCGTGCAGCGAAACGACGCAGTCGGCGTGGACCTCGGGCGCGCGCACGCCCTGGCGGCGAAGGTCGGCGGCGGCCTCGTGCGCGAACTGGAGGATGAGGTCGGGCTGGGTCGCCATCATCGACGCCTGGTACGGCGTGTAGTACCGGCTCGGCGGGATCACCCAGGTCCGGCCGGTCGACGGCTCGAGGGCGCGCAGCTCGCAGTTGCCGCTCTTCTCCATCAGCATGACCTTCCACGCGAAGCGGAAGCCCTGCTCGGTCCACAACAGGTCGCCGGGGTAGAGGTGCGAGCGCAGCGGGATCAGCACCTGCAACGCCACGTGCAGCGCGAGGGCGATCGCCAGGGCGCGCGGTGGTGGGCGATGGGCGGTGGACGGCGACGGCGCGGGGCGTGCGCGCGCCGGCACGAGGCGCCGCGGCCACGAGGGATCGAAGAACAGGGTCGCCATGGCGACCATCACCCACGGGAACATGCCGAGGTGGAACAACATGCCGGTGACGACGTGGAACCCGATCACCGCGGCGTAGGCCGCCGCGCGCGTCCGGCGCCACGACAGCCAGCCGACGATGGTGAGATCGAACGCCGCCGCCAGCCACGACGCGACCAGGGCGACGTCCGGGTGGGCGAACAGGCCGCCGAGCAGCGGGAAGTCGGGGCGGGCGCCGAGCCAGGTGGTGAGCGGCTGGCCGTCGACGAGCCAGCTCGGCTCGAGCTTGGCGACGCCGCCGAAGAAGTAGACGCAGCCGACCTGGAAGCGCAGCAGCCACAGCGTCCACGCCGGGATGGTCGCGGCGGCGGTGCGCCCGCGGCGGGCGTCGATCGACCAGGTCGCGCTGGCCGGCACCACCACCAGCAGGCCACACAGGAGCACCAGCAGGTAGTAGTGGTTGAGGTAGTTGGTGACGTCGCACGCGTGGGCGTAGGCGAGCAGGAGGCCGAACGCGGCGGCGGCGAGCCGGTGGTGGAAGCCGAGCGTGATGCACACCGCGCACGCCGCCATCGCAGCGAAATGCACGTACATGCCCGGGTAGGGCCACGGCTCGACCCAGGCGAGGCCCAGGTAGTGGAAGAAGTGGGTCGGCGCGTAGAAGTACTCGTCGATCCAGCCGTGGACGAAGAACCGGATCACCAGCACCAGCAGCAGCAGGCCGAGCAGGATGCGGGCGGCGGCGAGCGACGCCGGATCGATCGGCCGCAGCGCCGCGCGACGGAGCTTCGCGGCCCGGTCAGTCTCCATCGTTGTCGTTGAACGACAGGGTCACGCCCAGCGCCGCCACCACCTCGGTCTTGTAGGTGGCCTTGACCGTGCGGGCCGTCGTCCACGCCGCGTCGACCGCGGCGGTCTTGGCGGCGACCGCGTCGATCAGCGGGTGCGACACCGCGACGACCGCGTCGCGGGCGCCGGTCAGGTCGGCGCGGAGCTGGTCGGCGATCTCGGGGTGGCTCACCTCGAGCAGCGCGGCGAGGAACGGGTCGCCGCCCTCGGGACCGGGCGCACCGTCGGGGCCGTCGAGGATCGCGCGCAGGCCGTCGTAGGCGGCGGCGACGTCGTCGGCGCCGTGATCGCTCCACGGCGACTCGACCAGCTCGATCTGCGGGATGCCGCCGGTCATCGCGCCGAGCGGCGCGCCCAGCTTGGTGTCGGCGACGTTCTCGGCCAGGAAGACGTTGGCGTTGACCACCGCGTCGATGCCTTCTTTGACGGTGGCGAACGCGGCGTCGGGCTCGCCCGGGTTGGCGAACCTCGCGGCGTAGCCGCCGGTCCACGCCGCCGCCAGGGCGGTGGTCTCGTCGGCGATCGCGTCGAGCACGGCCTGCAGATACGCCCGGCGCCGTGGATCGGCGAGGGCTGCCAGCGGGTCGGCCGCGCCCGTGCCGGTGCCGGCCGAGAACAGCAGGTATTCGGCGACGGCCAGGCCCTTGCGGTTGGCGCCCTGGGTGTCGATCAACGCGCGATCGACCGTGGCCGTGCCGGCGACCAGCGCCTCGACGTCGAGCTGATCGACCGGCCACTGGGCGATCCGTGACTCGAACAGATCGTCGCGGACCGGGCCGATCCGGTGGGCCTGGGTCCGCAGCCACGCGGCGCGGACCGCGCGCCAGCGGTCCTGCAGGGCGGCCAGGCGCGCCGCGTCGAGCGCGGGCAGGTCGGCGCGCGCGGCCACCGCCAGCTCGCCGGTCACCCGGGCGAGCTCGACGTAGCCGGGGACGATCACCTGGTCGCCGATCGCGGCGAGCGCGGCGCGGCGCGGGCCGTAGTCGATGGTGTTCGATCCGCACGCGGCGGCGGTGACGGCGGCGAGCAGGGCGGCGGTGGTGGCGGCGTGGCGCATCACAGGGACTCCAGGAACGCGAGCAGCCGCGCGCGCTCGGCGGCGGGCAGGGCGACGAACGCGCGCCGCGACGCCTCGGCCTCGCCGCCGTGCCACAGCACGGCCTCGGCGAGGTCGCGGGCGCGGCCGTCGTGGAGGAAGGTGGTGTGGCCGTTGACCGTGCCGACCAGGCCGATCCCCCACAGCGGCGGCGTGCGCCACTCGCGGCCGTCGGCGTCGAGGTCGGGGCGGTCGTCGGCGAGATCGGGGCCGAGATCGTGGAGCAGGAGGTCGGTGTAGGGCCGGATGGTGGCGCCGGTCAGCTCGGGCACGATCGCGATCTGCGTGGTCCAGGTCGGCGTGTGGCAGCCGCCGCAGCCGAGCGCGCCGAAGTGGGCCTTGCCGGCGAGCACGTCGGGGTCGCGGACGGCGCGCCGCCCGGGCGCGGCCAGGGTCTGGCCGTAGAACGTGATCGCGTCGAGCTTGTCGTCGGTGACCTCGACCCCGTCGCTGCCCTCGCCGCCGATCGCGGCGGTGCACGCGGCCTGCGCCGGCGGGCAGTTCTGGGTCGGGAACAGCGACGACGTGATGCCGATGTCGCCGAGGAATGCGCCCGCGGTCTGGCGGCGGATGGTCGGCTGCCCGGCCTTCCAGCCGAACCGGCCGATCGCGATCACCTGGCCGCCGGCGTCGCGCAGGCGATTGGCGCGGCCGCTGATGCCGTCGCCGTCGCGGTCGTCGGGATCCTCGCCGGCGAGCAGGTCGGCCTCGGCGATGCCCTCGAGCAGGCCGAGCCCGGCGACCACCGGCGCGACCCGGGCCGAGGTCATCACCGCCGGATCCATCGGGCCGAACCCGAGGTCCGCGAAGGTCAGGCGCGGGCGGCGCAGGGTGTACGGCGTGCCGTCGTCGTAGGCGCCGGCGACGTCGTCCCACGCGATCACCGCCTGGCCCTCGCCGGGCACGCCGAGGATCGCCGACGGGTTGAGCTGATCGCCGTAGCTCGGCTCGGGCCGCGTCGGGTCGCCGGCCGCGGCGCCGGGGATCGACAGCCGGACCAGCATCGACTCCATCCGCTGGCCGGGCTCGGGTGGCCGGCCGCGGCCGTCGAGGAAGTGGCAGGTCGAGCACGACGCCGCGTTGAAGGTCGGGCCGAGCCCGTCGAGGCCCTCGGTCGACGACGGCGCGGTGACCCAGTTGCGGTTGAACACCGAGTTGCCGACGAAGAACGGGTCGCGCGCCGGGCCCTCGAGCACCGGGAAGGCGCGCGAGAAGGCGGTGCGGGTGGTGTCGAACGAGGTGCCGCCGACGCCGCCGGCGTACTCCTCGTCGGGCTCGTAGCCGTCGCCCTCGTCGCTGTCGCCGCAGCCGGCGCCGCCGATCACGGCGGCGATCAGCGCACCAGCGACGGCGGAGGACGCGCGCACGGCGTCCTCTATAGCTCGGTCGACACCGGTACGTCGAGCGCCTCGGCGATGTCGACCACGGTGTCGCCGACGTCCTGGATCGCCCGGATGGCGGCCAGGACCTTGGTGCGGCCGGCATCGGTGTCGGCGCCGAGGATGGCCTGATCGAACGGGCCGGGGATGGCGTCGATCGCGGCCTTGGCCGCGGCCAGCCGGTCGGTCATCTGCTGGGCCAGCTCGGGGTGGCCGTGGCCGACCAGGCCGTCGAGGCCGGGGCCGTCGGTCGCGCCCCACTTGCCGACGTAGACGTTCTCGATGCCGGCGAAGTTGCCCTTGATGTCGTCGAGGGTGGTGTCCGAGAAGCAGGAGTGCTCGTCCTCCTGGTCCTTGTTCTCGTAGGCGGTCAGCATGCGCTCGCCCGACAGCTCGGCGGCGGCGAGGGTGCCGATGCCGGTGAGCATGCGGGTCAGCGACGCGACCGGGTCGGCGGTGAACGTGGCGGTGTAGTCGCCGCCGTCGGCCCAGCGGTCGGCGACGTGCTCGAGGTCGGCGACCAGCTGATCGGAGACCACGCCCAGGTAGGCCCGGCGGCGGGCCTGGTTGGCGGCGGTGCCGCCGTCGACGTAGTCGGTGTGCGGGCGGGCGCCCGGGCCGGTCGTCGATTTGTCCTGGCCCCACAGCAGGAACTCGATCGCGTGGTAGCCGACGGCGACGTTCGACTCACCGCCGACGAAGTTGGCGGCGGTCAGGGTCGCGGCGTCGATGGTCGGGAAGCCGGCGGTGTCGTTGATGATGCCGGCGGTGGCGTTGCCCTCGACGTAGTCGACGTAGGCCTCGTCCATCGGCCAGGCGTTGATCGCCGGCTCGCGCTCGTCGGCGGGATCGTCGATCGGGCCGCCGTAGAAGCGCAGCGCCTCGGTCGGGCGGTAGGGCAGGCGGGCGGCGATCCACGCGGTGCGGGCGGCGTCGAGCGTCGCCGCCGACGGCGCGGCGATGAACGCGTCGATCGCGGTGTCGAGCGCGCGGGCGCCGGCCAGCGCGTCGGCGTAGGCGGTGCGGACCAGGGCCGCGTGCTGCTCGACCACCGGCCGAGCGTCGGTGGCGAGGTCGTGGTGGTCGTCGTCGTCGTGGTCACCGCAGGCGACGAGGCCGAGGGCGGCGGCCGCTGCGAACAGGCAAGGGCGAAGGGTCATATGCGAGGCTCCAGACGAAGGGTCACCTGAGAATGGAATCCATTTTCAAGTTCGGGTCAAGCCCGAACCGGCGCCGGTCGATCAGCGGACCTGGGTGAACTGATACGACCAGCCGCTCACGTCGAACGCCCGCGACGCCCGGCCGTCGACGATCTCGTGGATGGTGGTGACCGAATAGTCGGCGCCGGGGATGAGCACGAACACGCGGTCGTCGAGGAAGAAGGTCGACGCGCCGCCGGCCATCCAGTCGAGGCCCTCGACCGGCGCGCCGGTCTTGGCGACCGGGTCGATGTTCCACAGCCGCCAGTTGGCGGTCCCGATCAGCGCCGACGGATCGGTGTTCTCGTCGTAGGTGGCGCGCTCGTCGTGGAACACGTTGAGCATCGCCTTGCCGTCGCCGAGGTAGCTGAACATCGCGGCCTCGCGGCCCTCGGTGACGTCGGCGTAGGGCAGGGTCCAGGCGGCGTCGGGGCGATCGCTGCCGGCGTTGATCCGCACCGCGCAGCTCTTGGCCGAGCCGCGGATCAGGGTCTCGCTGACGTTGTGCACCCAGTTGCTGAAGTAGAGGTTGCCGGCCTCGTCGCGGGCGGCGCGGTTGGACAGGCCCGGGCAGCGCGGCTCCGACACCAGGTCGATCATGCGGTCGGTGGTGGTGTCGTAGACCGCGATGTACTGCTCGGTCGAGGTCTCGTACGCCACCCAGTTGCTCCAGAAGATCGCGCGGTACATGCGATCGCCGCGGACCACCGGCGGGCTGCCGTTGATGGTCAGGCCGGCGCGGACCAGGTCCTGGGTCGGCGCGATCTCGCCGGTGATCTCCATCGTGGTCGGGTTCCAGACCACGACGCCGCCGTCGTCGGCGTTGGACAGGTAGGCCTTGGTCGGGCTGATGAAGGTGCTGCCCCACTCGTCGATCCAGATCGTCTCGTAGCCGTAGTTGGCGAAGCTGACCCGGCCGGTCTCGACCAGCTTGCGGGCGGCGTCGATCTCGTAGCGGATGATCACCGGCTCGTCGGGCGGCGCCACGAACAGCCAGCCGTTATGGGTCGCGATCGTGGCGCGGCCACCGGCGATCTCGATCGCCTTGCTGGGGTCGATCTGCGTGATGTCGAGGCTGTCGAGGACGTTGATGTAGCTCGTCGAGCTGCTGTCCGTGTAGACCTCATTGGCGATGACGAAGACCGGCCCGGTCACCGGGCCGTCACCGCCGCCGTCGCCGTCGTCGTCGCCGCCGCCGCAGGCGGCGAGGCCGGTCGCGAGTCCGAGGAGCGCGAGGCTGGTGAGCCCCGCGGAGGGAAGGCTGGTTTTCATCATGTCGCCTCGGTTAGCAACGACCGGCCCGATGCGTCAATGAAAATAGTTTTCAATTTCAGTTTGTCACCGGGTGATCGACCGTCACGCCTTGACAGGATCCCGTCGGGCGCATATTGGAATTGAAAATCAATTTCAAATCAGGCGCGGCCCAAACCCCCATCCCGCGGCGCGCCTGGAGGTGAACGGTGAGTCATGACGGACACCCGTGAGCTCGACGATGTCGATCCGCTGGTCGTGGCCGAGCGGATCGCGACCGAGACCCTGCTGAACTGCTACGCGCGCGAGCTGGCGACCGGTGCGCTGTGGGATCGCCCGCCCGCGCACGATCCGGCGCTGCGCGCCTGCTGGGACGCCGCCGGCCGCAGCCACTGGTGGCGGCTACCGCTCGACGCGACCGGACTCGACCTGTTCGCGCCGCTGGCCCACGTGTCGGCCACCGGCCGCCACCGGCTGGCCGGGCCGGTGCGGGTCCGTCGCCGCGCCGGCGTCGAGCTGGTCGAGGTCGGCTTGCTCGGCCTGTTCGACCTGCTGATCGCCGAGTACCGCGGCCGCGCCCGCCTGAGCGACGACACCGCGGCGCGCCTGCGCGCGCGGCTCGCCGAGAGCTGCGCCAACCTCGCCGACATCCTCGATCACCACCGCGGCTGGGTGCCGGCGACCGATCACTTCCTCCCGGCCGAGCAGGGCCTGTGGGTCGGCCACCCGTACCACCCGCTGGCCAAGAGCCGATGGGGGTGGTCGCTCGACGAGGTCCGCCGCTACTCGCCCGAGTACGGCGGCGAGTTCGCGCTGTGCTTCTT